>ERZ808240.4799-NODE-4799-length-11580-cov-22.831410_pt1 | contig 11580 bp, 11 predicted proteins | sample MGYA00521084_ERZ808240 | MGnify/ENA primary metagenome ERZ808240 (study PRJEB31516, sample SAMN03275571) | gut metagenome | biome: mammalia-associated habitat; material: feces | host: Papio cynocephalus | place: Kenya | collected 2012-08-06 ... | reverse complement strand
CCCGACGACGAGTGGTAACCGCGATGAGCAGCCATTCTACAATCCTGCGTCATGAAGCTTGCGAAGAAGGTATTCACGCATCTGCGGTTCGGTGACATCATAAATTGGAGCAAGCTGCCGGAAATTTGAGTCTTCATGAAAGTTCCCGGACAGGAGCATTGCCACTAAACCCTTTCTTTTCAGACGAAATTGAGAATACTTTATCGCGGCGTCAATTCCCGCAGCGATGTCCTGACCATTGCGGGCTATGCAGTAAACATCATAATAATCCCGGAACTTCATCCGCCGGAGCATAACCTCAAGTTTCATAGCCAGAATTGCATCCACCGAGGCTATGCGGATATTCCCGAGGTACGGTAGAACAGTCATTGACGGGGCATACTTGTCGCTCACATAAAATGAGACTTTCACTCCTTTTACAAGAAATATGACCTGATCAAACCCGAGAAGGTCCATATTTTCAATGTGTCCCACCTTTTCTTCTATCTCACGGGAAATGTCAGGCCAATCGACCTCCGGTTTCTCATCCTTTGACTTTCGCCAGCTCATAAAATCGAGGTCTTCGCTCTGACGGTGTCCCAGCTGCATGGCCAATGCCGTACCTCCACAAAGTACATAATCGACTATGCAGTTCAGACGGGAAACATCATCGATGATTTCCTCTATTTTAGAAGTAAGTCCCCTACGCATCTTGAGTAACCTTATGAATGTGTGCGGATTCCCTGCGGAGAAGGAATTGTTCCGGCGACTGGATATTAAAATAATACTGGGCAATCATCATATTGAGTGAATGGAGATATTCGCCTTGACACGCCAGTCTGCTTTCCCATACCTTCCGGACAAATTTTCGAGAATACAGCTCAAAGAGTCTGGAAATGTCGTCCATATCAAGCAAAAGAAGAGTCTTTTCTATAATGTCCTCGTCCGAGACGTCCACTTCCTCGACATTGTCGTATGACCAGAATGCATTGGCTTCAAGAAGCCTCATGCACATAGAATGGCGAAGACCAATCTGGTACTTCTTGATACATTCCTCATCCTGCATGAAAATGAGCGTTCCTGTCTTAAGAGAGAACAATGATTCTATCTTAAGCGCCTGAGGCAGCGTCAGCTTCCGCTCACCGGCGATTATATAGCTCAGCATCTGTCGGGATATGCCCGTCCGACGCGCCACATCCGACTGCGAATATCCCTCCTTTGCAGCAAGTGTCAATATGTATTTCCCGATATTCATCTGTCAACTGATTTGTTGACAAAATTGCATAAAAATCCTGAAATGTCCAAATAATTCTAATCCGAACTTCGCGCACATTCCAGACACCGTTGCCGACCTTGCCGACTATTACGACTACTACCCCGACGACGAGTGGTAGTTCTATTATTCCCTCTGGTCTGTCAAGCCATGCTGGCGTCTCCCCTGCTCACCTGTCAGATTCGCGAACGGATAAGAACTGTGCCTACTATAGAATTTTGTAAGCATTTTCTTTTCATCTTCTTTTGGAGTCAAACTTGGAGCATAATAGACATACAGTTCATTCAAATTGGCCAGTGTTTTCAGCCATTGACCCCCAGAATGAGGTTTTCCTGCCCCAAGTTCCGTGGAATAATAGGAGCCAATACGCTTGGACAGACTCTTTGTTGTCATTCCAATATAAAGAATGTTCTCTTCTGGGAACCAGAATTCAGACAACCGGACTTTCAATAAGTCAACGGTCGGCTTCTTTCCATCCATCCTAAAGTCCGGGAGTCTTCTTATCCAACTCATTATAGCAGCATCGTCAAACCTGATTTCACCGGAACAGATGTCTTTGTCCGGTTCTTTAGATGACGAGACGACATAGAGCCCGGCACTGGAACAATACGACCTGTCATTCCATCTTACACACTTCACATCTCCCGGCCTAATGCCCACAAATTCAAATAATTCATTTACTGTCATAACATTATTAGTTTTAATGATTTAACTTCACTTGACAATCCATATCATTATGTAATTTGTTCCGTTCGGCCGCAGCCTCAAGAACATCGTGAACCCTGAGACGAAGGTGCAGCGGGGCGAGGACCTCGACACTGCGGCTGCGGGAAAGGATTTCCATAACAAAGTCATTCGTAATCCTCAGATTCAGTCTGAATGTCACAGAATCACTGTCCTCGGCAACGACGGTCTGGCTGCCGTGCAGCGGCAGTGTCTTGAGAAAAGCGCCGTCAAGCGCATCGTACTTCAGCACGATTTCCTCAACCGGCGCATCCGCGTCGTTCCATATTCCGAAGCTCTCCCGAAAGAGCGACGGGATATCGGAATCCGACTCTCTCTTGAACACAGTCGATGTATCAACGGAAAGCTCAGTCATCCTGTCCAGCGAGAAAATCTTTCTCTGTCCGTCGGATTCATCAGTCCCGACGACATACCAGCGCTGCTGTGACTGCTTGACGAACTGCGGTTCCACACGCTTATGCACAACGATGCCCTTTCGGACAAGATTGTAGTCAAACTCTATCACTTGACAGTTCCTGACAGCACTGAGCACAGCGGACAAATCCACCGTCACGACCGGAACACGGAAATCCGGAATGATATATTTCCGCAGGCCGCTGTCCGCCCCGATGAAGCTCATCACATCCAGTCCTCCTATGAGCGAGCCATAAAAATCAGAGTTTTCATCCCGCTCCGCAATGTAATACCCAAGCTGAGGGTCACATGAAACCGTTATCCCGAACAGTTCTTCAATCGTCCTGAAATCACGCTGCAATGTCCTCAGCGAACAGTCGGCATAGCGTTCATCGACAAGAGCCATCTCATCATTCACCATCCTGACAAATTCCTCCACCGGCACATGACCATGTCGTTCCAGTTTCCTGACAATCGTCAGCATACGATACAAAGGGTAAAGCTTCGCCATAATCTTCATTCTTTACGGCAAAGGTAACGAACTTCGACGACAAAACTTGTCGTCAAGCAAAATCAATATCATCAGAATACAAAATTCAAAGAATCAATGCACGACTCCATTCATCAAATAAATCTTGGAAAGAAACACTCACTCTGCCTCCTGTACAGGTACACGCCACACACATATCCTTGGATATTTGATAGATGATTTGTGCAGATGAAAAATGTTCAGATGTCTTGCCATTGAATACAATCTTCTTTATTTGAGAATGAGTATTCAGAAACGTTCTCAAATCATTATATTCAGGCAACAAAATCCCTTCATCACTGGATTCTCCGGTAAACTGCTTTGATTCAACCACATCCCAAAGAGCAATATGATTCCGGCGGAGAATTGCTATTTTTTCATTGTAAGAGCAAAACCCTTTGTTTCCATTAAATTGCCTATTGACGATTTGCCAAAAATGATTCTTTGAGGATGCATAATACTGACTTATTTTTCTCGATTCTTCAGAAGGAAATGTCCCCAACACCAAAATCTCCGAATCATCGGAAACAATCGGTTTTAAACCAAATACTCTTTTAATATTCATGGTGGTTATGATAAATAATGATTCTCAAATCAATATACCCAACAAGGCAGCTTCTTTAGTCTGAATATACTTTAAAGTATCTCTGAGCATTTTATTAAATTCGTCACTAATCGGCTCCGGTGCAAGCCCTCTTATTTCAGTTATTTTGTCTTTCAGTTCATCTAACTGATCCACCGTCTTGGCCAGATTGGCCGCCTTGTACAATTCTCTAACCTCAATCATCTTCTGGGTCTCATACAAAGACTTCTCTGACCTTGTTACGTCATCATCATTAGACGCCGAAGCCTGTTCTGTATCGACATTTGAAACTGCCCTCGTCGTCACGACAGAAGGTCCATCAAATTCTATAACTGTCCCTTGGACATACATCGTCACCTCCTCATAGACAAGAATCAGTTTTCTCGATGTCTTCGCCACTATATTCACAATCGTCTGAGCACCGGTCAGATTGGCTTTGCGAATCATATCTGCAACAGCATTTTTCTCCAATGCCTTCTTGCTATACCCACCTATCCCTAAAAAATAAGTACATGTAAGTTCCGAGGAGATATGCTTGACAACATGGAAATTATTCTGATTCAACATCACATCCGGCGAATTTGCTACAGGAACCTGTGAAAGAGTATGCAAGCCCGTACACCCAGACGACACAATAAGCATTAGCACACACTGAATTATGCCATTTAGAGATTTCATATACATAAATTTACGCTTCTCCGGCTCCAAGGACGCAGTTTATAAATAAAGAAAGTGTGGAGCCAATCGTCTATCGAATGGAGGCTCTGGTAAGCCCTGTGTCAATAAACAATACCCCACACCAAACAGTATATCAAAGAATGATATAGCCGAAATGGTGATGAGCGTTTGTACTGTCTATCCCTGACACAGTTGAAATTTACCAGATTTCCATTCAGGAATAAAAGCGAAACACTTTCACTTGATATGTAATGTCCTGTGATGCCGAAACATCACGGGAACAAAGGTAAAAAATGTTTTTGACAACAGCAAAAACTCCCATACGGGGTATTGAATCATCCAACAGGCGCAAAGATACCGACCCGCAGCGACAAAACATGACGCAATGAGAAACAATTTGCAAGATTCCACATCTATGCCGGCTTTTCAGATAAGGCATTGCCATTTTTTTTCGTAACGGTTTTTTCGTAACGAGAAAATGGTAACGTCTGTTTTCTGTCTGCCGGAGGTGCCGACGAGAGCCGGAGAGCGATGTCATGCACCGAGAAGACCCTGACGGCTGAGCCAGAGAAGGAAGAACTTGTCATAAACGGAATATGCACCCCTGTCATTGGTTATGAAGTCCTTGTCAAGCAATGACTTGACTGCGGAAGATACACTGCTTGGAGAAACAAGTCCATACTTTCTTATGAAGCTGCTGCCGGTAACTTCACGGGCACTTTTTTCAGAAGCTATTGCCAAGAAAACATCACGCTGCTTCACGGACATCTGGTAGAGAAGCGACTCGTATGTGTCAGAAGAGAGCCTCACGATAAAATCGACGGCATCTTCAATCATGCCGACGCTGCATATTCCGCCCTTTTCGGTCCGTGAAAAAAGGACATTGAGAGTACGGTGCATGTAGCTGGTCACGGCATCAAAACGGTCATACAGCGCGGCAACGACCTCAGGCTCTATCGACTTCCCATTTACAGCGAACTTCTCCACTGCAAAATCAGTATATTTCTGAAGAGGCAAAGGGCTGAGGTTCATTATCATGACACTCTGGTAGAACGGCCTCGACGGAGACGTGAACATGCCGTCCATCAGATGCCGCTGACTTCCGGAAAATATGAAATGTGCATTTGTCGTCCTCTGCACATAAGTCCTTATTGTCGCCTCAACCGTGGTGTCGTCATATTTTGTGATTTGCTGAAACTCATCAATGGCAACGACGCACGGACGGTCTGCGGATTGAAGGTATGAGAATATCTCATCAAGCGTCGCCGCCGGATTCCTGATTTCGCCGAGGCCTATACTCCATGACGGAAGCCCGTTTATATCAAAGGATATTTCAGGGCGAACCGAACCCAACGCTCTCACGAATTTCTCCCAAACAGCCTTCCCTTTGGGCTTCAGCGTGTCAAGGACTGCCTTCCCCAAAAGATTGACAAAATCGCTCAAGGACTTTGTCGCATAGACATCCACAAGGAAACAATAATAGGAGTCTCTGAACTCATCGCAATCAAACACATGACTGATGAGCTCCGTCTTGCCGAGCCTACGCGGAGAAATGAGGGCTATATTATGCTCGTTGACGAGCAAATTCCTCAAATCCTCGGTTTCCTGAATTCTGTCGCAGAAATACTCGGCTCCGGCATATCCGTAAGTGACAAATGGGTTCCTCATAACTGAATGTTTTCACAAAGATAATAAAAACATTTCCATTACCATTTTTTCGTAACGGTTTTTTCGTAACGAGAAAATGGTAATGTCAGTTTCTCCTTCTGCCGGAGGTGCTGACAAGCCGGACGCCGAGGAAGACGAGGAGCATGGCGAGGAGCTTCATGAGGGAGAAGGTTTCCTGAGCTGCGGCGACGGCGAGGAGGGAGGCGGTGACGGGCTGGAGGTAGTTGTACACCGCAACGGTCGTCGGCTGGAGGTATTTCTGGCCGAATGGGACGAGGAAATAGCTGATGAAGGTCGAGAATATGATGATGAACGCGAGCGCAAGCCATACGGCCGGAGGGATGGCGGACCATTGCGTGCGGAACATTTCCTGTGCGGAGAACGGGAGCAGCATCAGGGCGCCGAAGAGGTATTTCCATTTCATCAGGGTGACCGGAGAATATTTCCGGATGATGTCCTGAAAGAAAACGAGATAGACTCCGTACGAAATCTGGGAGAGCAGGCAGCAGGCCGCGCCGGAGAAGGAGCCGCCGGAGGAAATGGAACTGCCGTAGAGCGTGATGAGCAGCGTGCCGGACAGGCCGAGCAGGATGCCGCCGGCTTTGCGGACATTTACCTTTTCGTGGAGGTGCAGGGCGGACATGAGCACCGTCCAGATCGGCAGGGTCGTCATGCAGACGGCGGCCTCCGTCGGGGAAGACAGCGAGATGCCCTTCATGTAGAACAGCTGGACCAGCGCCGTGGAGAAGAACGCCGCAAGTAACAGCTTCCAATAGTCCTTTTTCTCGACCTTTTCTGACCGCTCTGATTTTACCGCGAGCGACGCCAGCCAGAAAAGCAGAGTGCCGGAAAGGATGCGTATGTCCGCAAGCACCGTCGAGGAAATGACGCCGCCGGCCAGAATGAACTTCGACACGGGCACAGCCGCGCCCCAGATTGTGTTGCAGAGAAACAATGAAATGTGGCCTGTGCGCCGCTGATTTGTCGTCATCATGAATATTCGCGTTTGCGGCGACAAAATTAAGGAAATTTGAAGAAATAAATTTGCTCAGTTTGAGGATTATTGGTCAGATTGGCACCTTTTGAAAGAAGCGGGGGTACGATTTGCCTGAAATTTGCAGGAAAGGACCGCCGGGAAATTAAATTGCTTTTATTATGGAAAAAATCGGTGAAAGGATACATTATGTCGGGGTGAATGACCACTCCACGACACTTTTCGAGGGGCTGTGGCCTCTTCCGTATGGAGTCAGTTATAACGCCTATCTCGTTGCCGATGAGAAGGTTGCGTTGATTGACACTGTGGAGGAACCGTGGAGGGAGGAGTTTGTCGGAAAAATCAGGGAAGCCATCGGAGACAGGGCTGTAGATTATCTGATTGTCAACCACATGGAGCCTGACCATTCATCATCAATCGCCTCCGTTCTGGAACTTTACCCCGAGATTACGATTGTCGCGAGCGCAAGGGCGGTGCCGATGCTTGGCGGCTACTACGGCATTCCGGCCTCGCGTATCAAGGTCGTCGGCGACGGGGAGAAGATTTCGCTCGGGCAGACGGAGCTCACCTTCTACATGACCCCGATGGTTCACTGGCCGGAGACGATGGTGACCTGGTGCGAGGATGAGAAGACCCTTTTCTCGGGCGATGCGTTCGGGACATTCGGAGTGCCCGGCCTGAAAGCGACGAAACATGAAGAGAGCGAAACCGTCTGCGAAGACCCTAACGCGATAACTGATTGCGGCTTAAATGATTTGGGAATATACCGCGACGAGATGACACGCTACTATTCGAACATCGTCGGGAAATACGGAGTGCCGGTGCAGACGGCGCTGAAAAAGCTTGCGGGACTCAAGATTGAAAGAATATGCAGCACGCACGGCCCCGTGTGGGAGAAATTCGTAGGGGATGTCGTCGGTTTGTATGACAAATTGAGCCGATACGAGGCCGAGCCGGGAGTATGCATAGCCTACGGGACAATGTACGGCAATACGGAAAAGGCAGCGAAGGCTCTGTCCGAGGAACTCACCGCTCTCGGAATCCCGAATGCCCTCCACGACCTGCGCAGCGAAAATGCCTCCTACGCAATACGCGACACATTCAGGTACAACACGCTCGTGGTAGGGTCACCTACCTACAACGGCGGCATCTTTCCGCCGGTCGAGGCATTCATGAGAGCCGTGGCGGCACGCGGAGTCAAGAACCGCAGATTCTTCGCGTTCGGCTCCTACACATGGGCGGCGGCAAGCGTCAGGCAGTTGCTCGAACAGGCCACGGCACTCGGCTTCGTGCCAATCATCCTGCCGGAAGGCACGGTCAACGCCCAGACCGGCGGCCTGACCTTCCCTCAGGCGTTCTCAACTCAGAAGTTCGATGTCAAGGCTCTCGCCGAAGCGCTTAAGAACAGCCTCTGAAACGTCAATCACTAACTAAAAAAACGCCGGACTCCACAACAAAGCCCGGCGTTCTTCTTCGGAAGCCGCCCAATAAGAACCAAGCGGCTGGCCAAGAAATCTTAGCCAGCCGCTTATTTTATTAGTAGAAATGAGGGGATGAAGAAAAGGATGGGATGCAAGGCGGATGGTGAAGTCAAATACCGCAGCAACCTGATGGTTGTGAGGATTTTGACAAGACATCCAACGCAGCAGACCGCCTTTTATTCGCCCCGAATTCAGAACATATTTGGATCAGACTCACCATCCGCAATCGGAATCTCCCTCGGAGCATCCTGACGCTCGTCACGGCGAGGCCCGCGGCTGTCGCGGCGGTCACCCCTGCGGTCGTCACGACGGTCACCGTCACGGCGAGGCCCGCGGCCATCGCGGCGGTCTCCCCTGCGGTCATCACGACGGTCACGGTCGCCTGAAGAAGGTCTCGGTCTGCGCTCCGGCTCGACATATCCCTCCGGCTTCTCCATAAGGGCACGGCGGCTCAGGCGCATCTTGCCTGTCTTAGGGTCAATCTCAAGAAGCTTGACATCAACCTCGTCGCCCACGTTGAGTACATCCTCAACCTTGTCGGTCTTCTTCCAGTCGAGTTCGGAAATGTGGAGCAGACCTTCCTTGCCCGGAAGGATCTCCACGAAGGCACCGAATTCAAGGATTGATACTACCTTCCCGTGATACACCTTGCCGACCTCAGGAACGGCGCAGATACCGTTAATCCATTCAAGAGCCTTGTCCATGCACTCCTTGTTGTCACCGAAGATGTCAACAACACCCTCGCTGACGCCGTTGTTCTGCTCCTCGGTGATAGTGACGGTCGTGCCGGTCTCGCGCTGAATCTTCTGGATGACCTCGCCGCCCTTGCCGATAATCGCGCCGATGAACTCGCCCGGAACGCGAATCTGGACGATGCGCGGAACGAACGGCTTGTAGTCCTCACGAGGCTCGCTGATGGTCTTCATCATCTCGCCCATGATGTGCATACGGCCCTGACGAGCCTGCTCAAGAGCCTTCGCGAGCACTTCGTATGAGAGCCCGTCGACCTTGATGTCCATCTGGGTGGCGGTAATTCCGTCCTTTGTTCCGGTGACCTTGAAGTCCATGTCACCGAGATGATCCTCGTCCCCGAGAATGTCGGTGAGGATTGCATAGCGCTCGTTAGGCTTGTCGGCGTCGGTAATAAGGCCCATGGCAACACCTGCCACAGGCTTCTTTATCTTCACTCCGGCATCCATCAGGGCAAGGCAGCCTCCGCAGACGCTGGCCATTGAAGACGAGCCGTTGGACTCAAGGATGTCCGAAACCACGCGGATTGCGTAAGGGTTTTCAGGAGCGAGCGGAACCACAGGCTTGAGCGCCCTCCACGCGAGGTTTCCGTGACCGATTTCACGACGGCCCACGCCCCTCTGCGCCTTTGCCTCACCGGTTGCGAACGGCGGGAAATTGTAGTGGAGGACGAACTGCTCGGTGCCCTGCACGAGAACCTCGTCGAGCTCCTTCATGTCCATCTTCGTTCCGAGAGTCACAGACGCGAGAGACTGGGTCTCGCCTCGCGTGAAGACTGCGCTTCCGTGTGCGCACGGCAGGTAGCCGACCTCGCACCAGATAGGGCGGACCTCGGTGGTGTGACGTCCGTCAAGACGGATTCCCTCATCGAGGATAAGGTTTCTCATCGCGTTTTTTTCAACTGCATGATAGTATCTGTCAACCATCATCTGCTTCTCCTCGCGCTCCTCCTCAGGGATGGTCTGCATAAACTCTTCCTTGATTGCCTCGAAGGCATCGCTGCGGGCGTGCTTGTCCTGTCCGGACTTGGCAACGGCGTAGCACTTGTCATAGCAGAATGCCTCGACTGCCTTCTTGAGCTCCTCGTCGTTGATTTCGTGGCAGTAAGTCCTCTTCACGGTCTTGCCGCACTCTTCGGTGAGCTCCATCTGCACCTTGCAGTGCTTCTTGATTTCCTCGTGGGCGAACTTTATGGCCTCAAGCATATCGGCCTCGCTCACTTCCTTCATCTCGCCCTCGACCATCATGATGTTGTCATAGGTAGCCGCGACCATAAGGTCGAGGTCAGCCTGCTCCATCTCGCTGAAAGTCGGGTCAATCTTGAATTCCCCGTTGATGCGGACAACCCTAACCTCAGAGATTGGACCGCCGAACGGAATGTCGCTCACCGCAAGGGCTGAAGAAGCCGCAAGTCCGGCAAGGGCATCCGGCTGAATGTCCTTCTCGGCGGAGATGAGCGTAATCTGCACATAAACCTCGGCATGGAAATCGTCCGGGAAAAGAGGCCGGAGAGCACGGTCAACCAGACGCGCCGTAAGAACCTCCGCGTCCGTGGCCTTGCCTTCCCTCTTCATGAATCCGCCGGGGAAGCGTCCTGCCGAATAAAATTTTTCCTTGTAGTCGACCTGAAGCGGCATAAAATCGACGTCGTCCTTCGCGTCCTTGGCCGCCGTCACCGTCGCGAGCAGCATCGTGCCGCCCATCTTGACTACCACAGAGCCGTCAGCCTGCTTTGCAAGCCTGCCGGTCTCAATCTCGATTGTCCGTCCGTCGGACAATTCGATTTTCTTGTTGATAATGTTCATTAATTTTTTGTTCAACCTGCCTCTCCCTATGAGAGCCGATTAGTAAAACTGTTGCGTACTGCGTGATATATGTTGTTTTCCGGGTGGCGCCGCAGGCTGAAATTTGTGAACGCCGCCGGGATATGCTGCGATGAAATGACTCAATCTGACCGGTACATCTAAAAAACGAGAAAAAGGGTATATCCCTTTCCGGATATACCCTGATTCCCTGATGTCGCCTATCGACGGAGACCGAGCTCCTTTACGATAGCCCTGTATCTCTCGATGTCGATTTCCTTAAGATAGTCAAGTACACGACGTCTTTTACCTACAAGCTTCAAAAGCGAACGGCGGGTTGAGAAATCCTTCTTGTTGCTCTTGAGGTGCTCTGTGAGGTGAGCGATACGGTAGGAGAACAGCGCAACCTGGCTCTCAGGTGAGCCGGTGTCGGTGTTGGACTTTCCGTACTTCGCGAAAATCTCCTGTTTTTTCTCCGGTGCCAAATATTCAGCCATCTTGAAAAAATTTAAGATTGTTAATAATACCAAAACTTTCGGGTCACGGTCTGTAAACCCAAAGCGGGCGCAAAGATACGGTTAATTTTCGAGAAAGCAAACATTTGCGCACGCAAATGTTTGCTTTCAAACATTCCAACCCCCGCAGGGCAAGCCTGCGGCCCCTATAGGGGCGTCTCGCGCTCCGCGCGGTCCCTGCGGGACTTGAT
>ERZ808240.4798-NODE-4798-length-11581-cov-6.185667_pt1 | contig 11581 bp, 4 predicted proteins | sample MGYA00521084_ERZ808240 | MGnify/ENA primary metagenome ERZ808240 (study PRJEB31516, sample SAMN03275571) | gut metagenome | biome: mammalia-associated habitat; material: feces | host: Papio cynocephalus | place: Kenya | collected 2012-08-06 ... | reverse complement strand
ACTTCATAATAAGGACACAAAAATGTACCAAGTTATTTTTTAATCATTACTAAATCATTGATAATCATTCGCTAAGTAAACTATAATCTTGTGCGAATCTACATCAGACTTTGATAACTAAATTTGTTTTATGTTTTGTAATTAATTTGCTGATTATTAATGCTTTAAGTTGTAAAATATAATCAAAAACGAGAACTTGAAACTGGCACCCTATTTAGTTAGTCAATGCTTTCGTTCCTTCAAAGGAGAAGAAGCCTTTGCTGTTCTGCATCCACTTATGGATACTGCCCCAAAAACGGACAATCTACTTTTAATGTGATCAGAACTATTACCTATCCAAAGGTGATGGCAGATAATCCTTACCCAAAAGGCTAACAGCCCCTATTTGATTGTAAGGGTTGCTGAATAGTTACACCACACAGAGGAGCCAAGCTTCCTAAAACCAGTGAATGCAGGGCAGGAATATGTTATTTTGTCAAGACCGTGATGAAGTTCCTTAGGGGACTTTGTGTTGTACTTTTCAAAATTTAGCTAAAATTCAGAGCCTTGCCCAACTTGGAGCCATAAGTAAGCTATGCTCCAAGTTTAGCTAAGTATTAATTCAGTGAACACTAATTAGTCATACTATCAAAGAACTATTTGGCTGACGGCGTAAAGCAGTTAGCCTTTATCTCAAATTTTAACGAACTATTGATAATATTATTGGTCTTTATCAAAATCAATAACCAGGATTCTGTATCAAATTGCCATTTTTCTGTATTTCGTCGAGAGAGATTGGAAACAGATAGTTTTTATTATCCCAAGAACGAGTTTGAACCTCTTTTATAGAATAAGTAGGAGTATCACTTCCCTTAGGATAACGAATATCAATACCCTGTGCATTCTTGATTACTTGTGGAGCTATCATCCATCTACGAATATCAAAGAATCGATTTTGCTCATAAGCCAACTCTATATTTCGTTCATTACGATAACGCTGACGAAGCTCTTCTCCTGTTACAGAATCATCCAAGCTTGGCATATTGGCACGATTGCGAATCATGTTGATGTATTTACGTGCTTCAGCATACTCACCTAGCTCAATGCAGCATTCTGCATAATTGAGCAAAACCTCAGCATAGCGAATTTGACGATAAGGATATTTCTGATACTCATATTGCTGGTCCATGTTTGGATCTACGCCTTTGTGCATATAATAGCCTGTATAGGTACCATTCCAGTCATCAATAGGACTATTTCGAGTATCCAATCCTGGAGTATAAGACCCATCAGCTTGCTCATAATAACCCGTCTGAACTTTTCCCAACGGATCAGACCCATAAACATCATCAGGACGTTTTTTCCAATAAGCTCCATCATAAAGAACCGTAGCATAGAAGCGAGGATCTCGATTCAAATATGGATGTTTTGCCTGCTCTGTATTTGACCAAGAGAATTTACTACCATCAGCCATCTCGTAAGAATCTATCATTTGTTGAGTTGGTACATTACCACCCCATCCATGATAACCATTAGGACTATTAAACTTACCGAAACTAGGACACTGGAAATCACTTGTACTATGATTTACATTGTCATAATATGTAAGCATGATGTCCTCAGAGTTTCCATTGTTGATAAACAATTGCTCATAATTACTTATAGCCTCTTCTGCCGTGGAAAATCCTCCTTCTCCCACTAACTTATACACTCCTAAGTCGATAACAGCCTTAGCAGCCTCTTTTGCCTTCTGCCAACGTTCTTTTCTATTATCATCAGTATAGCTAACCAACTCAGGGTTTGCATAATTTGAAGTCCAAGAGGCATGAGAATTAAACAAATCACTGGCAGCATACAACAAGACTCTTGACTTTAAAGCCAATGCAGCTCCTTTGCTAGCCTTAGCCTTATCTGTAGAAACAGGAAGAACTTGAGCAGCAGAATCCAAATCGGCAACTATATAATCAACAGTTTCAGCCAGCGTGTTGCGTTTTACCAGCATATCATCATCAGTCTCATAAGCTTTGGTAATAATAGGCACACCCCCATAAAAACTCAGTAACCAAGAATAGAAATAAGCTCTCAGATAATGCACTTCACCTTTAAGTTGCTCGATATCCGAACCTTCAAGTCTATTTTCTGCCACACGTTGAAAAAACAGATTGCAATTACGAATATTCTTATAAAGACTATTCCAACTTACATTATGGAATGCTATAATCCAAAAGTCAGGAGCCAAAATACCCAAATAACTAGGACTAATGGCATTATTCACCACAGGCTGGCTTTCCCACGACCAAACTTCCATAGCTTGATCATCTATGGCAGAAAACATCACAGTATGTAAACCATAATACTGCCCCTCATAAATATTATTCACAAATGCATTAGCCAAGGAATTATCCTTCCAAACCGTAGCATCAGAATAACGATCTTTTGGCGTTACATTTAAGAAGTCATCACTACATGCTGAGAATAGCAAGGAGACTATCGCCAAGAAAAATAATATTTTTTTCATAATTCGACTACCTTTAAATAATTAGAATGTAATAGATGCACCAAAGTTAATAATCTTACTCAATGGATAGTTGTATCCTCTACCACTAGTATTCTCTGGGTCATAATCTTTCATACAAGGTGCAATCGTAAATAAGTTGTATCCATTTATATAGAAACGCAAACGTTCTATCTTTATCTTACTAGTCAAAGCATTTGGCAATGTATAACCTAACTCGATATTCTTTAAACGGATATAATCGCTACTATGAATCCAGAAAGTATTATCTTGATTCACCCAATACTCATTTGAACGATTGTAGGTACGTGGATATTTCGTACTATGATTTTCTTCTGTCCAACGATTATCATAGAAACTTTTCAAGAAATTACCAAAGTCACCAGATTCCGTAGATTGGAAGAACACGCCTCCCATAGAACCTTGGAACAATGCCGTAACATCAAATCCCTTGTACTGAGCACTCAAATTGATACCATAAGTAAAGGTTGGAACACTCGTGCGATTATATCTGATACGATCATTTCCATCCAACTTATTATCACCATTTATATCCGCAAACTTAATATCTCCAGGACGAGCACCTGGCCAATGAGCAGGATCATTATCAATCTCCTCTTGCGTCTGATAAACACCAACTGCCTTATAAACCAAAGCTGCTCCAATTGGCATACCTGTTGACTTCTGATAATCAGGAGCACCTGGAGCCTCATCCCAGAACAAAATTTTATTCTTAGCATATACTCCGTTCACTCCAGCATTGAACATTACATCTCCAAAGCGATGATGATAATTCAAGTCAAAATCCACACCTTGATTACGCACTTTTCCCAAATTTTCATCTGGTAAGGTCATACCAGAAGTATTTGGAACAGAAGCATTGCGATGCCATAAGATATCCTTGCGAGTATTGCGGAAATAATCTATAGTAAAAGCAAGTTCACCCTTTAGGAATTGCAAGTCAAGACCTATGTTTTCTTGAGTTGCTGTTTCCCAAGTCACATTTTTATTAGGCACAACATTTTCTTTCAAAGCCTGATTATAGGTTGCACCAGAATTGGTGATATACATCAAATTATTAAAAGAGTAAGATGCCAAATACTGATATGCATTGATAAGATCATTACCTGTTTGTCCCCAAGATGCACGAATCTTAGCAAAATGTATAAATGGCAAAGCCTTTTTAAAATAGTTTTCCTCTGATATCACATAACCTAGCGATGCTCCTGGGAAAAATCCAAAGTGATTGGATTGGTCAAAGATATAAGAGCCTTGATAACGCCAAACGAACTCTGCCAGATACTTCTGTTTATAGGCATAATTCACACGTCCAAAGTAATTAAGGCGCGCCTCTGTATAACTAGAACCCGTGTTATTAATTTCACTTTGACCTCCTGCAAACAGCTCGTCAATAGCTGTGGAAATATAATAACGTCGATAAGCCTCAAAAGAATCACCACGTCCCTTTATACGCTCCACACCTAAGGTAGCACCCACTGAATGGTCTTCTCCAAACATACGATTATAGTTCAATATGGCACTCAACTGGATATTATAATTATTCTCAGTAGATTGATTCAAGCGAGCATCATCATAACCTTTTTTACCCTTTTGGAGAATAGGAGTACCATTGCTGTCACGAGAGGTTCCATCCCAAGAATATAAATACCATGGTGTTTGCCAAATCTTTCTAAAACGGAAAGTCTTATCAAAAGATGCTCCCAACTTTAAAGAAAGGCCTTTTATATAAGGTATTTGTATATTAAGTCCAAAATCACCATTCAAAACATAACGCTTATCACGATCATAACCTGTTTGGTCAGTACATATGACAACAGGATTATCACCAAATTCAATATCTGGACCAGGAGTTCCATCAGGCCAATATGCAGGCATATTAGGTTTAGAGCGCATCAACATACGGAAGATGTTTTCTGAAGAACGAGTTGGAAACTTACGGTCTTCCAATCTACCAGAAAGGTTAGCAGTCAAATCTAATCCTTTAATGATATTAACATCGAAATTTGAGCGTAAATCATATTGCTTATATTTTGTTGCACTATGGCGATAGAAGCCATCTTGCGTTTTAGCAGACATACTGAGGAAGTATTTGGTACGCTCAGTTCCACCAGATACAGACACATTGGTATTACTCTGAGGAGACCAATCCTTTAAAGTCTCGGCAAACCAATCTGTATTTGGATACACCCAAGGGTCTGAGCCATCTGCAAACTTTTTGATTTCATCAGCAGTATAACGAGGTGTGTTGCCCGCATAGGTATCTATTTCGTTCAATAAAGTGGCATATTCAGAAGCATTACACATCTTAGGAACTGTAGTTGGTCGAGATAGACCATAATTATAAGAAAAATCAACTGTCGGCTTGCCTTGCTTACCACGCTTTGTAGTAATAATGATAACTCCATTTGCTGCTTGTGCACCATAGATTGCCGCGGAAGCATCTTTCATTACAGAAAGCGACTCTATTGTACTTGGGTCTATACGTTCCAAAGAACGCCCTGGGACACCATCCACAACTACTAAAGGCTCTGCATTACCAAAAGTATTGACACCACGAATACGAATGGTTGATCCGTCATAGCCAGGCTCTGCCGTATTGGATATGGCAAAGACACCAGGTAATCTACCTGCCAATCCGTTGCTTACGTTCGTTACTGGAGTTTTTATCAAATCATCTCCCTTTACACTAGTCACAGCTCCTGACAGCGTTGCTTTCTTTTGCACTCCATATCCTACAACGACAACATCATTCAAAACTTCACTGTTCTCTTCTAGTTGAACGGTCAACTTACTTTTTCCCTTAACAGGTACTTGCAAGTTTTTGTAGCCGACATAGGATACTGTCAATTTTGCATCAGGATTGACTGATATTGTAAAATTGCCATCTAAGTCAGTAACCACACCATGTGTAGTACCAGCTTCCATTACTGTAACTCCAATCAAAGGCTCGTTGGACTTTGCATCAACTATTCGCCCTTGTACATTCTTGGTCTGTGCCATCAAATTTGTGGACATAGCACACCCTAGAATTAAAGAAATAAATCTGTAATTCCTCATAAGTTTTTTTCAGAAAGATTGTTAGTATTTTTAGTATGGTGAAGACTTATAAAGGTAAATCTTCACCATATTTAGATTGTTACTTTATCATTTGCTGACAATGGTTTCCACTGCCGGCTTCAAACCAGCAGCCTTGATCGTCAGCTTAGACTTGCCTGCTTTTTGCGTGCTACGAACAATGACAAGCGCACGGCCCTTCCATGTATTATGCTTTGCATCCACATAGCTGCCTATGTCCTTAATATCAGCATTGCCCATCGCAGCAAGTTGTCCTTGTCCTGTAACATTTGCCTCTAACTCAATAGCAGCATTAGGACAAATCCTACCATCTTTATCCACGATTTCCACTTGCACGAAAGACAAGTCCTCTCCATTGGCCTTCATCTCACGGTTCTCCACAAGAGTACGAATGGCAACAGGAGCGGAAGCAGAAGCTAACTGTTTGGTTTCTTTTACTTGTCCATTTTCCATTCCCTCAACCCTCAAAGAACCCTCTTGATAAGGTAAGGTAAACACAGCTTTCATCTGAGTATCACGGCCTACCGTTTTCTCGCCTATCAACTTATCATTGAGATATAAACGAACCTGCGGGTATCTTGAATAAACTTCCACATCAATATCCTTGCCTTCATAACCTGGCCAATTCCAACTCTCCCAGGTTGGCCAAACAGCCCACAAACCAGTGCGAATTGTTCCGTAGTAGCCATTAGGTTCCTTTACTGCAAGATACAGTTTTTCAGTATCATTATACAATAGATTACGATAATGCGAAATAGGTTTTCTCCATCCCGTTAGGTCTATATCTCCACAATAGGCAGCGTGCCATGGATAAAGCGGACGCTCGTAATGCTCACCAGGAACATCTCCGTCATACCACCAACGACCGATGCCCGACTCTCCCAAGTAATCTAAAGAAGTCCATACAAAGTCGCCTATGATATAATCAAAATCATTCACATTAGCCCAGTTTTGGAAAGCATCCTTTGGATAAGACTCCGTTTGCCACATTACACGATTAGGCACACGCCGATGGTCTGACTCATGCTTATGAATCATATAATTATAGCCTGTAATATCCAATTCCGCAGCCAAGGGATCGTAGATTTCCCAGTCCTTGTCCCAAGAAGCCAAGGCAGAAGTAATAGGACGATTGTCATACTCACGTATTTTGCTAGCCAACTTATGGGCTGTGGTAACAACCTCTAGTTTCTTACGCTCAATCACCTCGTTGCCGATGCTCCAAGCCATGATAGAAGGATGATTCAAGTCGCGCAACACCATCCCCTCAACATCTTGTTGCCAATACTTGTCGATGAGCGTAGAATAATCATATTTGTTCTTAGCCTCACGCCATCCATCGAAAGCTTCATCTATCACCAACAATCCCACACGGTCGCACGCTTCCAAGAAGGCCTCAGATGGCAAGTTATGAGAAGTGCGAGCTGCATTAAAACCAGCTTTCTTCATCATCTCAGCCTTTCGAGCCTCTGCTCGATCAAAAGCAGCAGCCCCCAAAATGCCATTGTCATGGTGAAGGCATCCTCCATTGAGATTGATTTTTCTTCCATTCAGGAAGAAGCCCTTGGTAGAGTAGCTGATGGTTCTGATACCAAATGCTTGACTGTAAGTATCTATCGTCTTTCCGTTATCCTGGATAGATACGTGTGCCTCATAAAGATTTGGAGTGTCAATATCCCATAACTTAGGTTGGGATACAATTAATTGTTGTACAACTTCTTTTTTACTGTTTGCCGGAATCATTACAGAAGTGCTTGCATCCTTAGCACCAGCTATCTTGGTAACAAGCAGAACCGTTTTATCCACAGAAGTCTCATTGTTTAATTGAGTCTTTACCTGCACGGTAGCTTGTGAAGCCGAAACCTCAGGTGTATGAACTGCCACTCCCCAATTGTCGATATGCATCATGGGGGTATGGATAAGCCATACATGGCGATAAATGCCCGATCCAGAATACCAACGGCAGTTCTTTTGCTGTGAATTATCTACTCTCACAGCCACCACATTTTTTTTACCAGGTACGATGGCAGAAGTTGCATCACAGAAGAAAGAGGTATATCCATATGGATGTCCTCCCACCAATTTTCCATTTACATAAACAGATGAATTCATATATACTCCCTCAAAATAGAGATACACTTTTTCTCCTCTCAAAGAAGCTGGCGCCACAAAGTTCTTGCGATACCATCCTATACCAGTAGGATAATAACCACCATCATTACCAGCAGGAGCATCCTTATCTACTTGATGCTCTATGCTCCAATCATGAGGCAGATTGACCGCATGCCATTTCGAGTCATTGAAATCTGTTTGGGATGCCGCTTGTGGGTCACCTAAACAGAACTTCCAAGAGGAATCAAAAAGTACCTTTCTTGCCAAGCCCGCAGCATTCGCCACAGGACTCAAGGCACAAAGGGTCATCATCAATGCCATGGAAATTACTTTTTGTTTCATATTCATATTGATCATTTAAGATTTAGTTATTATTTTTCTCGGTGGCAAAGTAAATAAAAAAAAGAACACAACAGGGGGCAATTTTGCATCATTGAGGCCTAAATTATGCCCAATGAAACAAATATACCCCCTATTGACACATATTAATACCTTATTCTGCATTCTGCTTTTGATATTCCGTTGGTGTCTGTCCCAATTCTTCCTTAAAACATTTGGTAAAATACTTCGGACTTGTGAATCCCAAAGCATAGGCTATCTCCGAAACAGACATCTGATGACGATTCAACAACTCACATGCTTTCTTCATCTTGACGTTTTTCATAAAATCCAAAGGTGACATACCAGTCATCGCCTTAATTTTACGATACAAGGTTGAACGAGAAAGAAGAAGGTCTTGTGCCAACTGTTCCTGTCCATATTCCGCATTGCTGAGATTCTGCTCAATGAAATCCATCATGTGCTTAAAGAAAACCCGATCTGCATCCGATAGCCCATCTTCACTTTTAGACAAATCATTCACTTGTGCATTATCGGGTGCCCCGGACAGATGAATTTGTTCTTTCGATCTTTCCTCTATCATTTTTCCCAGCCTTGTTTGATTATGGTAATGGCGTAATGCCGATAGGCTTGCCCTACGTCGAATCGCATAAATGATGTAATATATCATTGCCAACAGCAAGAGTGTATAGATTACAAATGCTATCGTAGATTCATAGAAAGCAGGCTTACGAACCAACACCAAGATATCTTGCGAAGCAGTCCAAGTGCCATTTTCTTTTTGCCATCTCACTTTCAGACAATGCTTTCCTCTAGGCAAAGAACTATAATATGCAATCCAAGTCTTACTGTCCAAATCATTCCAATTGAGGTCAACGCCATCCAACTTATACTGTATTTTCTCTATCACGGTAGGCGAAAACAACAAAGAAGCTATGCTAATCCGAATATTTCTACTGTCAGAAGGAAGATACACTATTCCTTCACGACTATCTTTATCCACGGTATCAAACATTACACTAACACCATTGACCCATATATCAGATACCCGTAACTTAAAATTCTTAGGCAAGCTCATCTTGAAGGCATTCGCCGTAATCTGAGCCACTCCATCATTTCCTCCGACAAATACTCCTCCTTGCATATCAGGACACAAAGCTGATTTCAGAAATGCCTTCACTCCCACATGATCACTATTGGCTTCATAAACCATCTCTTTGAGAGTAAAGATATCTATGCAAACTAACTTTTTATTTGTCAGCACCCACACCTTATTCCCATCAGCCAAGACAGACAAGATTCCTCCATCAGCGACTTCTGTAGTATGCAGCATAGCATATTTTGTCTTACCCTCATTGCTCTTTATGATTCTACTTAACGACGTAGTTAACCACAACACCCCCTTTTTATCCACACATAGATGGTTAACAACCTCACCACGAGACAGTAAGTTAACCATTCCAACCAGCTTAGCTGAAATATTTGGGGAATTGAAAGACATCAAATAAACATTTTTTCCCTTAACAGTCCAAATATGACCTTTAGTATCCATTGCAAAAGCATCAGGACGCAGCACGTCCTTACCAGCAATAAACAAAGTAGAAGATTTAGGCGTATGAACATATAGGTTCGTTGTAGTCAGTATCCAAAGATTTCCCTTTGCATCTTCATTTATATCCAAGATTTCTCCAGGATTAGCCAACAACTTATACATATCAATATCTTCTACGAGATTGACACCTTGGGAAGTAAAAACTGCTTTTACGATGCGGTTTTTATTGCGAAGTCTAAGCCACATACCATACTTACGAGCACGTTTTATTGAATATATTTCGCCCAAATTTAATTTTGCTTGCAAAGAAACTTGCCCAGTCTTGCAATTGTAAAGTAGCAATCCATATCTGTCTTGTCCCATCCATAAGACATTATGTCCTTCATATCCCAAAGTTACAATATTGGCATCATGATGCAACAATTCTCTTAAAGAAGACATAGGACATCCCACAACACCTGTTCGATTGAAATAAATGGTATATCCCATGTCAAATGAACCTATCCATAAATTACCCTCACGATCTTTTAGTATTTTGGTAAACATCTTATGTGGGTCTATGATATGGCTGATATCCACTGGCACCAACTTACCATCTTGAAACTTCAAGGCATGCAACTCTTGGTACGACAACAGCCACAAATAACCATACACATCATCCTGAGCCATGCTGAAAAACACCATATCTTCCTCATCGCTTCCCGACACATTCACTTTCTGTCGTTGATAGCATTCGGCAGCTTTGGGATTAAAAAGCCACAATCCTTGTCCCCAAGTACCTATCCAATAACGTCCTTGTCTATCTTGAAGCATGGTAAAGGGAGAGGCTCCATCAGGCATAAGAGGAAGTTTCATGAATTGATCCTTTGTTTTATCATAACGAAAAAGCCCATTAGCACTACAAACCCAAACTTGGCATTGACGATCCACGTACAGTTGTTTAATACCTTCATCAGGTATTCCTTCTTGCAATAAATATTCCTTTAGCAACTTTCCGTCTGGCGAACAACGAAACACATGATTACCTTTTCCTACCCACACCTCATCCGTCATAGGATTAGCCTTTATATCTGTTATAGATTGCCCATCTATCCTTTTATCCATTACTTTTGAAGTCTTCCATGTCAACTTATCGTAAAGTGAAACACCAGCTCCCGTGCTAATCCAGACATATCGGCTATTATCAGTAATATATACAATACGGTTATCTGTCAACAAATTAGGATGTTGATAGTCTGACCTGAATGTATGCAAGTTATGCCCATCATATCTAGCCAATCCAGAGGTCATACCAAACCACAAATAGCCCATCCGATCTTGATAAATGTCAAAAACTTCATTGGAATACAATTGATAATAAAAAGGGAACGGGCGCGCCAAGATATGCTGTGCCCAAACAAGCCTTGGCATCAACAAACACCAAGCCATCAGAGTACACTTTATTATATATAATATATTTAGGTTTCTATTTTTCATCATCCTAAATTCTGTAACACTATAATTTAATGTTTACTTTCTTTTTGTCTGTATATTCTGCCTAAACGCTTTTAAAATAGGCTGTCCAATTTGACGTACCCATTTTTTGCTTATTTTTTATACTAAGTACTTGATATAAAGCGCTCAACAATCTTAGAACACATAAAATGCAAAGAGGGCACAAATAGCAGACAGTTTTTCTACCTTTTGTTCTTAATAATCAGTAATATAGCTGATAAGACCCTTTATAAGTTGGGAACATCAAATTGGACAGTCTACTTTTAAAACGTCGCTCTTTTGACCATTAAACGACCATTAGCGATGGTATTCACCGCTGAATAGTTACGGGCAACAAAAAGTTGTTTAGGATTTTGCCAAGTCAGATATTTCACTTTGTCCCATCCTGATTTTGGTAGACTTGTCTTTGTCTTATACATAGTTAAAGTGGGCTCATATTATTACAATCCTCTTGCTTTTAGCAAGCCTGATGCATCCGGGCTCTTCATGCCAGT
>ERZ808240.4797-NODE-4797-length-11584-cov-57.918640_pt1 | contig 11584 bp, 6 predicted proteins | sample MGYA00521084_ERZ808240 | MGnify/ENA primary metagenome ERZ808240 (study PRJEB31516, sample SAMN03275571) | gut metagenome | biome: mammalia-associated habitat; material: feces | host: Papio cynocephalus | place: Kenya | collected 2012-08-06 ... | reverse complement strand
CGTTTTCGTCGAGGTATATGTGGATTGAGGTCTTACCATTGTTTTCAGTAAGACGCACATCTTTCAGATTAAACCAATCTAACATCCCTTCTGGAAGGATACAAGTTGCAAGTGCTATATATTCTTTCATCTTTTCATTCTCTATTTTACAAAGAACGAAATGACAACAGGTTTAGTATATCAATCCACACACTTTTGCAGGTGACCCTTTTCTTTCCCTTGGCAAGACCCAAGGAGCAACTAATAAAGCAAGAAAAGATTACACTTTGATTCGAATATACGTTCTGTCGTCGAAGCTTTGATTCCCCTCCACGATGCCCTTGGTTGCGATAAAGTACTTGATGTTCTGAGGGTCGTTGGCGATTTGCTTAGCCAATGCCTCCTCGCTCTCAGCGAGTGTTGGCTTGAGGAAAGGGTAGCCATCGCTAGCCAAAACTACCATTGAAGAATCAGATTCGGATGCTGTTAGAACGCCAAGTGCAACAACCCTTACCCCCTCACGATAGATAGGAAATCCATCAATGACGGTATAAGTCTTGTTCTGCCCCTCCAACATCGCTCTTACCAACAACGGTTCTATCTGCTTACGAGCCTCAGCTGGCGACATTCCCTGCTGAATCAACTCCACTCGCTTCTGGGCAATCTTCTCCTCGTATGGTTTCCCATTCTCATAGAGCTTTCCACAGATGATGGCTTGGCAGTCACCCACCATCCAGACCTCTTTCCTTGCCCGGCTATAAAGGATAGCCGAAGCCGTGAGTCGTTCCTCGGGATGTTGTGCCAATCGTTCCGCCACACCCAGTGGCTGATACACCTTATTATATATATACTCCGTCACCCCCTGACAGAAGTCATCCACAGACGCATCCGCTTTCAGTTGCTCCCGAATATATTCCGAGATGAGCAGCATGGCGTATCGCCCATTCTTCATGTCGGGATTGAGATGCTTGGGAGTCTTGCTCGTACTCCCATCAATCACTGCGATGAAATCGTCGGTCACGACCATTCCATCCTCACAAGCCTCCTGGCTCTTTTTGCCTACTATCTTACATTCAATTATCTTCATTCGAATAAAATTTTATTTTCATTTATCTGAAAAACTATCATACATGATACCTGTGACACAATAAGGCTATCATATAAATGCAAAAATGGAAAGGTTATCTCGGATGATATGAAGGAGAAGCCAAAGTGGTATAAGACCGCCGACATGGCGAACATCTATCAGAACGACCATGTGGAAAATGTGACGTTCAGCAAGTAACAATAAAGGCTGCCTCGTAAGGTAGCCTTTATTGTTATGCTTTCTTCAACCTCATCATCATCTGGATGAAACTTGGTATCAAGATACAGAGGGAGAAACCTACGGCGTAATACATCGTCTTCTCATCGCCATGGAAGAGGTCGATGAGCTTGCCATCGCTCTGTGGGGCGATATTGGTAAGGATGTAAGCCATCGTATTGTTGACCCAGTGCATCAAGATGCCTGGCACGAGACTCTTGGTGCGATAATACATCCAACCCAAGAGCAGACCCATCAAGAGGGCGTTGACAAACTGGGCTGCATTGCCATGAGCTACACCAAAGATGGCAGCGGAAATCAGAATAGCTGCCCAATGGTTCTTCTTGCTCATCATGCCCAGCAAGGTACGGAGGATGGCTCCACGGAACACGATTTCCTCTGCCAATGGAGCTAGAATGCCAACTGCCACATAGCCCCAAGGTTCCTTCATCAAGCTCTCGAACACCCTGGATGTATTCGCATCCATCTCCAAACCTAGATGCTCATAGGTGAACTCCAAAGGGATGATGGCACCCAACGTAAAGAGGGCTACCCAAAGAAGCGTAATCCAAGGCTTGGAAAGCAAGTATTCACGAGTAAGTGGTGTCCACTTCGTCTTCAGGAAGATGACGAGCGTGATGATGTTGCTAAACACGGTGGTCAATGCCAAGAGCACCGGATTGGCACCAGAAAGCATTATATTCAACACACTTGTGTAGCCTTCATGCTTCACTCCTGCCCAAATGCCGGCACCTGCATAAGTCACGGCAATCTGGACCACTACAAATATAATAATGTATAGGATTACATCCAATATACCTTTCTTCAAATTAATCTTTCCCATCGATATTATAATTAAAAATTAAGAATTAAGAATTTTCCTGCTAGGCGTTCTGCGGATTTGCAATCAGCAACAAAGAAGGATGGAAGCAACAAAACTATCTTTCTGCTTCCTTGTCGAAGAGACTTAGCACAGTCTCTTCATCCTCCTTCAGTTGCAACGCCAACTCCTCTGGACCATCAAATTTCTGTTCTCCCCTGATTCGCTTCACGAAACTGACGAGGAGCAACTGATCGTAGATGTCGCCATCAAAGTTGAAGATGTGTGTCTCCAGTGTTATCCCCTTGCCATTGAAGGTTGGTCGGGTGCCGATGTTCATCATGCCATGCTTCCACACCACCATATTTTCCATGCGAGCCTTTACCGCATACACCCCCGGGGCAGGAATCAGCTGTCCGAAGTGGGATATGTCGAGGTTGGCAGTCGGGAATCCCAACTTGCGCCCCTCATGATAGCCATTCACCACCTTTCCGATGATGGTGTAAGGATAGCCTAAGCATTGGTTCGCCATCTCTATCTCGCCTTCTTTCAGGAAGGAACGAATCACGGAAGAGGAGATATTGACGCCATCTATTTGGAAAGCCTCGTTCTTGATGACCTCGATGCCCATCTCCTTGCCGTAACGAACGTAATCATCGAAAGTATCCGCCCGATTATGCCCGAAGCGATGATCGTAGCCGATAAAGAGTTTCTTCACGTTGAGATGGTCGTGGAGCACCTGCTGCATAAACTCCCTAGCTGAGAGCGCAGCCATCTGTCGGTCGAAATGCAAGACCACGGCATTGTCCACCTCCGTCTTGGAGAGCAAGAGGAGCTTGGAGTCGAGCGTACTGAGCATCTCAGGCTGGTAATCACTCTGGAGCACCTTGCGAGGATGCTCATCAAAGGTTATCACCGTAGAAGCCAAGCCGTCTTGTCGGGCTGTCTCCACCAAATGACGAATCAAGAACTGGTGCCCCCGATGCACACCATCAAAGAATCCGATGGTAGCAACACAAGCCTGCAACTGCATCCCATCTGGTGCAGCGGCAGCCTTGAGCCTATCATTCATATTATAATATACTGTCTTCATCTATAAATAATCTTACTTGCTTGCGAATCTTTGCGAGAAACACATCAGCTTGCTTACAATTTACTTGCGATGCAATCGCTTGATGCCTCGCCACAATTCTCCTGCCCACAGCACTACCGAGGTAGAGGCTATGATAATCGCCCACTCCGAGAGTGACAATGGCACGGTGCGGAACATCTCTCCACCGAAGGTCACGATAATCCACTGACCGAAGAAGATAATGGCTAGCACGAGTATCATGCCCTTATCTTGCAAGAAGTGGCGGAAGGCGGAATGATTGCTGCCCAGTGCCTTGGCATTGAAGAGGTTCCAGAACTGTATCATCACGAAGGTGGTAAAGAACCAAGTCAACTCATGGGTATCTACCCCACCCTTGCCTCTGCGCTCGCAATAAACGAGGAAGGCAAACATCATGAGGAAGAACACAATGCCACAGAAGAGGATGCCCCAACCGATAGGCTTGGTGATGATGAAGTCTGTTGCCTTGCGGGGCTTGTCCTTCATCACCTCGTGAGATGGAGGGAGCGAAGCCAAGGCAAGAGCCGCAAAAGTATCCATAATCAGGTTAATCCAGAGTATCTGTGTCACCGTAAGAGGCATCTCCGTACCCAGCACCGAGCCACCCAATACTAGCAGCAAGGCAGCCACATTGACCACCAACTGGAAGAAGAGGAAGCGCTGGATGTTGCGATAGAGCGAACGGCCCCACATCACGGCATTGGCGATAGACTTGAACGAATCGTCGAGCAAGGTCATGTCCGAAGCCTCCTTGGCAACGGATGTGCCCGAGCCGAGCGACAAACCTACATGGGCATAGTGGAGGGCAGGGGCATCGTTGGTACCATCTCCCGTCACGGCAACCACCTCGCCACGTTTCTGGAGCATAGCCACCAGTCGCTGCTTGTCGGTAGGACGGGCACGACTCATCACTCGGATGTCCTTGGCACGTTCGTAAGCCTCCTCATCCGAGAGGGCTTCCCATTGCTCGCCGGTAATCATCTGCTCGTCGAGCGAAGTCATCTCGCCATCGGCACCGATGTTCTCCGTTTCATCCTCAAACACACCTATCTGCTTGCCTATCTCCATGGCAGTGGCTGCGGTGTCGCCCGTCACTACCTTCACCTCGATACCAGCCTGGCGACATTCCTGCACGGCAGCTGGAACATCAGGACGGATTGGGTCGTTGATGGCAGCGATAGCTTGAAGTGACAAGTCGGTATCCTTTGCAACTTGCTCAAAAAGAGCTTTCGCATCAACAGAAATTGCCGTATGAGCTGCTTTATCTGAGTTATTTCCTACATTTATCTTTTTATAGGCAAAAGCGAGCGTTCGCATCGCCTTATGCTGCCAGCCTTCGAGTTCTTCCTGCACCTGCTTCTGCATCTTCTCATCCATCTGGCACTTCTTCATCACAATCTCAGGAGCACCCTTCACGAAGAGATAGCTTTCACCATTCACCTCGGCGAGCGTAGCCATCAGCTTGCGCTCGGTAGAGAAAGGCAACTGCTTGATGACCTTGAATTGCTTGCGCAAGGCTGCATAGTCCTTGCCATGGTCGTGGAGCCAAAGCAAGAGAGCCGACTCGGTAGGGTTTCCGATAGCCTTACCCTCATTGAGTTCTGCGGTAGAGTTGAGGGCGATGGCAGTATCGAGCAGAGCCTCATCGCCACTCTTCATCTCCAGGCTACCCACCTGCATTTGGTTCTGGGTCAGCGTACCCGTCTTGTCGGTGCAAATCACGGTCACGGCTCCCATCGTCTCACAGGCATGAAGCTTGCGAACAAGGTTGTTAGACTTCAGCATTCTTCGCATATTGAGTGCCAAGGAGAGAGTCACTGCCATCGGCAAGCCCTCTGGTACAGCCATCACGATGAGCGTAACCGCCATCATGAAGTAGTTCAACACGATTTCCGCCATATAGAAATAGTCCTTGCCGCCCCATGCTGGGTTGGTAAGAATATCATGCACGAGGAAGATAACAAAGGCTGCAACCGAAACGACGGAGCCCACCTTGGAAATCATCTTCGCCAACTTGTCGAGTTGCACATAGAGCGGAGTCTGAACAGCTGTCTGCTCCGTACTCTTCTGAGCCACCTTTCCTATCTCTGTGGCATCGCCTACGGCAGTAACCACAAACTCGCCACGACCATTCATCACCATAGTGGAACGGAGCACCACATTAGGAGGATAAGCTCCGTCGCCCGTTTCTTGCAATGTCTTTTCGGCGATTGGTTCACCTGTCAGAGCCGACTCATTGATATGCAAGTCAGTGACCGTAACCAGCTTACCATCGGCTGGCACCTCGTCGCCCACCTCTATCAGCACCACATCGCCTACCACGACATCGTGACGAGGAATCTCCATCACCTTGCCATTGCGGCGCACCTTGACAGGCTGCTCCTCGCCAAGGGCTGTGAGTACATCAAACTTCTTGGCGGCATCACGCTCAAAGCAGAAGCCCACGGTAGTGGCAAGGAAAACCGCCACGAAGATACCGATGGTCTCCATGAAGTTCTTTTCGATGAAGGCAAGAACCAAGGAAACAAACGCCGCCACGAGCAGAATCTGGATAATGGGATCACGATACTTATCCAAATAGAGTTTCCATAATGAAGTACGTTGCGGAGGCGTCAGGACATTGCGTCCATACTGCTCTCGGCTTTGCTTAACTTGTTCGTCGGTCAAACCGAAATTCACATTTTTATCTTTTTCCATTTTCTAAGAGAAATACTTCTTCCTACTTTTAATATGCTTCTTGTTTCAAAGTACGCACCTGAATGTACGCACACGTGCGCGAATGATGGGTGCAAAGATACGGCAAAATTCTGATTTATCTCTAGTTATTGTTATTAATTTATATGAAAATCGTTCATTAAAACTCTCATCCCCACCATTTTTAGCTACAAAAATATAGCCAAGGAAAAGATTTTCCCGAAAATATTTGGTTATTTGCCAAAAAGCTAGTATCTTTGCAGTCGAATTTGCAATAAATTCTCGGACTTGTAGCTCAGTTGGTTAGAGCAACAGACTCATAATCTGGAGGTCCTAGGTTCAAGCCCTAGCTGGTCCACGTACAAAAAATCGGCAGTTAAGCATCATCGCTTAACTGCTTTTTTTTGTTTCTCAGAGTTCACTCACTCCTGCTCATTTTGTTCCAATTACAATGCAAGAAAACGAGAGGCAAGAATGTAAAATCGAACCGAGAGCCTAGCCAAATGTACGGTATCAGTTAGACTTTTTGATTTTTCCAACTAGAAAAAAATATTTTCCTAATTGGGAAAATCAAAACATAAACTCCAAAACTGGCTCAAAGGGGCTTTGTAGAGAAGAGGCTATGGGGGATTTTTGAGGAAATTGCAAGGACAATTGGCGGAGTGTCCAGAATCGCATTTCCAGACCTCAGTGTCTCAGTCTCAGTTGAAAATAAATGTCACATTTCATATTCAAACCCGCTTCTTACACTCTTATAACTTATTAATAATTAATTAGTTATATATAATATAATAATAAAAGATAGAAAAAAGCACCCTCTTAAAAAACAACTGAGACACTGAGACTGAGACGCTCAAACAAATGCGAATCTTCCAATTCCAATTCTTCCAATTAAATTTTCGAGGCTTCCATTTCCATATATATTATATATAACTAACTAATTAATAAGTATTTATAGAGTCTCTAAAAAGGGAATCGGCAGAACCATACCTCTTTTGGAATATTGGAAGAACTGGAATATTGGAAGATGCCCCGCCCCTAAGCCACTTTCTCTAAAAAGCAAAAAATCTCAGTTGAATCACTGCAGAATCACACTTTTCACTCGCTTTTCATTGTTTTGTAACAATTAAGTCGTACCTTTGCACACGATTTAGTTGAAACGTTTATCCGTCTCAGTAATCAGAAAATTCAAGAAATCATGTCTCATATCTAGAAAATGAGAGTTTCAATAACAGGAACATTATCAAAATTCAAGAATTGAGACAGCATCAAGACAGAAGAATTGAAACATCATTAAAACAATAAGAAAAATGAAGAAGATTTTTAAACTTATCTTCGTGCTCTGCGCTTTCTGCGCTGCAGCACAAGCTCAGCCAGCCCGACCAAAGCTGGTTGTAGGTTTGGTTGTTGACCAAATGCGTTGGGATTACCTCTATCGCTATCAGGCTCGCTACGGCGAGGGCGGTTTCAAGAGGCTCCTGAACGAGGGATTCAGTTGCGAGAACTGTCGCATCCCTTACATCCCTTCCGTAACAGCCATCGGTCACACCTCCATCTATACAGGCTCTGTGCCTTCCATCCATGGTATTGCTGGCAATAACTTCATGAAGGATGGCAAGGTGACTTACTGTACGGAAGATTACACCGTGAAGCCTGTAGGCTCTGATGGCAAGGCTGGCTATGAGTCGCCTCGCAACATGTGGTGTACTACTATCGGCGATGAGCTTCGTATCGCCACCAACGACCGCTCTAAGGTGATTGGCGTAGCCATCAAGGACCGTGCTTCCATCCTTCCTGCCGGCCATCACGCCAATGGCGCCTACTGGTTTGACGCCAAAAACGGCAAGTTCATCACCAGCTCTTTCTATATGGACAAGTTGCCTGAGTGGGTGAACAAGTTCAACAAGCAGAACCTCCCAAAGAAGTATCTCTCAGAAAAATGGAACACACTCTATCCTATCGACACTTACAAGGAGAGCACTGCCGACGAGAACGACTATGAGGACGGCGTGAAGCCTGGTGTGAAGGCTACCCTTCCACTCGACCTCCCTACCCTCTACAAGAAATATGGCACAGACATCTTGCGCAGCACTCCATTCGGCAACAGCTACACATTGGAAATGGCTAAGGCAGCCATCGCTGGTGAGAACTTGGGCGGTGGCAACGAGACCGACTTCTTGGCAGTAAGCTGCTCATGCACCGATGTCATCGGTCACCAGGTAGGTCCTAACGCTGTGGAAATCGAAGACACTTATCTCCGTCTTGACAAGGATTTCGCTGATTTCTTCGCTTATCTCGACCAGAAGGTGGGTAAGGGCAACTATCTCGTATTCCTCAGCGCAGACCACGGTGGCATGAACAACGCCAAGTTCTTGCAAGATCGTCGCATCCCTGCCGGCTCTTGGAGCAACAAGGCTGCCCAAGACTATCTCAACGAGGCTTTGAAAGCAAAATATCCATCAGCAGGTAGCCTCATCAAGGGCGTGTTCAACTATCAGGTGTTTTTCGACACCAACAAGATTGACTCCCTTGGCCTCGACTACGCACAGGTAAAGCAGGTGGTGGTAAACCGCTTGAAGAAAGACAAGGACGTGCTCTATGCTTGCGACATGGAGAAGGCTTCCATCGAGAGCATCCCAGAGGAAGTGAAATTCCGCATCATCAATGGTTTCAACCGTGAGCGCAGCGGCGGCGTACAGGTTGTCTTGAAACCAGATTTCTACGACCACGGTATGAAGGGAACCTCTCATGGTGTATGGAATGGCTACGACACCCACATCCCATTGGTCTTCATGGGCTGGGGCATCAAGCAAGGTGCCAGCACCAAGCCTTGCTACATGACGGACATCGCCCCTACCGTTTGCGCCTTGCTTCACATCCAGGCACCAGACGGCTGTATTGGTGAGCCGATTTTCTAAAATTCCCCACATCATCATAAGATTACAAAACAACAGATAACGACAAAGGCTAGGCTTCACGTGAAACCTAGCCTTTGTGCATTCATAAGATTATGTTTCCGCAACGCCTTTATATCAGTTTTTTAACTTGAGTACGTTGCTGTCTCATTTACAAGTCTTCGTTCATAATCTTCATGTATTCCTCATACGAGATGTACCTGCCTCCCATCGACTTGAGATGAGGTGTCTCCAACTGGCAGTCTATCATCTTGCCACCATGCTCTTTCAGATAGCGAGCCAGAAAGATGAGGGCTAGCTTGGAGGCAGAAGGCACTAGCGAGAACATACTCTCGCCGATGAATACTTTTCCTATCGTCACGCCATAGAGACCGCCCACCAATTGGTCGGTCTCATTGTCCCATACCTCCACGCTTGCGGCAAAGCCTTGATCGTGGAGGGCGGTGTAAGCCTGGATGATGTTATCGCCTAGCCAAGCACCATCCTCCTCGTTGCGATGGTTGCACTTGCCGCAAGCCCTGATTACCTCGTCGAAAGCCTCGTTGATGCCCACGCTGTACTTGTTCTTGTTCATGAGCGTGCGCATGGAATGGCTCACGTGGATTTCGTCGGGGAAGATGACGAAGCGTTTCATCGGACAAAACCACAGCGGCTCGTCTTGGTCACGAAAACTGTACCAAGGGAAGATTCCGTTGCTGTAAGCCAACAGCAGGCGGTCGATACTCAAGTCGCCACCCACCGCAAAGCAACCGTCGTCATCGCCTAGATGAGGATCGGGGAAGTAAAGTTCGTCAGAACTATCGTCTATCTCAAAAACCATTGCCTTTCTATTTTTATCAAGAATTAGAGAATTAGAGAATTTTCGTTCTTGTTAAACTTTTCTCTCCAACATGATTCTTTAGAGAATTAAGTTCGCAAAGCGAACAAAAAGAATTCCACTAGTACGGCTGAATAATCTATACGCCCCGAAGGGGCAGAAGCACCTAGCCTAGGGCAACGCCCTAGGTAAAATGCATGCAAGTATGTCGCCCTGTAAGGGCAAAAGCGTTATACTTATAGGGATTTTAAATTCTCTAATTCTTGACTCTAAACCTATTCCCTTATCACTAATTCCTTTCCATCGAAGTCAACCGTAGCCTTGCCTCCCTTCTTCAGCTTGCCGAAGAGGATTGCCTTCATGAGGACAGGCTTCAAGCGATTGCCGATGACACGATCCATCTCTCGGGCACCATATTCCTTGGTGAAGCCCCACTTGAGGAGTTGCTCATGCGCTGCATCGGTCAACTTGATGGTTACATTCTTGGCTGCCAACTTCTGGTCGAGCTGACGGAGCTTCTTGCCGAGTATCAACTCTGCCATGTGCTTATCCATATCGTTGAACACCACGGTGTCTGAAAGACGATTGATGAACTCTGGCTTGAAGGTCTTCTTCACCTGAGCCAACATCGCCTCGCCACGGCTCACACCACCACCAAAGCCCACGCTAGCCTGTGAGGCATACTGCGCTCCTGCATTCGAGGTCATGATGAGGATGACGTTGCGGAAGTCTGCCTTCTGTCCCTTGTTGTCGGTCAGTCTGGCGTAGTCCATCACCTGTAAGAGGATGTTGTAGATGTCGCTGTGCGCCTTCTCTATCTCGTCGAGCAGGAGCACGCAGTTAGGAGTCTTGCGGATGGCATCGGTCAAGAGCCCGCCGTCCTCATAGCCCACGTATCCGGCAGGCGAACCGATGAGCTTTGCCACGGTATGCTTCTCGGTGTATTCGCTCATGTCGAAGCGAACGAGTTCGATACCGAGTTCCTTTGCCAAGACACGAGCCACCTCGGTCTTGCCCACTCCCGTAGGTCCCACGAACAAGAGCGAAGCCAATGGCTTGTCATCATCCACGAGCCCTGCCTTCGCCATCATCACAGCCTCAACCACCTTATCCACAGCCTTGTCCTGACCATAAATCTTGTCGAGCATGTGCTGGCGCAGATGAGCCAATGCCTCGTTGTCATCGTCCTTGATGGCGGCGGCATCTATCTTGCAAACCTTGGTGAGGATTTGCTGGATAATCGGCTTGGTCACGTAAGAACGTTGGCGATACGGCACAGGATGCACCTCCAGGTAAGCTCCTGCCTCATCTATCAAGTCGATGGCCTTATCCGGCAGACAGCGGTTGCTGATATACTTGGCACTGGCACGCACGGCGTACTCCAAGGCATCCTTGCGATAAGTCACGTTATGGAACTTGTTGTACTTATACTGCAAGCCCTCCAATATCTTGATGGCTTCCTCCTCGGTAGGTTCCTTGATGTCTATCTGTTGGAATCGGCGCACGATGCCCTTGCTCTGGGCGATGTAGCGATTGTATTCCTCGTAGGTGGTGGAACCGATGAATCGGATGTCGCCAGCCTCCAGATATTGCTTGAGCATGTTGGAAGCATCCGGTCCGCCATCCGAGCTACGGCCGGCACCTATCACATTATGTATCTCGTCGAGATAGATGATGCAGTTACCCTCCTTGGTGGCACCCTCCATTACCATCTTGATGCGCTTCTCGAAGTCGCCACGATACTGGGCACCAGCGAGCATCTGGGCGATGTCCATGCTGTAGATGCGAGCCCCCTTCAGGCGCTCAGGCACCTTACCATCGTTGATGAGCTTGGCGAGACCATACACCAGGGCTGTCTTTCCCACGCCCGGCTCGCCGATGTGCAGCGGATTGTTCTTCTCGGCACGGCAGAGCACCTGTATGGTGCGGTCGAGTTCCTGCTCTC
>ERZ808240.4795-NODE-4795-length-11586-cov-11.739918_pt1 | contig 11586 bp, 12 predicted proteins | sample MGYA00521084_ERZ808240 | MGnify/ENA primary metagenome ERZ808240 (study PRJEB31516, sample SAMN03275571) | gut metagenome | biome: mammalia-associated habitat; material: feces | host: Papio cynocephalus | place: Kenya | collected 2012-08-06 ... | reverse complement strand
AAGAAAGGAACCGTTATGATGAAGTCTGACCGTTTTCGCAAGCAGGCGTTGAGCCTGGTCGTACTCTTTGCAGCCATTGCCGCGATGTTCGTGCTGGCCACGCATCTGCGCAAAAGTCCGGCACAGGATCAGGCAGAATTCATCGTGCAGCAGCTGCTCTCCTGCTCCACCTCGATCGAACAGGCCGCAGAACAGGATGCTGCGCAGGCCGAAAGCGCTGCTGCCTCTCAGGGCAGTGAGCCGGGGCTCACCCAGCTGGACGGCAGTGCACTCATCACCTATGTGAATGCACAGTTCGGGGATATCGTAACGAAGGACTGCCTTGATCAGATGCTCCGGAACCGCCTGCCCACCCGCATCACCACACTGGCCGGACAGTATAGCGACAAGCTGGAAGCTGTGGACCTGACCCTGAAAAAGCAATCCGGGGAGGCCGTGTGCTACACCTACGCAGCCAGTTTCCAGACGGTCACCGACCACACCGCCGTCGCCACCGCCTCCGGCACCATTACCATGGTAAAAGAGGACGACGTCTGGAAGGCTTCTGACCTGACCCTGATGGTTTCTTGATTTTTTCGCAGACAGCAAAGGACCGGAGTCGTAAAGACTCCGGTCCTTTGCTGTTTATTCTGCGCTCTCGGCTTCGATGGCATCCAGCCATTCCCGCACACGATCCGGGCGGTTGGTAACGATGGCATCCGGCTCCACCTTCAGCAGCCAGCGGAGGTCTTCCTCCGTGTCCACCGTCCAGACGGCAACCTTTACGCCGCTCTGGTGCAGCTTCTGGACGAATTTCGGGTTGCTGTAGGCCGTGTGGAATTCGCAGCTGACGTAGTCCACTGGGAAATCCAGCGAGGCAACATAGGCCGCCGGGTCCCGCTGCTCTTCCAGATGCTTGAAGATGGCCTGCAGGTTTTCGCCCGGGAAGTTGGCCCGCAGCATGGCCAGTTTGTCTGACACCCAGCGGGTCATGATGCCGTTCTGCTGTTCCAGCTCCTCTTCTCCGGCTGCGTCCGGCTGAACGGTCTCGGTATCCAGCCCGTTTTCGTCCTGCCAGTCTCCTGCAATGCCGGAAACATCCCAGAACTCCGGCGGGAACAGCATGCTTTCCACCGCACCGTAGAGCAGTGCGCCCACCCGCAGTTCCGGCATGAGTTGCTTTGCCTGCCGCAGCAGGTCATGGTTGAAGGAGATCAGCACCAGCTGGTCTGCAATGTCCGCGGCGCGGATCTCGGCCAGCACACGCGATACAAACTCCGGGTCGTTGTCCATGGTGGATTTCAGTTCCAGCTGCACAGTCGTGCCCGGAATGCTCTTGCACAGAGCCAGCGCCTCCTTGAGGGTGGCGATCTTTTCATCTTTATAGATGGCATCCTTCCAGCTGCCGAAGTCCAGATCCAGCAGCTCGCCCTCGGTCATGTCGTAGATCTTGCCGGAAATATCGGTGTGCAGGTCGATGATGTAGTCGTGGTGGATGACCAGGCCGCCGTCCAGCGTCTGCTGCACATCCATCTCCACACCGTCTGCGCCGATCTCCATGGCCTTCCGGAAGGCGATCAGCGTATTCTCCGGCGCGAGGTAGGAGGCCCCGCGGTGTGCAATGATTTCAGGTGTCATATTGGTTTTATTCCTCTCTGTTTTTTACAATTCCCCAACGCTGCAGGCTGCGCCGCTCTGTTCCGCAAAAACCGCCGGGCTATGATCGCCCGGCGGCAGAGCGGCGGAATGAACTGGTTCAGGCCAGATCCTCGCCATCCGATGCAATGACCTTTTTGTACCAGTAGAAGCTATCCTTGCGGCTGCGGGCCAGCGTCCCCTTGCCGTCGTTGTCCTTATCCACATAGATGAAGCCGTAGCGTTTCTTCATCTCGCCGGTGGAAGCACTCACCAGATCAATGGGCCCCCAGGTGGTATAGCCCAGCAGGGGCAGACCGTCCTCGTTGATGGCCTTTTCCATCTCCACGATATGGGCACGCAGGTAATCGATGCGGTAGGTATCGTGGATAGAGCCATCCGGCTCCACGGTATCCACAGCACCCAGACCGTTTTCCACCACGAACAGCGGCTTCTGGTAGCGGTCATAGATGGTGTTCATGGTCACACGCAGGCCCACCGGGTCGATGGCCCAGCCCCACTCGCTGGTTTTCAGATAGGGATTCTGCGCCTGCTCAGACACCGCGTTGCCCATGGCGGCATCCAGCATCTCCTTCTTGGAGGCTGTGCACCGGCTGGAATAGTAGCTGAAGGAGATGAAGTCCACGGTACCCTCGCGCAGCAGCTGCGCATCCTCCGGCGTACGCTCCAGGTGGATGCCATCCCGGGCCATGCGCTTTTCGGCCCAGACTGGGTAGGCCCCGCGGGACTGCACATCAATGAAGAAGTAGTTGTCGCGGTCCGCTTCCAGCGCAGCCAGAACATCCTCCGGGGCGCAGGTACGCGGGTAGCACTGGCCTGCCGCCAGCATACAGCCCACCATGGCCCCCGGCATGATCTCATGCGCCAGCCTGACGGCCTTTGCGCTTGCCAGCAGCTCATAATGCGCGGCCTGATACTTGATCTTCTGCTCGTCTTCACCCGGCTCGAACACCAGGCCCGCCCCGGTAAAGGGCAGATACAGCAGCATGTTGATCTCATTGAAGGTCAGCCAGTATTTGACCTTGCCCTTGTAGCGGCGGAACAGCACCTCGCAGTAATGCGCGTAGGCGTCCACCATGCGGCGGTCTTTCCAGCCGCCATACTTTTTGATGAGCGCAATGGGGGTATCAAAGTGGCAGATGGTCACCAGCGGCTCAATGCCATACTTGTGACACTCATCAAAAATGGACTCATAGAAGGCCAGCCCTTCCTCGTTGGGCTGGGCATCATCGCCGTTGGGCAGGATCCGGGTCCAGGCGATGGAGAGCCGGTAGCACTTAAAGCCCATCTCCGCAAAGAGGGCGATGTCCTCCTTATAATGATGGTACATATCAATGGCTTCGTGGGAGGGGTAATAGTGGTCTGCATCGCATTCCAGCATTTTCAGCTTTCCCTGCGCCACCGGATAGCGGTCTTTGCCAAAGGGTGTCACATCCACAGTGGCAAGGCCCTTGCCGCCCTCCTGCCATGCGCCCTCGCACTGGTTGGCAGCGGTTGCACCGCCCCACAGAAAATCCTTCGGAAACTTGCCCATAGCCAGGCCCTCCTTATCTCATTTTCCCTGCATCCTGTGCTGCCTGCTGCAGCACATACTACAACAAGGATAGCATACCGCATTCCCGGCGGTTTGTCTATGTCCGCACTTCACAAAAAGGGCAGCGTTTTTCAAGCGGTTCTGCCGGGAAAGTACGACTTTTATCGTCAAAACGACGAATTTTTCTGCTGTTTTTTGCACATTTTTCACGAGAATTTTGTTTTGGAGGGGCCAAATCTCTCCCATCTGTTCCTTTCAAAGCAGGCACCGGCATGGTAAAATAGAGGTGTAAGCGAAGCGCCGCGCTGCGGTGCAGGGAACATGGAAAATGGAGTGTTTGATTATGACTGAATTCAAGCCCATTAAGGAAGGTAAAGTCCGCGAGATCTATGATAACGGCGACAGCCTCATCATGGTTGCTACCGACCGCATTTCTGCGTTTGATGTCATTCTGAAAAACAAGGTCACCAAAAAAGGCACCGTTCTGACCCAGATGAGCAAGTTCTGGTTCGATTATACCAAAGACCTGCTGCCCAACCACATGCTGAGCGTAGATGTCAAGGAGATGCCGGAGTTCTTCCAGCAGCCCCAGTTCGACGGCAACAGCATGATGTGCCGCAAGCTGACCATGCTGCCCATCGAGTGCATCGTGCGCGGCTACATCACCGGCAGCGGCTGGGCCAGCTACCAGAAGACCGGCAAGGTCTGCGGCATTCAGCTGCCCGAGGGCCTGAAGGAGTCCGAGAAGCTGCCCGAACCCATCTACACCCCCTCCACCAAGGCCGAGATCGGCGACCACGACGAGAACATTTCCTACGAGCAGAGCATTGCTGTGCTGGAAAAGCAGTTCCCCGGCCACGGCGAAGAGTACGCCACCAAGCTGCGGGACTACACCATTGCCCTGTACAAAAAGTGTGCTGAATATGCCCTCTCCCGCGGCATCATCATTGCAGACACCAAGTTTGAGTTCGGCCTGGACGAAAACGGCAATGTGGTACTGGGCGACGAGATGCTGACCCCGGATTCCTCCCGCTTCTGGCCGCTGGAAGGCTATGAGGCCGGCCACAGTCAGCCCTCCTTCGACAAGCAGTTTGTTCGCGACTGGCTGAAAGCCCATCCGGACAGCAACTATGACCTGCCGCAGGATGTCATTGATAAGACTATTGCCAAGTATCTGGAAGCCTATGAACTGCTGACCGGCAAGCAGCTGTAATATTTTTCAACAAAAAACTGCCCGTCTGTGGAAAGCCACAGGCGGGCAGTTTTGTTATGCTTCTACATCTGCAGCACTTTCAGACGCAGATTCTTCCTGCTCATTTTCTTCATCCAGCAGGTCGTCCCCTGTCGTCTCCTGCAGCATCTGCTCGGCAGTCCAGTCCATCTGGGCCGCACCGTACAGTTCCAGCCGGTAATCCCGCGTCTGCCACATGCTGCCGGAATCCAGTGCCTGGCGGGTGTCGCTCTCCGAGTAGGACGTGCCGCACTGGAAGGTCACCGAATCCGGCTGCACGGCCTGCTTCTGGATCACATCCGTCACCGCACGGCAGTCCTTTGCAAAGTCCTCGGCGCTGGTGTATGGCCCGAACAGGATCACAGCCAGGCTCAGATTGCCGTCTCCCGGCTCCAGGTCTTTCAGATCCTTCACCGTGTTGGTGTAAAGATACAGGTTGGTATACACATCCTGCAGGCGGATCTCCGGCACTTCTTCCCGGAGGGCCGCATACACCTCGGCGGTGTACGTCTTGCCAAGCTTCGTGGCGGTCTGCTGGCGGGCGGGGTCGATCTGGCTCCACAGCACCGGCACAAAACTCAGGCAGAAACACCCTGCCATGAGGATCAGGCAGCCGAACACTGACATGAAATCATACTTCCAGCGGCCCGGGCGGGCGGCAAAGAACAGTACCTCACAGCCCAGCAGGATCAAGCCCGCCGCCGGAGCAATTTTCAGCGCCAGCTGCCAGTTGAAATTCGGCACAAAGAAATAGCACAAAAAGAAGATTCCCGCTGCGATCAGGCACACGCCCAGCGACAGGCTGCCCACCCGGCGCACCGGGCGGTTCTGGCCTGCTGCCGATGCGGGCTTCCGGTTCAGAGTACGGGCCTTCGGCGCGGCGGCTGTCTCGTCCGCCTGGTTCTGCACTGAGGTCTCCCCCAGCGGAGCCTTATTCTGCTCGTCCATCGTCGTCCTCCGTATCTTCCGGCTGATCCTGTGTTTTCTGCCTGCCCAGCAGGTCGATCAGCTTCGGCATGGCAAAATCCGGCGCTTTGGGTGCAGCCTCTGCATCCGAAGCCACATACTCCTGGAAGTCTTCCGGCTCCTTCTCCGGCTTTTTGCTCTTCTTCGCCTTCTGAGTCCTGGGGCCGCGCACCAGCCAGACGCCGCAGATGATGAGGGCTACACAGACTACGATCTGCGGCAGCTCATCCAGCATCAGGTAGATGGCGCGGAAGAAGGGATTATTCTGGCCCCAGCGCCACATAACGTCGCCCAGTACCCGCATGATGATGTTCTGATACGCCACCATGGCACCAAATGCAATGAGCCCCCAGCCCAGCAGCTTGTGACTGTCCATCATGAACTGCTGCATCCGACGGTCCTGCCAGTTGAAATGCACCAGATAGTCATCCTCCGGGGCCGTGCCTGCTGTCAGCTGAGCGCGGAGGTTGAAGGTGTCAAAAAAGCTGTACATCCACACGATTATACAACCCACGATCAGTGCATCCAGCCCTATGGCCCCAAAAGCAACGAACAAACAGAACATCGTGATGAGCGAAAGCCCTCGCTTCATATAGCCCTGATACATCTGGCCTGCCCCCGGGATGAACGCGAAGAGGAAGGTCAAGATCCCGTTTTTCATCATAGTCAATTCCCTCACTTTGTCAGGTTTTGTTGGGTCGGATGGCTGCTGTGCGGGCTAAGCAGGCCGCCCAGCACATCCGTGAGTTTCAGTTTATAGCGGTCCGGTTCCTTATCTTCCACCGGCTTGCCCAGCACGGCATCCGGGTCCAGCAGCGGCCCGTTATCATTCACGGGTTTGCCCAGCTGCTCCGGCTCTGTCTGCTGGCTCTGGCTGGTATTCGGCAGCCAGCTGCGCAGCTGGCTGCGGCTGTTCAGGATCTGGTCCAGCGTGCCGGAGCGCCACATGGTCAGCGCCAGCACTGCCGCCACAGCGGCAACGGCTGCCCGGCCCCAGGTGTTCTGCATCAGGCGCACCCAAATGGTTCCCATCACCGCGCCCTGTGCCGAACGCGGCGGCTCTTCCAGGACATCGGCGGTGAGCAGGGCGGTGTAGCGGTCCATGCACTTATCACAATAGGAAAGATGCTCGGCGGCTTCCAGCCGGCCCAGCTCATCCAGCTGCCGGTCTATCACAGCGTGCAGCCCCTCGTCGCTCAAACATCCATCATCTCGGAACAGTTCCATGTTCGCTCCTCCCTTCCTGCTGCGCCAGAATTTGCTGCGCCAGCATCTTCTTTGCCCGGTAGACCTGGGCCTCCAGTGTTTTCTGCGGCCGCCCGCAGAGGGCCGCGGCCTGCGCGGCGGTGTTCTGTTCCAGCAGCACCAGCCGGCAGGGCGTCCGGTACGGCTCCCGCAGGTCCAGAATCATCCGGGTCAGTTCCTCCTCGCCCAGGGCGTCCAGCACCTGCTGCTCCGGGTCAGAGCCGGGCGGGGCACCTTCCAGCGCCAGGACCTCATCGCCAGGGGTATTCACCCGGCGCACCCAGGCGCTGCGTAAGTAATCCTTGGCCTTGTTGGAAGCAATGCGGGCCAGCCACTGCTTTTCATAGCCGGGCGGGCAGCGGTCGATGGCCCGCCACGCCGCCAGAAAGGTCTCCTGCGTCAGGTCCTGCGCCTCTCCCACATCCGGGACGAGCTGGTGGCAGACGGTGTAGACCAGCGCCTGATATTTCCGCACCATCGTGCTGAATTCCAAAGTTGTCAACCGGCTGCCGCACCTCCTTTCCGGTTGGGGAGGGCGTTTTCTGTGCTGCCCTTCTGTACTCTGATACGAGACAGAGAACCGGTTTCCTGCAGATTTTTCAAAAATTGGAGAAAAATTTTTGCCTTTTGCCGGTTCCATGATACAATACAGTTATTATCATACCACAAAAGGAGGATGTGCGCCATGGCTGTTCCCACCCGCCAGGCACTTTTGCAGGCGCTTTCTGCTGCACAGGGAGCTTATATTTCCGGCCAGCAGCTGGCCGTGCAGCTTGGCGTGAGCCGGGCCGCAGTGCACAAAGCCGCCGCTGCGCTTACCGCGCAGGGCTATGCTCTGGACGCCGCCCCCCGCCGGGGCTACCGCCTCACCGGCGGCGACCCCTTCTGTGTGGACGCCATCGGCTCCTACCCCGCTCCCGTGCACCTCTACGACACACTGGAAAGCTCCAACCGCACGGCCAAACTGCTGGCGCTGGACGGTGCACCCCACGGCACCCTGGTGCTGACAGCCCACCAGAGCGCCGGACGCGGGCGGCTGGGCCGCACCTTCGAGAGCCCCGCCGGGAAAGGGGTGTATCTCTCTGTGCTGCTGCGCCCTGCAGTGCCCGCCGTCCGGGCCCAGACAGCCACGATCGCGGCAGCTGTGGCCGTCTGCCGGGCGGTGAAAGCCCTGTGCGGACTGGAACTCTCCATCAAGTGGGTCAACGACCTGTATTATCAGGGCAAGAAAGTCTGCGGCATTCTGACCGAGGCCGGTTCTGACATGGAGAGCGGCCAGCTGGAATGGCTGGTGGTGGGCATCGGCCTGAACCTGACCGCTTCCCCGCAGGACTGGCCACCGGAACTTGCCGGCAAGGCCGGGAGCCTGTACCCCGGCGGGCCGTCCCCCGTGAGCCGTGCCGCACTGGCCGGTGCCATTGCGCGGGAGCTGCTGGCCCTCTGCCCGGATTTTGCCTGCCTGGATGAATACCGTGCCCGCTGCTTTGTGCCCGGGCACTGGGTCACCGTATGCACAGCCAACGAGACCTATGCCGCCCGGGCGCTGGCCATTGACGACGACGGCCAGCTGATCATCCAGCGGGAGAATGGCCGACAGGAGGCTTTGCGCTGCGGCGAAGTGACCACCCGCCCGGCACGGACAGAATAGCCCAAAGGGGCGTGCTGCAATGCAGCACGCCCCTTTGGGCTATGTATCTTTAAAATTGATCCAGTTCTTCCGCTTCCAGCACCTCGATGCCTTCGCGCTCAAAAACGGCTTTCAGGACTGCACTCAGTCCGTCCTTCGGCACCTTGTTCTCGATGCACAGCGTGATGACGCCGTTCAGGCTGGATGCCTCCACGCCCATGGAGCCGCCATCCGGCGGCACCCAGACGCCAAAGTCCTTTGTGTACTGTTCCAGTTCCGGCGTGGCCGGCATGAGGGGGTTGCCCAGATAGCTCAGCCAGAAATCCGCCGGTACGCCGCTGATGTACTCGCCCATCTGAAACACCCGCTGCTTGATGCGCAGGGGTGCTTTCTGCTGGTTGACCTTATAGACCCAGTCCATCTGTTCGGTCATCCGCTTCCGCCTGCTTTCCAGAGTCAGGTTGCTGCGCACTTCGACGTCAATGGCCCCCACAAGATCGGCCAGCTTCGGCTGCCCCTGCAGCGGCACTTCTCCCTGAAAAGAGCACACACAGTTGTACAGTGCGTCCGGCACACCGGCCGCATCCCGGGTATCTGCCGAGTAGGAATACCGGATGACATCCTTGCCCAGATACTGCCCGATGCCCATGCTCAACAGCCCAGCCAGTGCGCAGAAAGGTTTGACGCCGTTTTCCACCGCCTTGCCCACAAGGCTCTTCTTGGTCAGGCGCAGGCGGGTGCGGTGCATGGCGCTCTCACAGGTCTGCACGACCTCCCGCTGCATGCTGTTCTCCATGGCCTCCGGGGCGGGATACTCCGCCCGCATGGCCTCGATGTCATAGGCCGGGCTGCACACGATGGGCCGGACCGGGAACGCCGTGCCGTACCGCAGGTTGCAGTACTGCTCCAGGATCTCGGTCAGGAACGGCGAAGCGCCGTGGCCGTCCATGAGGAAGTGATACCAGTCAAAGTAGATCACATCGCTTTCGCAGCTCACGCTGAACAGGTAGCCGTTCGTCTGCTCCGGGATCTCACGCATTGCGCTGTCCGTGTATACAGTGCAGTGGTTCGGGTTCGGTTCCAGATAGGACTCCCGTTTTTCCTGCACCAGCTGCACGTGATAATAGGGGGCTACGGCCAGCACCGTGTCCAGTGCACGCTGCAGCAAAGCCGGATCTACCGGATCCTGCATTGTAAACTGGTACCGGCACTGGATCTTTTCCCGGCGGAAAAAGTACATTACTCCCTGAAAGATATACTCCGCCGAGCGCCGTGCTGTTTCCATGCTGTTACCCCACGTTTGCGGTCAGATAGTCGGCGAGGTCGCTGATGGTGACGAAGTTGCGCAGCTCCTTCTCCGGGATGCGCAGGCCGAAGGTCTCTTCCAGATCTGCCACGATGGTCAGGATCTCCATCGACGACAGGTCCAGATCGTCCATCAGGACACTGTTTTCATTCACATCCTCGGGGGACACCTCGGCCACGTCCTCCAAGATCGCCAGGATCTGGGAAATGATTTCTGCTCGTTCCATAGAAGAATACTTCCTTTCGATTATTGGCGCAAAAGCTTGCCCGCCGCGTTGCGGGGCAGCGGCCCGGCGCTGAACTCCACAGCGCTCATCCGCTTATACAGCGGGAGGGTGCGGTTGACCTCTGTGATGAAGTCCCGCACTTCCTGCTGGCGCTCCTGTTCACAGTATACCACAACCCCTATCTTTTTGCCCAGCTCTTTTACGATACATTCCTGCACGGCGGGGGATTTTTCTACCAGCTTTTCCAGCTCTTCGGGGCTGACATTCTCGCCGCTGCCCAGAATGATGACGTTCTTCTTGCGGCCGGTCAGGTACATATAGCCGTCCTCTTCCACGCGGGCAATATCGCCGGTGTGGAACCAGCCCTCAGCGTCGATGACCTCGGCAGTGGCTTCCGGCGCCTTATAATAGCCCATCATGATGGGGTCGCCGCGCATGCACAGCTCACCGCCATCCAGCTTGTACTCGCAGCTGTCGTCCACATGGCCCACACTGGTGAGGTACTTCGGCTCCTGGGAAGAGTTCCAGGCACCGTCGCCGCAGGTCTCGGTCAGGCCGTACATCTGAGCAATGAACACGCCCTTGCCCATCAGATCCTGCAGCATCTTGGGGTCAAACATGGCCGCGCCGCAGGTCAGCACCTTCAGGCCGTTCAGGCGGTCGGTACGATCGTTCATAAAGTCTTTGTAAAGGCTCTTCAGCAGCACCGGCACCACAGCCATGACCTCGCTGCGCATGGCACCCAGGTCGCGGTAGAAGTATTTCAGGTTGTTGCACAGGTTGACAGTGTTGCCCATCACGCTCCAGGATACGGTGCTGGTCATGGCCGAGATGTGGAACATGGGCAGGCAGGATAGGGAGGAGAACTTGCTGGTGTCCCAGCCGGTGTAGGCCCGGATATCATCAAACGGCTTCAGGAAGGCCGGCATGGCGGCAAACAGGTTCTTCTGGGAGAGCATGACGCCCTTGCTGCGGCCGGTGGTACCAGAGGTGAACATGATGAAGGCCAGGGCAGACAGGTCGTCCACTTCGGTCACATCCTGTGCCGGTGCAAAGGCCTTGTAGGCGTCCATGGGCTGCAGGATGCTGCCGTACTTTTCCAGCAGAGCGGGCTCACGGTCTGCAAACTCGCCGTCATGGAAGATCAGTTCCGGCTCAGTAAGGCCCAACTCATACTGGATGGCGTCCCAGTCCTTGCCCAGGTTCAGCGGCACAGCCACGGCACCGGCCAGCACAGCACCATACATATCCATGACGTAATCATAGCTGTTGCGGGCCAGAATGGCAATGCGCTTGCCCTTCAGGTCCGGCACTTTGGCACGCAGGCAGGCCACCACGCGGCGCAGGTTGCTGGCATACTCGGGGTAGCCAACCTCCACCACGCTCTGGGTTTCTTCATTGTAATACCGGATCGCGATGCGGTCCGCGTAATTCTGCTCCATATTGCAAAGGGACTGATACAGCGAAGTAATCATTTTAGCCTCCATAGTTTCATTTCCCATCAGATTTCAGCCTGCCCGCGGCAGGCTGCTGCTCAACAGACCCAGTATACAATATCCCCCCTGGCAATGCAATACTTTTGCAACATTTAATTTCCAATATTAGCAACTTTTACTTGCCTTTTATAAATCTTTCCTTCTGTTTTTTGGCATCTTGCCGCATCCTTGGATTTTATGCCGCTTATTTTTTATCACAAAAAGCAACACCTTGCCGCTTTTGGCAGCAATTCAAAATTGACAGCCCCTTGAAAAAGCATTATACTAGCTTTATATTCAACCTCCGAATCGTCTCCCGTCCGGTCTCATGCGCCTGCACA
>ERZ808240.4794-NODE-4794-length-11587-cov-3.824662_pt1 | contig 11587 bp, 8 predicted proteins | sample MGYA00521084_ERZ808240 | MGnify/ENA primary metagenome ERZ808240 (study PRJEB31516, sample SAMN03275571) | gut metagenome | biome: mammalia-associated habitat; material: feces | host: Papio cynocephalus | place: Kenya | collected 2012-08-06 ... | reverse complement strand
CGGCGTGGACTGGAAGCGCACCGCAGGTGCGGTGGTCTATATGTTCACCGGCCGGGATGTGCAGGGCGGCTCCACATTGACGCAGCAGCTCATTAAAAATATCTCTGATAACGACGATGTCACTGTCAAGCGTAAGGTGCTGGAGATTTTCTCTGCGCTGGAGTTTGAAAAGACCCACTCCAAGGAAGAGATCCTTGAGATGTACCTCAACTATATCTACCTTGGCCGCCAGTGCAACGGCGTCTACACTGCCGCGCATAAGTACTTCGACAAGGAAGTGAACGAGCTGGATCTGGCCGAGTGCGCCAGCCTGATCAGCATTACCAACAACCCTTCTATTTATGATCCGATCAACCACAGGGACAACAACATGAAGCGCGCGTCCACCGTGGTCATCCAGATGTATAAGCAGGATAAGATCAGCGAGGATGAGGAACTTGCGGCGCTGGCTGAGCTGGGCTATCAGCCCGATGGAACCACTGACGATAACGGCTACAAGAACTTCACTTACAATGCGGACTCCGCAACCATCAGCTTTACGCTGAGCAGTCAGCAGGACAATGACACAGCGGCCGCAGAGGTCGATTCCTGGTATGTGGATGCCGTCATCAACAGCGTGCGGGATGACCTGATGGACAAGCTGGGCATCAATAAGGATGCGGCCAACAATATGATTTTCAGCGGCGGCCTGTCGATTTATTCCTGCTTCGATGCAGATGCTCAGGCAAAGGTGGACGAGGTCTACAATGATCCGGACGCACTGGGCGGTGCGACCTCTCAGTCCGGCCAGAAACTCCAGTCCTCCATTACTGTGGTTGACAATGAGACCGGCCGCGTTGTGGCGCTGTCCGGCGGATTGGGTGAAAAGACTGTCAACCGCGGACTGGTGCGTGCGACTCAGAGCCTGCGGCCCCCAGGATCTTCTATCAAGCCGCTGTCTGTCTACGCTCCGGCAATCGAGGAGAAACTTATTACCCCCTATTCCGCAGTGGATGACACCCCGTTCAAGATCGACAGCAATGGCAATCCCTGGCCGAAGAACGCCAGCAAAACATACAGCGGCCTGACCAGTATCTATACCTCTGTGATCAAGTCCCTGAATACCAGTGCGGTCAAGACACTGGACCTGCTGGGCCTTCAGAAATCCTATGATTATATGGAGCAAAGGTTCGGCATCACCAGCCTGACTTCTTATTATGTGACCAGCACCGGAGAGGTCAAGTCGGATATTGACTATGCGCCTCTGGCACTGGGCGGCTTGACTGTTGGCGTTTCTACTATGGAGATGGCGGGTGCCTATTCTACTTTCCCGCGCGACGGCGTGTTCATCAAGCCCCACCTTTACACCAAGGTGGTGGACTCCAATGGCAATGTCATTCTGGAGAATGATGAGACCGGCACGCAGGCCATCAGCAGCCACACTGCTTACTATATGAACGAGCTGCTGACCGGCGTAGTAACGGAAGGCACCGGTACCAGGGCCCAGATCCCCGGTATCACCGTGGCTGGCAAGACCGGTACGACGACCAACAACTGCGACCGCTGGTTCTGCGGCTACACTGGCAAGTACACTGCCGCTGCGTGGATCGGCTACGATCAGCAGGAGAAGCTGAATGTCTCCGGCAACGGCGCGCTGGATCTGTGGAAGCAAGTCATGACCCGCCTGATGGAGGGGCAGGAAGATACGCCGCTGTCCCATGTGGATGCCGATACCGTGTCGGTGACCTACTGCACCAAGAGCGGCGACCTGGCCACCAGAGCCTGCTCCGCCGCAGGCTGTGCGGCTACCGGCAGCTTCCTTGAGGGCGACGCCCCCACCGATTACTGCTCCGTGCACACGACCGTCACTGTCTGCAAGGACGCTCCTATCGGTGAGACAGGCAAGTATCATCTGGCCGGTCCGTACTGCCCGGATGAGAGCAAGATGTCGATGTCCGTGCTGGACTTCAAGCGCAGTAATGCGGCGGCTTCTGTCACCGTGGGCGACAGCTATGATATGCTCTCCTGGCTGGAGGGCGAGGGTAAGTGCAGCTATCATACGTCTGACTGGCAGGCCAAGGCCGAACTCAAGAAGCAGCAGACACTGCACATTCCCTCCGGTTCCTACACCAAGTCTGTGGGCGATGCGTCCTTCTCTCTGGGGGCGACGGTCGTGGACGGCGCCGGTGATACCGGCGGTGAGCTGAGCTATGCATCCAGCAATCCGTCTGTGGTCACGGTGGACGACAACGGCGTTGTGACCATCGTTGGCCCGGGCACGGCGCAGATCACTGTGACTGCTGCGGCGACGGAATTTGCCCAGAGTGTTTCCGGCACTGTTACGGTGACGGTGAATGGCTCTGGCGGAGATAATCCCGGCACTCTGCCGCCTGATGACGGCGACGAGGACTGACAAGCCAAGACACGCAGTTCCAAATTTGGAACTGCGTGTCTTTTTGCTCTATTTGCATTTCTTTTGTGGGGAAAAGCTGATCGCTGCCGCAGTGAGCACAGGGAACAGGATCAGGCCCTTGAGCCCCCACAGCCGCAGACCGAGGATAGCAGTCAGAAAGGAGATGGCGGTCGGGAGCTGAAGCTGACGCCCTACCAGTTTGGGCTCCAGCAGCGTGCGGGTCAGCCAGACGCACAGCCACAGCAGTCCAAGGCTCAGTGAGAAAAGCCGTTTGCCCAGAAGAAGCTGTACAAGAGCCCACGGCAGGAGGATCAGTCCTGAGCCGATCATGGGCAGGAGATCCACCAGCGCTATGAACACTGCCAGCAGGGGCCAGTGCGCTGCCCGCAGGGCGGCGAGACCGACGGCTAGCTCCAGTGCGATGAGGGCGACCAGTTTGCTCTCTGCCCGAAACCATAGACCCAGCCGAACGGCAGTGGTTCGCTGAACTCTGCCCAGCCCGGTCCGCCAGTCCTCCGGCAGAATACGCTCCAGCAGCCCATGCAGTTCCGGGTAGCCGACGGCGCAGAACAGAAAGAACAGCAGAAAGATACCGGTGCTGCCCAGTTTTTTCGGCAGGGCGGCCAGCGCTTCACTGCTCCATAGTGCCAGACGCTGCAGCAGCTGACCGGCCAGTGCATCCCCCTGACCGGCCAGCTTATCCAGCATGGAAAAACAGACATCTTGTACGGAGGGCGGCAGAGCAGTGATGAGTCTGTAAAGCCATTCTTCCCCGGCAGGTCGGTTTCCAAGCAGGGGGATCAATGTTCCGGCCAATTGCTGGATACCGCGCAGACCGTAGAAAATTCCGCCGGCCAGCACGGCGATCAGCGGCACGAGCCCCAGCAGCAGGAAGGCTGGGGCACTGATGACGCGGGGGACGCCGTGCCGCTGAAGTTTTGCCATAGGCCGCTGGACACACCCTGCCAGAAAGAGAGACAGCGCAAAGGGAAGAACAGTGGTGCGCAGAGCCGGGATCAGCATCGCCGCCGCGGCGCACACACCCAGCAGCAGTTTTCTGCGGGGAAAGGACATGGACAGGACTCCTTTTTTGTCAGAACGCCCAAATGCGACGGAAAATGAAGGTTATAATCCGTCTTTTTTTGAGCGTTGTACCCATTGAAAAGGGGAAATGGCTATGGTATGATACCATTGCTGCATACAAATGACCGCCAGCGGCGGACGCGGAGGTGAAGGTCTTGGCGAAGAAACCGAAATATTTCATCGTGGAGGCTGAAAAGCTGCCCGAGGTGTTTATCAAGGTGGTAGAGGCCAAACGGATGCTTGAGCTGCGTGAGGTCAGTACGATCAATGAGGCGGCCCAGCGGGTCGGCATCAGCCGCAGCGCGTTCTATAAATATAAGGATGCGGTGATGCCCTTCAACGACATGATGAGCGGGCACATTGTCACGTTCCAGTCCATCCTCCGGGATGAGCCGGGCGTGTTGTCTGCCATTTTGAATATATTTGCCGCTTCCGGGGCAAATATCCTGACCATCAACCAGTCCATTCCCAGCAATGGATGTGCGGCGGTCACCGTGGGCGCAGAGACCTCCGGCCTGCAGGAGCCGCTGGATGAGCTGTTGCGCCGGCTCAATGAGGCGGATGGCGTTGTTCAATTTGAAGTTCTGGCCGGGTAAGTTCGGTCATCATAAACTAAGTTAGGAGCAGAGGTGTATTTATGGTTAATGTAGCAATTCTGGGCTTCGGTACCGTCGGTTCCGGCGTGGCCGAGGTGATCCATAAAAACGGCAGTCATATCTCCGAGAAGGTCGCCAATCAGGTGGCGGTCAAGTATATTCTGGACATCCGCGACTTCCCGGACAGCATTTTTGCTGACAAGATCATCCATGATTTCTCCATCATTGAAAATGACCCCGAGGTGGACGTGGTGGTGGAGACCATCGGCGGTGCCACCATTGCGCTGGACTATACCCGCCGCGCCCTGAAAGCGGGCAAGAGCGTGGTCACTTCCAACAAAGAGCTGGTGGCCACCCACGGCTACGAGTTGCTCCAGCTGGCCAAGGAACACAACGTCTCCTATCTGTTCGAGGCCAGCGTGGGCGGCGGCATTCCGATCATCCGCCCCATCAGTCAGTGCCTTGCCGCCAACGAGCTCACGGAGATCGCGGGCATCCTGAATGGCACCACCAACTATATCCTGACCCGCATGATCCGGGCGGGCCTGCCCTTTGAGGACGCACTGAAGGAGGCCCAGGCCAACGGCTATGCCGAGCGTGATCCCTCTGCCGATATTGAGGGCGCAGATGCCTGCCGCAAGATCTGCATTCTTGCCTCTCTGGCCTTTGGCCGCCATATTTACCCCGATCAGGTGCCCACAGAGGGCATCACCCACATCACGCTGTCCGATGTGGCCTTTGCCCGCAGCGGCGACATGAAGATCAAGCTGCTGGGCCGTGCCATTCGCCGGGAGGATGATAAGGTGTGCGCCTATGTGGCCCCCCATCTGGTGCCCGATGAATCCCCGCTGGCCAATGTGGAGGACGTGTTCAATGCCATCTCCGTCAAGGGCGATGCCATCGGCGACGTGATGTTCTATGGCCGGGGTGCCGGCAAGCTGCCCACCGCCTCCGCTGTCGTGGCCGATGTTATGGATGCCGCCAAGCACCTCAAGACCAAGAAATATATCAGCTGGGCAGAGGGAGGCCCCGACGCCGTCTATTCCATCGATGAGGTGAAGAACCGCTGGTATGTCCGCACCAATGCGGGCGTTGCTGCTCCCGAGGGCGCGCAGGTGCTCTCCAACCCGGATGACAAGGCCTGCTCCGCTTTTATTACTGCTGAGGTCCTTTCCGAAAAGGAACTGCGCGCCAAGCTGGACGGCACAGAGATTTTGGCCGCCTACCGGGTGCTCGATTAAGTTATATGCGCGCCTGTTTGGAATGAGCAGCGCTGTGCGCGTGTTCCGCCACGCGAGATTCTAGTTTATTTGGAGGTCGAGAAGTCACATGGGACTGATCGTACAGAAATTCGGCGGATCTTCCGTCGCCAATGCGGAGCGCATCCGCAATGTCGCCCGTATCATCACCGATACTTATAAGGCCGGCAATGACGTCGTTGTCGTGCTGTCTGCTCAGGGCGACACCACCGATGACCTCATCGAAAAGGCCGCCGAGCTGAACCCCAAGGCATCCAAGCGCGAGATGGATATGCTGCTGGCCACCGGCGAACAGCAGTCCATCGCCCTGTGTGCCATGACCATCGAGGGCATGGGCTTCCCGGTGGTCTCCCTGACCGGCTGGCAGGTGGGCATGAACACCAACTCCACCTATGGCAATGCCCGCATCAAGCGGGTGGAGGGCGAGCGCATCCGCTCCGAGCTGGATAAAAAGCGCATCGTGATCGTTGCAGGTTTCCAGGGCATCAACAAGTATGGCGATGTCACCACCCTGGGCCGCGGCGGCAGTGATACCAGCGCTGTGGCGCTGGCTGCTGCACTGGGCGCGGATCTGTGCCAGATCTACACCGATGTGGACGGCGTCTACACCGCCGATCCCCGGAAGGTGAAGGGGGCCCGCAAACTGGAGGAGATCTCCTTCGACGAAATGCTGGAGCTGGCCACCCTCGGCTCTCAGGTGCTGCATAACCGCAGCGTGGAAATGGCAAAACGCTATGATGTTAATCTGGAGGTCATCTCCAGCTTCTCTGGAAATCCCGGTACCAAAGTCAAGGAGGTCGCAAAGACTATGGAAAATTCTCATGTTGTCGGTGTTGCCAAGGACACTAATATTGCCCGTCTGGCTCTGGTGGGCCTGAGCGATAAGCCCGGCACTGCCTTCCGCATTTTCTCCCTGCTGGCCAAGAACAAGATCAACGTGGACATCATCCTTCAGTCCATCGGCCGCAACGACACCAAGGACATCAGCTTCACCGTTGCCAAGTCCGATTTGGCTACCGCTGAGGAGGTGCTGGAGAAGTATAAGGATTCCATCGGCTTCGACTCCGTCCAGGTCAGCGATCAGATCGCCAAGATCTCCATTGTGGGTGCCGGTATGATCAATAACCCCGGCGTGGCTTCCGATATGTTCGGCGCGCTCTACAATGCGGACATCAATATCAACATGATCTCCACCAGTGAGATCAAGGTCTCCGTTCTGGTTGACCTCAAGGATGCCGACCGCGCGGTGCAGGTCGTCCACGACAAGTTCTTCAAGGAATTTGGCGAATAATTCGCCCCAATCAAAATGGCGCATCCGCGGGGATGCGCCATTGAACATAAAGAAGCCCGGTGCGGTTTTTAAAACCGCACCGGGCTTCTGTTGTCAGTTTATTTGTTGTATTCAAACGTGATGGGCTTGGATTCTTCCAACACGCGCAGGTAGCGCCCGCATTCCAGCTGGGCGGCCTCCAGATTCAGGTTGCGGTAGTTGCCACACTCCTTGCGGTGTGCGCCGAATACCTCACCGGTGTGCTCCAGGACCTGATGGAGTACCAGCTCAATGGCCTCCAGCACCTGCTCTTTTGGCGTATCATTGACCAGCAGGTAGAAACCGGTTTGGCACCCCATAGGGCCGAAGTAAAGCACATTGGCTCCGATGGAGGAGGAGCGGACATAGGTGGCGAACAGATGTTCCACCGAGTGCATGGTCAGGTTGTCCATGTAGTCACCGGCATTGGGCTTACGGGTGCGCAGGTCATAAGTCGTGACGGTCCCGTCCACCCGGGAGATATAGAGTCCCGGCTCCAGCTTGTCGTGGTCGACGGTAAAACTCTGAATTTTTTCGACAGCCATGATTCAACCCTCCACAAGCGCCGCAAAGCGGCGCACGATCTTACAGGCCAGCTCAGCGGCCTCACCGGCGAATGTTTCAAAGCTGGCAGGCGCGTGGCCGGAGGCGTCGTCAGAGATGGTGCGCAGAACGACAAAGGGCACCTTGTTTAGGTAACACACCTGGCCGATGCTGGCTCCCTCCATCTCACCAGCGATGGCGCCAAAGTGCTCCACAATGAACTGCTTGCGTTCGGCAGTGTGCAGGAACATATCGCCAGAGGCGATGGTGCCCACCCGGTAATTACAGCCGCTCTCCTTGACGGCCTGCTCCAGGGCTGCCTCCAGCTTTGCGTCGGCAGGGAACTTCAGCACGTCCACGCTGGGCACCTGTCCCAGCGGCAGTCCGAGGGCGGTGACGTCCATGTCGTGCTGGACGACGTCTTTGGAAATAGCCACGTCCTTGATGCCCAGCTCATCACAGAGCGTTCCGGCCACACCGGTGTTGATGACGGAATCTACCCTGTATTCCAGGATCAGCGTCTGAGCGCAGACGGCGGCGGCCACCTTGCCCTCGCCGCAGACTACGGCGACGACCTCGTGTCCGTCCAGCCTGCCCTTTACAAATTCCATTCCACTGATGGTGTGCGTCTCCTGATCGGTCATGCACTGCTTCAGTGCGCTGACCTCTACCTGCATGGCTCCGATGATGCCCAGCATAGTTCGATCATCCTTTCTGATTGTCATTTTGAATGGGATTATTTTATCAGGTTTATGGGTCAGGTTCAAGCATTTGACGGAGTTTGCGGAGGAGAGAGAAAAATTCAAAAAAGTTTTGAGAAAAAAGAGGGTTTCCCGACTGAAAAACGTAGTTTATTTATAGCAAGATCTGCAAGGGGGTATGAAAATGACCCACAGAGAACGCACGGAGGCCAATGAGCGGCTGACACTGTTGCCAGCGGCCTGTTTTTCTGCCCAGTCCCGGGGGCGGATGCGACCGGAGGAGCAGGAGGAACTGCGCACCTGCTTTCAGCGGGATGTGGACCGCATCGTCCACTGCAAGGCGTTTCGACGGCTCAAGCACAAAACGCAGGTCTTTCTGCGCCCGGAGGGGGACCATTACCGCACCCGTATGACCCACACGCTGGAAGTGAACCGCATTGCCCGTACGATCGCCCGGGGGCTGCGCCTGAATGAGGATCTCACCGAGGCGGCGGCACTGGGCCATGACCTTGGACATACGCCGTTTGGCCATGCCGGGGAGCGCATTCTGAACGAAGTGGTGCCCGGCGGGTTCCGCCACAATGAGCAGTCGCTCCGGGTAGTGGATGTGCTGGAAAAGGACGGCGACGGACTGAACCTTACTTACGAGGTGCGCCGGGGCATCCTCTGCCACACCGGCGATGATCGGGCGGAGACGCTGGAGGGCCAGTTGCTCCACTATGCTGACCGCATTGCCTACATCAATGCAGACATTGACGATGCACTTCGGGGCGGCATCATCTACCCCATCGACATCCCGATCGAGCTAAAGCAGACGCTGGGCTATACCTATTCCCAGCGGATCAATACGCTGACCTGCAATGTGATCGAGGCCAGCGAGGGAAAGGGTGAGATCTGCCAGACGTCGGAGATCGGCGAGGCAATGGAGGAACTCCGGCAGTTTATGTTTGAGCATGTCTACCGGGACCCCAGAGCGAAGGGGGAGGAGGGCAAGGCTCAGGACGTGCTGCTGCGCCTGTTCGAGTTCTATGATAAACACCCGGACGACCTGCCCGACGAATTTCAGTATATCAGGGAAAAGGACGGCACGACCCGGGCAGTGGCGGACTATATCGCCGGCATGACGGACTCCTATGCCATGTCCAAGTACGGCGAGCTGTTCCTGCCTGCGGCATGGACGGTAAAATAAGACAAAAACGGCATGTTTTTCCGAACAAATGGATAAACTGGAAAATGAGGTGAAAGGATGCCGATTCCGGAAAGTTTTCTGGAAGAACTGAATAGCAGAACGGATATTGTGGACCTGGTGTCCAGTTATGTGGCTCTGTCCAAGAAGGGAAATAAATACTGGGGCCTGTGTCCCTTCCACAGCGAAAAGACTGCCTCCTTCTCCGTTTCCCCCGACCGGCAGATGTACTACTGCTTCGGCTGTCATAAGGGCGGCGGTGCCATCAACTTCGTCATGGAGGTAGAAGGGCTGGGCTTTGTGGATGCAGTGGATGTGCTGGCCAAACGGGCCGGACTCCAGATGCCGGAGACGACCAGCGGAGACGGCAGCACCCGTAAAAAGCGGGAGCGTCTGCTGGCCCTCAACAAGGAGGCGGCACGCTGGTTTCATGCTAATCTGTCAAAGCCCGGCGCAGCGGATGGCGTGGACTATTTCCAGAAGCGGGCACTCACCAAGCGCACCATCACCCGTTTCGGTCTCGGCTATGCCCCGGAGGGGTGGGACAACCTGATCCGGGCCATGGCAGAGAAAGGTTATGAAAAGGCGGATCTGATGGACGCTGGCCTGGCGGTCAAAAACAGCAATGGCCGCATCTATGACCGCTTTCGCCATCGGGTCATGTTTCCCATTATTGACGTGCGGGGCAATGTGATCGGATTCGGCGGCCGGGTGCTGGACGACTCCAAGCCAAAGTACCTGAATTCCCCGGATACGCTGGTGTTCAACAAGAGCCGCAACCTGTTTGCGTTGAACATCGCTAAAAAGACCAAGCTGGGCAAGCTCATTCTGACTGAGGGCTATATGGACACCATCGCGCTCCATCAGGCGGGCTTTGACTGCGCGGTGGCCTCTTTGGGCACATCGCTGACCGAGGATCACGTCAAGCTCATCAGCAACTGTACAAAGGAAGTCATCATTTCCTATGACGGCGATCAGGCTGGTATCAATGCCGCCCAGCGTGCCATCGGGCTGCTGGAAAAGAGCGGTATTGAGGTGAAGGTGCTCCGGGTGACCGGAGCCAAGGACCCGGATGAGTTCATCAAAACCTATGGTCCGGCAGCTTTTGGCCAGCTGCTGGAGGGCTCCACCAACCACAATGAGTACCAGCTCAATCAGATCAAGGCCAAGTACGATCTGACGCAGGATGACCAGCGGGTAGACTATTTGAAGGAAGCGGCCGCCTTTGTGGCGCGGCTTGACAGTCCGGTGGAGCGGGAGGTCTACGGGACCCGCGCGGCGGAAGCAGCGGGATTGACCCCGGCGGCCATGGCTGAGGAGGTCAAGCGCCTGCGCACTCAGCGCCGGCGAAAGGCCAGACGACAGGAGGAGCGCCGGGCGTTGTCTCCGGCCCAGGAGTCCCAGCCCGCCGAGCGTTCGCTCCGGTATCAGAATGTACCCTCCGCCCGGGCGGAGGAGGGCGTCATCCATCTGCTGATGCTGGACAGCGAAAATTTTCAATATGCATCTGCGCTCCAGCCGGAGCACTTTTCGTCACCTGCGCTGGGGAAAGTGTTTGGACTGCTGCGGGATAAATGGGAGAAGGGCCAAGTCTGTACAATGGCATCCCTTTCTGCCAATCTGACGCCGGAGGAGATGTCTCTTCTGGCAAGAATACAGGAAAAGCCAGTGTCTGTCGCCAATGGCGAACGGGCAATGGCAGATTACATCACTGCAATTCGGCGGCAGCGTTCGGCGGATACCGACGATGCGCTGATGGCGTTTAGAAAAAGCAAATTGAGCAATGGAGGAACAACAGAATGAGCGACAAGAAAGAAACCGGTAAGGTAAAAAACAGCAAGGAAGGACTGACCCGGTTCCCGGACGGTATGCCCCACAGCGACCGCCTCAATGAGATCCTCGAGAAGGCGAAAAAGAAAAAGGCGCTGACCAGTGCTGAGATGATGGAACTGGATGCGCTGGACCTGGATAATGAGCAGTCTGATCTGTTCTACGATATTGTGGCTAATCTTGGCATTGATCTGCTGACGGATGAGGATACGAATGCCGCCGCGGAGCCCACCGACGAGGCAATCGAGGAGATCCCTGAGGAGGAAATCGTCGATCCCAACACGCTGGTAGATTCCTTCGGCATTGACGATCCTGTGCGTATGTACCTGAAGGAGATCGGCAAGGTCAACCTGCTGACTCCGGACGATGAGGTCAAGCTGGCCAAAGGCATCGCCGCCGGCAATGAGGCCCGCGCCCAGCTGGACGAGTTGGGGGCCGACGGTGAGGAGATCCCCGCCGAGGTGCGCAAGACGCTGGAAAAGACCATCTCTGAGGGTGAGCGCTGCAAGCAGCGCCTGGCCGAGGCCAACCTCCGTCTGGTGGTCTCCATTGCCAAGCGCTATGTGGGCCGCGGTATGCTGTTCCTCGACCTGATCCAGGAGGGCAATCTGGGTCTGATCAAGGCCGTTGAGAAGTTCGACTACACCAAGGGCTACAAGTTCTCCACCTACGCCACCTGGTGGATCCG
>ERZ808240.4792-NODE-4792-length-11593-cov-4.398769_pt1 | contig 11593 bp, 8 predicted proteins | sample MGYA00521084_ERZ808240 | MGnify/ENA primary metagenome ERZ808240 (study PRJEB31516, sample SAMN03275571) | gut metagenome | biome: mammalia-associated habitat; material: feces | host: Papio cynocephalus | place: Kenya | collected 2012-08-06 ... | reverse complement strand
AATGTCGAGAAACTGTGGCTGCGCGTCACCAGACTTGCCGCAAGCAAGAGGACAATCCTCGTGTTCGCTGCCGGCAACGACGACATCCTCTCCGGCATACCCCCCGAAAACCGCACACAGTCAGCCATAACCGTCGGCGCGGTTGACAGCCGCCTTTACCCAACAGACTTCACCAACTACGGCGTATGCACCGACATCTCCGCCCCCGGCAAAGGGATATACTCCGCATACCCCGTCAGCAGCTTCACCTGTTTCGACGGCACAAGCATGGCCGCGCCCATAGTCACCGGCACGATAGCCCTGATGAAGTCGCTCAAGAAAGACCTCACCGTAGAGCAAGCATACAATGTTCTCTACCGCACCGGCGCGGACGTGTACGGCAACATGCCGCCGCTCGTGCAGGTAGACCGCGCATTGGAGGGCGTGCGCAAAAGCGACTTCAGCAAGCCCGCCAAACGGCAGATGCGCCCCGTGCCGCGTGACGCAATCTACGGCAGCGGCGAGGGAGTCGCTCCGCCCACGTCATGGCGAGACGACACAGGCATATACGCAGACACAACTGCGGTGGCAGAACCCATACGCAGAGGCATAATCGACGGCCCGATTGCCGACCGGACTGACCCCGGCACAACCGTCCCAGACGACAGCCGAGGCCGAAAAGTGCCGGGGCGCGACACCGAAGTAGACCCGCCAGCCACCGGCAACAACAGCGGCAGCGACTACGACCGGATAAGAGAACTAATCGAATATTACGAAAGGAAGATAGCAGACCTGAAAGGCCAGCTTCCTGAAAACCAGAAAAAAACGAAAAAGACCAAGAAATGAACGAAAGACTGCAATTCTCATGGGGACACATCATCGCCTTCGTCGCGCTGATTGCCGTGAGCTACATATCATTCATGGGCATGACATACCTCACAGCCGGCAACTTCGTCACCGCGCTGCTGGTCATGGCCGCAATAGACATCCTCTTCATGCTCTTCTTCATCGGGGCGCAGCAGATGAAAGCCTCCGGCGAACACATCAACCGCAAGATCATATTCGAGCGCATATTCATCTTCGGCTCGCCGATAGTCTTCATCGCCGCCATGATGCCCATGTCGCACTTCTGGACAGTCAAGAGCAACGAGACGCAGATAGTAGGCACATTCCAGGGGGCAATCAACAGCGCAAAGCAGCTGTTCCCCGACTACGAGAAATACTCCGAAGACCGCATTGCAGCCTACGGCAAGTCGCTCGACCAGATCATCAACGGCGGCGACCCCGGACTGTTCCGCAAGGCAGGGTTCACAGAAGGCAAGACCGCCATTCAGAAGCAGAACATGCTCGAGACACTGCGCCTGCAGCTCCTCTCCGAAAACTACACCGCAATCAAGAAACCCGCCACCGAATGGCTCGACAACGCCACGCAGTCCGCCAGCATCTGGAACGTCTTCCTGCTCGGCAACACACGCGAAATCAAGGAGGCGCTCGTGCAGTGGGAGACCAAGCTGAAAGGCTTCAGCGAAAAGAAGATGTCAAACGAGGAGCTGCTCTCCGAAGTGCCGCAATTCAGCAGCAGCGGCGTGTCAGCCGCCCTGTCGCAGCTCGACCAGATGAGCGGCAACTTCACCCAGTGGCACTTCCCCGCATGGTCAGGCATCATCTTCGGCATCGTCATATACCTCATGCTCCTCTTCCCCTACATCCTCCAGGAACGCCACACCAAGAGCATCTACCGACTGATCGGCAACGAACACTCGCGACAGGCTGACGACGGCGGCTGGTCATCTTTCGGAGACGACAACAGCACCAAGAAAGGCAATGGCAAGAAAGGGAAAGGCGGCGACAATACCGACGGCGACAACGGCTTCCTAACATCATTCTAACACGCACCAGACATGGCAGACAGAAAACAACTGATGAACAATCCCGGCGCGTTCACCGTCGCGGAAATAGCCGAAGCCGTGCGTGCCGGCGTAGTCTCTGTTTACGAGCTTAGCAAAAGCGGCAAACTAACGCCGCTGATGCGCCGCCGCATCGAGAATGAGCTGAGAAACCCGGCTGCCGCACAGCAGCCTGCGCCTGTTCCTGACTATACTCCAATACCGGCAGAACCTGTGGTCGCACCCATGCCCGAACAGCCGGCATATCAACAACCGACGACACCGGCACAACCTGTAATGCCGCCGCAGCCAGTACAGCCAGTACAGCCAGTGCAACCGGTCATGCCTCCACAGCCTGTTCAACCGGTACAGCCTGTACAGCCGACATACCAGCCGCCGACTATTGCACCCCTGCAACCGGTTGCTCCGGCATACGAAGAGCCAACCCCACCGCAGCCAATCGTGTCACAGCCAGTGCAGCCTATAGTTCCGCCGCAGCCAGTCGTGTCGCAGCCGGTGCAACCTGTTGTGCCGCAGCCAATGATGCCCACACCGCCGCCTCTGCCTGTTGCCCAAGAACCGCAATCGCCGCAGCTGGCATATCCGCCGCAGCCGGTTGACCCATCGCCAACATACCCTGTACAGCCTCCGTTCCCAGAGCCTGTGCCGCGCAAACTGCCGAGACTCCTCTCGTTCCAGGGACGCGAATCTCGCACAAACTACTTCCTCATTGGGCTGTGCACCAGCATATTCAGTTTCATACTGATGGTTATACTATCCGCAATTCTCGACACCTACCGTGTGTCCGGAGGGGAAATAGCAGGTGCAATCGTATGTCTGCTCATCTTCTTCTTCCTGTACTGGATCGTGTGGGCCGCCGCTGTCAGACGCTGCCACGACATGGGGAAGTCAGGATGGTTTGTGCTGCTTTCATTCGTACCCGTTGCGAATATTGTGGTCGGGCTGATGCTGCTGTTCGCCAGCGGAGACCCCGGCGAAAACGGATACGGACCTAACCCAAGATATTAAAAACTAACGCTATAATATGCCAACTAAAGAAGTAATAATCGACAACGTAGGCCAATATTCGGCCCAGGAACTGGCTGGATATATCCAGTCAGGGGTCGTGACCTACGACGAACTCTGCGAAGAGCCTGACTTCTCAGCCAAAGACAGGCAAGAAGTCGAGCGCCTCCTCAACGGCTCGGAAAACGAGGACTGGCAGCGTGCCGTTGCCGCCAACACACAGGAAGGCTATGCCGCATTCCTCAATGCACACCCCGACAGCATCCATGCTGCCGAGGCATACGCCGCAATCGAGAGCCTTAAGCCGCTGCCACCCTCTCCGCAGTCCGACTGGGACGCAGTCAACAGGGATGACATTGACTCCCTGCAATACTACATCGACACCCATACTTCTGGCGACCCATATATCGGGGATGCTCGCCGTATCATAAACGACCTGCGCCGCGAAGAGTTCCTCGGATTCGACCTTCAGACTTTCGTCCAGCAAATCAACAACATAAACGCCGACAGGTCTATAATCGACCCTGACTTGGAGGTATATGAGCAAACCACGAAATACCTCAAAAACGGCAAGGTCTCGCACGAGGACCTGCTCGGGTTGATAAGCCGCGACAACAACTTCCTCAGCTCATCGACTCTGAGAAGCCTGATTGACAACGGCTACATCACTTGGGACGACCTTAACAACGCAGGTATTGCCATGCCGTTCATAAAGGCCCTTGCCAAGAATGTCCCCTTGCAACATTTTGTACGCCCCATACCCCTCGACCGCATCAACAAGGTCTCGACAGAAGTCTACTTCTGGGGCATACCCTCGTCAGGCAAAAGCTGCGCTCTCGGCGCAATCATGAGCGTGGCAAACAACGGCAAGGTCGCTCGAAGCATGGACAAAGACAACGACTGCCAGGGATATGACTACATGACCCGCCTGTCGCGCCTGTTCCAGAACAACGGCGAGGTCGGGGCGCTGCCAGCATCAACCGACATTTACTCGACATACGAAATGGGCTTTGACCTCGAAGACAACGACAAGAGAGTCCACCCGATCACCTGCATTGACCTTGCCGGCGAGCTTATGCTCTGCATGTACAAGCAAGATGCCGGGGAAGACCTTTCTGACGACGAGGTGCAGTCGCTCGACACACTCACGCGAGTACTCAGCGACAACCGCACAGGAAACCGCAAAATTCACTTCTTCGTAATCGAATACGGCGGCGAAAACCGTCTGTACAACAACCTCGACCAACGGGACTACCTCGAAGCTGCCCTGCGATACATACAGCGAACCGGCATATTCAAGAAAGATACCGATGCCGTATATCTGGTGGTGACAAAAGCCGACAAGACAGGCATGGATTTGACAGACTCCAACATCGGACCGGAACTGAGCCGGTATGTGGACGAGAACTACAGCAGCTTCTACAACGGCCTTGAACGCATCTGCCGTGAGTGCGGCATCAACGGCGGCCGTGTCGAGCGCGTGCCGTTCACACTGGGGCAGGTTTGCTTCAAATACTACTGCCTCTTTGACGAACGCTCCGCAGCAAATGTGGTCAGCAAACTGCTGTCTCGCTCAAAAGGCTTCAAACACGGAAAAATATCAAATTTCTTTGGAGGATTCAAGAAATGAACAAGATAGGACTAAAGATAAGACGATACAAGGATGGGCCAGCGGACATCAAAACCGTCAACCCTGGAGACTGGACCAAGAAAGTCGTTGACATACGCGACACGCTCAACCTCTATGCAAACGACGACATGAGCCGCTTCGCCACGTTCATGAGCTTTGGCGAGACCGGCACTTACATCACTGTCGCAAGGCGGATTGGAGGTCGAGGCGGCGAAAACGTGGCTGCTTGGCTCTTCATACCCAACACAATAACTGTGGAAGGCAAACAGGTCGTCGCCCTCGTAAATGCTGTCAAAGGAGAACTCCTCAAGACCCAAATCGACGAGAACGCAATCAACCAATGGTTCTCATACACATATACCGAAACGCAGTTCGCGAAGTTCCTCCCCTCAAAGCCGATGGGAGCAAATGCCCCGACTGCGAAACGGACATACGGCACAGCAGCCGACACACCCTCGCTGGAGCAGCTCGTAGGCGAAAACCGCTACCAGCCCTATTACGCAGAGTATGCAGCAATCCTCCTGACCGGCGCAGACAGCCTGCCGCTTGACCCGACAGCCTCGGCAAGCGTCAAAGACTTCACGAAACTGCCCCTGAAAGAGTACGGCACACTGCTGCCGCCAGCCCAAGGTTCACTGCCGACTGGCACGAAGGCCTACATCAACAGCAGAGAACTCGCTACGCCTATGATGCTCGAGAAAGGCACGGTCAACATCAGCCTGACTCGTCCGGGCTACGAAGAGTGCATGGACTCAATCAGACTGTCCGAAAAATGCCAGCAGTACCAGCCGGCAGGGCTGAAATGGCGCAAGATAATCGACCCGAAAAACATCCGCGTCGTTGACGAGACAGGCATCCCCGTGCGAAACGCACAGATAACCATCAACGGCGGCAGAATAAACGTCCCCGTTTCCGTCCCCGAAGAACAGCTCTCGCAAGTCCACGTCACCGTCAAGTGCAACGGCTACAAACAAGCCGATGCAAATCCCTACTATGACCTGACAAGAGGGTCTACTACAATCAGCATGAAACGCACGACTCCCCCGGGACGAGGCTATTCCGGCCGCGAATTAGAGGAAGCTCGCGAACAAGGACGCAAAAGCGGACTGTTCACCGGCATCCTCTCTACAATCGCAGTCTTCGCCCTTGCCGCCGGTGCATATTTTGCAATCCACTCTATTTGGGGTGAAAAAAAAACCCAAGAACAAGAGAACCTCGCTCAAGCGGAAGGTGTGGCAAACAACGATACTCCAGAAGAAGCATCCAAGTCCGAGGCCGATGCAGCCGCAAACGACAGCACCGCCGCCTTCAACTACTTGAAAAAGTGCAACGGAATTCTCAGCAAAGACGAGATGGCAAGAATCAAGTATCTCGAAGGCCTGTGGGACGACCTCAACAGTTTCGACCTCGACAGAGTCACTGATGAATGGGCTAAAAAACTCGGCAACAGGGATATCAAAGAATTCGACAAGATAGTCACTCATGCAAAAGAGTGCATCCGAAAGGGTTTGCTCGACAAAGCCAAACAGAAAAATAATGGCCTTTATAATACAGCCAACGACCCGAACATCTCCGTGCAAAACTATTGCAACTGGATCAACGATGGCTGCAAAAAACAGAACCAGACACAACCTGCAAATAACGCAGGAAGCAACGTAAATAGGCATTCAAGTAGCAACAGCCACTCTGGAAGAAGCAATAATAACCGGCCTACCAACGGGAGCAACTCAAGCAGTAACGCACAAAGCAAGCGAGGCGGTGGAAATGTAATAGGATAACACAACAATGAAGACTCCAATTAAAATACTATTGCTGATACTGTTCTCGGTGGGAGCAGTAGCAGGAGTGCTGCTATTCGCAAAGGCTATGGCAGCACCTCCATCAAATTTCAAAACTGTTGACCAATTCTCAGCAGCTATCAATGCCGATGTGCAGAAACTTGACTCAGTCGCAGGTTTCACGCAAAGCCATGATATGTATGTCGTCCTCGATGACAAGGTAAAGCGTTTCCGCACAGAGGATGTAATTGACAATGCCGCATCTGACGAGTGCCGCAAAAAGATTGACGCAAGCTACGGCGAACACTTGAAAGACCACGGCTTCAGAGTACTGAACAGTTCCAACTGGACTGGCGAACAGCTCGGCGCAGTTATAGGCTATGCCGATGCACTGTCTGCTGACAGGCTGTCTGACGGCAAACAAGCTATCACTGCCGAACTTGCTGCCTCGTTTTCAGAGCTGCATACGGTTCAGAACAACTACAATGCCGCCCTTCAGGCATCTCGCAACACAGGGTACGTCAACATATCAGATGCGAAAGCAAAAATTGCGAGGGCAAACGAGTTCAAGAACAAGCAGTATCTGAAGAACAATTCCGCGCTCATCGCAGCACTTAATGCCGTCCCAGGAAAGATTGCCGCCTCGCACTACAACCATGTAAACGCTGTCGTGAGCAGCCTCGGAGGGTATCGAAGCGTGTCATACGACCATTACGTGGGTGTGTTGATGCCGCGAGCTAACAATGCCATCAAAGAGTATAAGAACGCAGGCATTTACAGCGGAAGCAAAAAGAGCATCGCTCCTGTTGAAGCCCGGGCTAACAGCCTTGTGGAAGCGGCTATGAGCTATTATGAATATGACTCCTCAGACGACTCTGACTATTTCTACTACTAAAATACAGACTAAACCATGAACAAATTTTTCAAATTAATGGCCGCTGCGGTGATTGCGCTGATGCCCGCAGCGGCGGTAGCGCAGGACAACAACGTGACCCTCGATCCGAGTACGGAACAAGAAGCAAAAGAGCCTGAAGCACTGCCCGACAGCATCATCGACAATGCAGGAAAAATCAGCACTTTGGAGAAGGAGAAAGAAGAGTTGGAAAAACAACTCCGAAACGCCAAAGAACAAAACGACCGGGCGTTGAAAGCATCGAGAGACAGCATTTTCACAATGCAAAGAGAGTTGGTGAAAATGGCATCCAACTTCTTGTTTGTGCCATACGACAAGTATGCAATCGAAAACATAGCAATACCCGCGTATGAGCATTCAAAGGGAACACCTATGTACGAAAAGAATAATATACGGTTGAAATGTCTGCAAGAGTATCGCAATGATATTCAATCGTTGGTTGATTTCATGAAACAGCTAAAGAAAACAATGTTTAATGGTTTGGATGGTGCACGGACCAAAGCAAAACAAAAAATACCCGAATTGGAGGCACTGGAAGTCTACAAGCGTTATGATGCTTATCGAAAGCAGTACGACGACACAGAAATGTTTCTTTGGAAGAAGATGTCATCAATACGCAGCACCCTCAATAGAACAGACAAAAATGCATATTCGGATTTTAAAAATATACAACAAGAGTTGGAAGAACTGCTAAAAGATCAATGGTTATGAGACGTAGCGTATTTATAATGGCTCTGCTGGCAGCAATGGTGATGCTGCTCCCTAATTACGCAGAAGCAGACTTGTTCCAAACAGCGAAAAAAGCCAAGGCAAAGAATGCGGAAAAACGCCGTCAGGAACAGGCCGCGTGGGAAATGTTGGATATGCATGACAAAGAAGACATTCAGGCGTTTCTCACGAAGTTCCCCAAAAGCTCGCACAGGGATGAGGCCAAAGGGTATATCACGGAAATAGACCTGTGGGACAATGCCTGCTCCAAGAATACCATTGAGGCATACCAGAACTACCTCAACACTACACAGTTAAACTGGCATTCACTCGACGCATCTGAGAATATAACATATTTGCAGAAAGCTCGTGACAAAGCGGCATGGGACAAGGTGACAGATGTCGGCACTATCGAGGCATACGTGAATTTCATAGCAGACAACCCAGAATCTCCGTATGTGGAGGATGCACAAACCGCCCTGGCACAGCTCAAACAAGACGCGGCATGGACTGCTGCGTTGAATAGCGGCAACCTTGCCGACTATGAGAAGTTCGTGAGCGAGTTCCCGGAAGCAGAGCAAAAGGAAGAAGCTGAAAAGAAGATACACGAGCTCAAAGGGCAAGTGTATTACAGTGTGGGCAAGTTGAATGAGGCCTATGAAGAGTTCAGCAAAGCAGGACGTGACAGCCTGACACCAGCAAATTACGCAGCTTTTGTTGAGTGCAAGGAATACTCCGAATTTTCTGCTCTCAACATATATTGCAGCGAAGATTCTCTTAATTGGTTCATAAAAGGACATCCAAACAGCAAATATATACCCCAAGTGCAGAACTATCTCGCAATCGTCAAAGCTCGTAACTTGAGCGACTACGCATCCGAATACAGCTATGATGAAGTTCGCGCCCTTGCCACCGACGAAAAGACAAGACAAACTGTGGAAGGCTACATCACAGCCAACCGCAATGCGCAAAAGGAACGTGAACGAGAGCGTCGCCGTTGGCGTCGCGAGGAGAACGGTGGTCTCGTCAATATGGGTCTGCAATTCCTCGATTTCGGGTGGAACGGCAAGACTGATGATGACGTGGTGATGAACTACAACTTAGGCCTGTACCTGCGTATCGGCAATTATGCCGACTGGGTGCAGTTTGTAGTGGGCGTAGAACCAGGCATGCTAATGTACTATAAGTATTTCTCACGCGACTATTCAGACAAGATGACACAAAAGTTTCACATGCCGGTATCAGCTCATCTGAAACTTAACCTGTTCAAAATGGGAGAATCTTCACGCTTCTTCGTATTCGGCAAGTACCAGTACAATGCCGTCCGTGCTGAGGAAGCGGAAGCAAAACAGGCTTGGAGTGCAGGCTTCGGCTTCTCGTGGAAGCACTTCGACTGGTCGTTCTATTACCGCCAGGACATGGGCAAACCAGAGAGTTCCGGAGGTTACACGAGTGACAGCCGTCCGCATTTCTTCGGGACGACAATGACAGTTTACTGGAAACTGTAAGCGTGCAACACAACCGACATTATCCGGAGGGGAGGGCGAGGAAGTCCTCCCCTCTTTTATGCAAGCGGGGCGCGTGCAGTGTTGCATCCTCACGAAATTTTGCCCTGCCGGCACGCGGCTCGGATTATTATTGCTAACTTTGCGGCTGATACTCACACATCGCGCCTATGGATACCTCAACAAGGAAAAAGTATTTCTGGCTGCTCGCGGCCGCCGTTTTCGTGTTTCTCTTCCTGTTCCTCGGCCTGTCGCCGTTCAATACCAAGGGAGAGCCGCGTGAGGCCGTGGTGGCAGTCTCTATGCTGAACCAGGACAACTGGATATTGCCGGTCAACAACGGCATCGACATGGCTTACAAGCCGCCGTTGTTCCATTGGTGCATCGCCGCATTGTCGTCCGTCACGGGTGCGGTGACGGAATACACGTCGCGCATGCCGTCGGCTCTCGCCCTCGCTGCGATGACGCTTGCCGGTTTCCTGTTCTATGCCAAGCGGCGCGGCGTGCAAGTCGCGTTCATCGCCGCGCTGGTTACGCTGACCAGCTTCGAGGTGCACCGTGCCGGCACAAACTGCCGTGTGGACATGCTGCTGACGGCGTTCATGGTCATTTCCCTGTACCTGCTGTACCGGTGGCATGAGCGTGACATGAAGGGCGTGCCGTGGGTTGCGATATTATGCCTGAGCGGCGCGTTCCTGACCAAAGGGCCGGTAGGGATGCTGCTGCCCTGCCTCGTCATCGCAGTTTTCATGCTGATACGCGGACGGCGGTTCGCCGAGGTGCTGTGGAAACTGGCTTGCGTCGCGCTTGCCTCGTGCGTGCTGCCGCTGCTGTGGTACATTGCGGCATACAGACAGGGAGGCGAGGAGTTCCTGCAGCTCGTGCTGGAGGAAAACGTGCTGCGCTTCCTCGGCAAGATGACCTACGGCTCGCACGAAAACCCGGTGTACTACAACTTCCTGACCGTCCTGTCCGGCTTCCTGCCGTACACGCTTATGGCGCTGATTTCACTGTTCACATTGCGCTATAAAGGGTGCATCACCGGCAAGCCGCGACAGTGGTGGACGCGCTTCAAGACGTACATACGCGAAATGGACGACACGCGGCTGTTCTCGCTGCTCAGCATCGCCATCATATTCGTGTTCTACTGCATACCGAAAAGCAAGCGCAGCGTCTACCTGCTCCCGATATACCCGTTCATAGCCTATTTCCTGGCGGAATACATATTGTGGCTCGTGCGCACACGCCCGGGCGTGGTTAAATCTTTCGGACACATAATGTCGGCAATTTCGGTTGCCGTAGGCGTAGCGTTCATTTACCTCGGCTGCGGCGGGTCTGTGGACGCCCTGTTCAGCGGCAAGCACGCCGCACAGAATATGGAGTACGCACAGTCTGTTGCAGCCTCGTCGCACAACCTGCTTTCCGACGGGCTTGTACTGCTTATGCTGGCAGCGGCGGTGTCATACATCGCCATATACTCCCGACAACAGAAGTTTGACGCCAAAGGGTGCTGGCGGATGTTCGCGGTTGTCATCACGCTCTACATGGCGTTCGACGGCGTGTTCGCGCCGGCAATAATGCGAGTCAAGACCGACAAGTATGTGGCAGAACGGATTGCGGAACTCGTGCCGCAAGGCAAGCTGTACTCGTGCCACACTGGCCAGACCTCCGGCAACCCGATGCGGCAGTTCACTGTCAACTTCTATCTGGGCGACCGCGCTGTGCCTTTTGACGCGGAGAAGCCGGCGAGCGGCTACCTGATAGCCGGCGAAGAAGAAGCGGCAAAGTTCACCTCGGCGCACCCCGGATACACGCTGCAACAGGTCTATGACAGCGGACACCGCAGCTGCGACGACCGCAAAATACTGCGCCTGTACCGCTTCAGCAAAGGACAACCGCCGATGACGCCATGAAAAACCGTCCACAAACAGCACTGTCAATCAGCCGGTTAAAAAGTAAATGAAATTTTCTTCCCGAAAAATTTGGTCAGGTCAGGAATAAGCAGTAATTTTGCAACGTCAAAAGGCAAAGAGATGCCCCGAAAGATGACAACGATGCCTTGTGGTGTAATGGTAGCACACCGGATTCTGGTTCCGTTTGTGAGGGTTCGAGTCCTTCCAAGGCAACAAGACGAAAACAGGAATTTGCCCTCCTGTTTTCGTTTTCTT
>ERZ808240.4790-NODE-4790-length-11597-cov-3.646595_pt1 | contig 11597 bp, 11 predicted proteins | sample MGYA00521084_ERZ808240 | MGnify/ENA primary metagenome ERZ808240 (study PRJEB31516, sample SAMN03275571) | gut metagenome | biome: mammalia-associated habitat; material: feces | host: Papio cynocephalus | place: Kenya | collected 2012-08-06 ... | reverse complement strand
GTGGAGGGCGAGACCGGGGCGCTCCAGTATATCGTGGTTGGCATCGGCGTCAATGTCAATCAGCAGCTGAGCGACTTCCCGGAGGAGCTCCAGTCCGTGGCAGGCAGTGTAGCCATGGCGGCGGGACACCCTATCGACCGGGGACGGCTGTCGGCTGAGATCGTCAACGCTATGGACCAGATGTATGCCGACTGGCTGAAGGGTGTCTGGAGCGTGGACCGCTATCGGGCGGACTGCGCCACACTGAGCCGGGAGGTGCGGGTTATCCGCGCCGGCGGCGAACGGGAGGCCGTGGCTGAGGCGGTGGACGATGAGTTCGGACTTGTGGTCCGCTACCCCGATGGGACTCGGGAGACGGTGTTTTCCGGCGAGGTCTCTGTACGGGGCTTAGAGGGCTATATTTAAAAATGAACGGACAGGAGCTCTGAGCTCCTGTCCGTTATTTTGATCGCTTTCGTGCCAGTGTGACGCAGGAGATCTCCGATGCACCGGCAAATTTTAAGACCTGTGCGCACTCGCTGAGCGTGGCACCGGAGGTAGTGATGTCGTCCACCAGCAGAATGCGCTTTTCCCGCATATCCACTCCCTTGTGCAGAGTGTACGCGCCCATGACCCGGGCGGATCGGGCGGACCGTTCACCCTCCAGCTGGGAGAGCGGTCTGCGATAGGCCTTTGTGAGCGAGGGGACGAGGGGCAGATTCAGGTGCGATGCTATCTCTTTGGCCAGTAATTCGGCCTGATCGTAGCCGCGCCGCCAGCGGCGCAGACGGCTGAGGGGCGCAAAGGTGACAAAATCAAAATCCGTCTGCCCCTGCCCGGTCAGGCAGTCCGCCATCCATTTGCCGAAGATTTTGGCATAGTGCTCCCGACCGCTGAATTTATAGCGCAGAAAGGCGGAGCGAAGCGGTTCCTCGTAGAAGAAGGGCGCATAGCACCCCTCGGTAAATTCCACCTTGTGCCTGACCTGCGCACCGGCGGCGACAGGCAGTGCGCGGGCGCACTCCGGGCAGATCGTTTCCCGGCCGGTCAGGATCTTCTGACAGATGATGCACTTGGGCGGAAACAGCAGTTCCAGCGGGGACGGAATGGCCATGGTGCGCCTCCTCTCATTGACAGCCTTCCGGCGCAATGGTAAAGTTTTGGAGAACGAGGTGATCGTGTGAAAACTCAGGTATATGCGCTTCTGGGCGGGGAAAAGGACGGCAAAGCCGCCGCATACCGGGCAGAAACTGCGCTTTTTGCGGCCAATGGCATCCCGGCGGACGCCGAGCAGGCCAGAACGGTGCTGGGCAAGCCCTATTTGAAGGACTATCCCGGTGTTCAGTTCAATCTTTCCCACTCCGGCGGCTGGGGCGCATGTGCTCTGTCAGAGACAACGGTAGGCGTAGACGTGGAGCTGGTGCGCCCGCTCCGCCAGCAGGTGGCAAAGCGGTTCTTCACGCCGGTGGAACAGGAGTGGCTCTCCAAACGGTCGGCAGAGGAATTTTTCCGGCTGTGGACGCGCAAGGAGAGCTTTATCAAGGCGCTGGGCAAAGGGCTGACACTCCCGCTGGACAGCTTCTCCGTATTGGACGATGTGCTCTTCCGGGACGGGATCGCCTGGTATTTTCATGAGCAGCCCATCGACGGCGGTTTCCTGACCCTCTGCTGTCAGCAGAGCGAGGCGGAGTTCCGCATCCTTTAATAGTTTGCCTCCAGCGTTTTGATGAGGCGGTAGAGCATGGTGTTCACAGGGACGGGAACGCCATGCTCTTTTGCCAGACGAAGGATTGTGCCGGTCAGCGTCTCAATCTCTGTGGGGCGCTTGGCGCGGATGTCCTGCAGGGTGGAGGAATTGTGGTTATAGGTGTCTGGCAGGAGCTTGGCATAAAAGTCCTTGCGGTAGCTGTCTGCGTCCGGCCAGTAGGTGGAGTAGCCCGCCGCGCGCATCACGGCAAAGAGCTCGTCCATGGTGTCGTTCATGATGGCCAGAGAGCTTTCGTTTTCGCTCAGGGCACCATAGTGGACTCCCACAATGGCCCCCAGCGGATTCAGCGTGCAGTTGTAGATCATCTTCGCCCAGAGGGCCTTGCCCACATCGTCGGTGCACTCGCAGGGCAGTCCGCCCCGGGTGATGGCCTCGGCCAGCGGCTGGAGGGGCGCGGTGTCCAGCCCGTAAAGATTGCCCAGCAGCATCGGGTCGGTGTACACCGTCACCTTGCTGGTGTTGGGTTTCAGGCGCTGAAAACCGGTGATGATGCGGGCGGAGCAGACCTGCTCTTTGTCAAAATGCTTCAGATATTCCTGGTCATTGCCCCAGCCGTTCTGAATGATGACCAGTTTTCCGGTGGGTTTCAGAATGTCCCGGTGCTGGGCCAGACCTTCGGCAATGGCGGCGTTGGCCATGGTCTTGGCGCAGATGAGGATGTAGTCAAAACTGGCGGCGGGGAAGGCACCGTAATCGTCGGAGACGGTAAAGTCATCGGCGGGAAAGTCCAGATCGCCGAACAGGCCGGTCTTGTGGACACCGTCCGCAAGAATGGCATCCTTGGTGGCCCCCCGGGCGAAGAGGGAGACGTTTGCCCCTGTGCTGCGGAGCATGGCAGCCATGGCAATACCGATGCTGCCGGTGCCGGTAATGAGAAGATCCATATTGGTTCGCTTCCTATCTCAATATAGTGGTTTGGTTATAATGTTATTATAGTTGGTTTTTCTGCCCCTGTAAAGCGCAAAAGCGTTGCCTTTTTGCCCGATGGATGGTAAAATGAAGCCAGTTATTTTCAGAAAGCGAGGGTCACATATGGATCAGGTCAAAACCGAGGACTGGCTCCGGGAGGAGCTGGCGTTTATCAACGGAAAAATGGCGTCCACGCTGAACGGACGGCTCAAAGCGGAGCTGGAGAGCTGTGACGATGCGCGTCAGGAGCTGACGCTGAAGTTCCCGCTTCAGGACTGGCAGGTGAATGGTCTGGGCACGCTCCACGGCGGCATGATCAACACCATGATGGATCTGGTCATGAGCATGGCTGTGTACTGCTTCTCCCGGCAGACCATTCCGCCCACCATCTCCATGACGGCCAATTACCTCCGCCCCGTGCCCATGGAGGACTATGTGTTCATCAAGGCCCGGGTGACCTCTCTGGGCAAGCGCAACGCCACCGCCTACTGCGAGGCCATCATTCCCGCCACCGGCAAGGTCGCCTGCACCGCCATCGGCACCTATGCCATCATTCCGAAAAAGTAAGACATGAAATGGCCGCCCGCCGGGCGGCTGTTTTGCTTTTTTGAAAGAATTTAAAAGAAATTATTGACTCTGAACCCGGTTTATAGTTTATATTGGAACCAGAATAAGCAGAATCGTTATGGAAATGGGGCGGAGAACGTGAAGATCAACGAGCTGGAGCAGATGCTGGGTGTCCCGCGCTCACTCATTTTTTACTACGAGAAAGAGGGGCTGGTCACACCGCAGCGCAGAGCCAATCGCTACCGGGAGTACAGCAAGGCGGATGTGGAGCGGCTGGAGACCATCCTAGCGCTGCGCAGACTGGGGTTTTCGCTGGCGCAGATTGCTGACCTGCTGGCAGGTGCGCGGGATTTTCCAGATGCGCTGGAAGAAAATCTGCGTCAGCTTCATCAGCAGATCGATGCGCTGAACGGGGCCGTCATAATCTGTGAAAAATTAAAGGCGGAGCGGGTTTCCATGCGCGAATTTGATGCCGCGGCCTGTCTGCGGGAGATCGAGCGGGAGAAACAGCGGGGCGGCCGCTTTGCCGATTTTCTTCGGGATGCGGTGGACGACGCCAACGAGGCGCTGGCCTTTGTGGGGCGCAGTGCCGGAACCGGCGGGCTGGCTCTGCCGGAAAAGGGAGCCAAGCGGCGGCCGCTGATGATCTATTGGCTGGTGCTTCTGGGCGCAATGCTGATCCGGCTGTATTTTGCTGTTTTTCCGCTTGAGCTGGCACGCCTACAGGATGTTTTGGCTATCATAGCTGTCTTTGCCGGAATGGGCCTGACAGGAAATGCGCTCCTGAGCATATGTACCAGACTCATCTTGAAAAAGCATCCTCTGCACGCCGAAGCGTGGATCAGTGTACTGATGTGCCTGCTGTTGAGTCTTGCTTTTCTGGTGGGCTTTGTTTTTCTGATGCCGGTCATGTATCTTTGAAAGGGGAGAAGTGAAATGTCGTTTGCCTATGTGTGCCGCGCCTGCGGGCGGGTGTTCAGCGTCGATGACTATGCCAAAAGCGGCGTGCTGAATAAAATGTGTAAAGCGGTCGATCTGGTGGGCGGAGCCACAGCCAATGCGGGGCTGTATTCCGCCCATCCTACGATCCGCTGTCCTTACTGCTATGCCAGGGATACCGCCATTGCCACAGAAGGCCAGCGGTTGAAGGGGCTGCTGAAACGAAAGAGCTATCCGCCCATTGACGCGTTCCGCTATGTGTGGCTCATGACGGCGCAGAGATACGAGGACTGCTTTGTCAATGTCCGTACGGCGGAACACAGGATCGAAGGCTTGTCCGGCGATGCAGAGATGCATCTGCGCCCGGAACTGGAGCGGTGCGGCTGGCAGATCGACCAGGCGTTTCTAAAAGAGTTGGCTCCCCTGTTTGACAAGCCAATCCTCTGCCATGATACGCACCGTAATACTTTTTCTGCCTATGAGAAGGGAAGTGTTGTGTTTGCTCTGCGGCGGGGCGGAGAAGCGGATGAATATGAGATCAGCGCGGATGGAGCACAGTGGCTCAGCTATAACGAGGCAAAGACGGATTCCGGCGCCGCGCTGTTGAACCGGGCCAACCGGATCATCTGCGGCTACAGCCTGATGATATTGGTATGAATTTCATGGAAAAGTGCTGAAGAAAGCTGTTTTACCAATGAATTTTCTAAAAAGCAAAATCTTTTGAATCGCCTTTCTGCTCGTTGCAATGCACTGCCCGCTGTGATAGGATAGGGCCAGGAAACCAAAACGGCGCGCTGACAGCGGCAAAGGAGCGAGTGATTATGCGCAAAACGAAGATCGTATGCACCATCGGCCCGGCCTGTGCGGACGAGGAGACGCTGACCGGCCTGTGTCAGGCGGGCATGAATGTGGCCCGGCTGAACTTTTCCCACGGCACACATGAGGAGCACCGCCAGAAGATCGAGCTCATCAAGCGTGTGCGGGAGAAGCTGGGCCTGCCCATTGCCATCATGCTGGACACCAAGGGCCCTGAGTATCGCATCCGCACCTTCAAAAACGGGAAGATCGAGGTCAGGGAAGGGGATACCTTCACCTTTACCACCCGGCAGGAGGAGGGCGACGCACACCACGTCTCCGTCAGCTATGCCGGACTGGCCCATGACCTGCACAGCGGCGACCGGGTGCTGGTGAACAACGGCCTGCTGATCTTCGAGGTGCAGGAGACCACTGACACGGATGTGATCTGCAAGGTGCTGGCCGGGGGTGAGATGTCTGACCGCAAGAGCATGAGCTTTCCCAACAAGGTGCTCAAGCAGACCTTCCTCAGTGAACAGGACAAGGCAGATCTGCTGTTCGGCATCCAGCAGGATGTGGACTTCATCGCCTGTTCCTTTGTCTCCTGCCGCCAGGACCTGCTGGATGTGCGGGCATTTCTGGAGGCTAATGGGACCACGGATATTGAGCTCATCGCCAAAATCGAGAATCAGGCCGGCATCGACAACATCGAGGAGATCTGCCAGGAGTGCAGCGGCATTATGATTGGCCGGGGTGACATGGGCGTGGAGATCCCCTTTGAGGAGCTGCCTGCCATTCAGAAGCACCTCATCACAAAGTGCCGCCTGCTGGGCAAGCGGGTCATCACGGCCACGGAAATGCTGGAGTCCATGATCCACAATCCCCGGCCCACCCGGGCGGAGATCTCCGATGTGGCCAACGCCGTCTACGACGGCACCAGTGCCATCATGCTCTCCGGCGAGACTGCCGCGGGCAAATACCCGGTGCTGACAGTGCAGACCATGGCACGCATCGCGGAAAAGACAGAGGAGAGCATCAATTACCGCAAGCGCTTTGTCAACGCGGAGTTCCAGATCAAAAATACGGTAGATGCCATCTCCCACGCCACCTGCGGCATGGCTATTGACATCGGGGCCAGCGCCATCACGGCCTGCTCCTTGTCCGGCATGACGGCCCGGATGGTGTCCCGTTTCCGCCCGCCGGTGGATATTCTGGGCCTGACCACCTCGGAAAAGACGTGGCGCAAGCTGGCCCTGTCCTGGGGCGTCACTCCGGCGCTGTGCGAGGTGTACGACTCCGCCGACGTGCTGTTCTACACTGCCAAGCGCGTGACCACCGATCTGTTCCAGCTGAAGAGCGGCGATAAGATCGTCATTACCGGCGGCATGGTAAACGGCCGCACTGGCAATACCAATATGATAAAAATTGAAACAGTATAAAAATAAGCAGTCCCCGCTGTGTTTGGCACAGCGGGGACTGCTTATTTTTGCGAAAATTCAGGAAACTCCGGCGGGCGTTTTGGCCTTTGCGGCCTTATTCGCCTCCTCCTTTTCCAGCACGGTGTAGGCCACCTTGCCGACCAGCGTGTGGGGCAGTTCGGAGCGGAACTCGATCTCCCGGGGAATAGCGTATTTGGCCACCTGCTTGGAGCAGTAGTCCAGAATGGAGCGCTTCAGCTCATCACTGGGCTGAACGCCGGGCTTGGGCACGATGAAAGCCTTGACCCGCTGCATTTTGTAGTCGTCCTTCACGCCGATGACGGTGCTCATCAGCACATCCGGGTGGGCGTCCAGCACATTCTCGATCTGAGAGGGGTAGACGTTGTAGCCGCTGGTGACGATCATCCGCTTCAGACGCTGCTTGAAGTAGATGAAGCCCTCCTCGTCCATGACGCCCAGATCGCCGGTGTGGAGCCAGATCTGACCGTCCTCGTGCTGCTGGAGGGTCTGGGCGGTCTCCCGGGGATTGTCCATATAGCCCAGCATGACTGTGGGGCCGGACAGGCAAATCTCGCCCACAGTGCCGTAGGGCACCTCGTCGTGGGTGGAGGGGGTGACGATTTTATAATAGGTGTCAGGGAAGGGGATGCCGATGGAGCCGGCCTTGAAGAAAAACCGGGGCGTCAGGCAACTGGCGGTGACGCACTCGGTGGTGCCGTAGCCCTCGCGCACCTGCTCCTTGGAGCCGTGCTCCCGCAGGAAGAGATCCACCTTGTTCTTCAGCTCCGGGGTCAGGCTGTCGCCGCCGGAGAAAATGCCCTCCAGCTGACTCATGTCCAGCTTCTGGGCATCCTCCATGCGCAGGAGCGCTTCAAACAGGGTGGGCACGCCGGCGATGTAGTTGGGCTTGTACAGGCCCAGCAGTCTGCAGTAGCTCTTGGCGTCAAACTGGGGGATCAGAATGGCGGTGCCGCCCCAGTAGAGCACCGTGTGGATGCACACGCCGAGGCCGAAGCCGTGAAACACCGGCATGATGGACAGCATGGTGTGGCCCGGGTGCAGGCAGTCGCCGGCGGTGCCGGTCTGAAGGGCCAGCGCGTTGAAATTCAGATTGCTCAGCAGAATGCCCTTGCTGGTGCCGGTGGTGCCGCCGGAATAGAGAATGGCGGCCACATCGCCGCTGGCGGCGTGGTGGATGTAAGCGCCCTTCCAGCGCTTTCCGGCGGCAATGAAGTCCTTCCAGAGCAGAAGACCGGCATCTTTGGGCAGGTCGACCTTCTGCTTGACGGTCAGCGGATAGAGCAGCTTTTTCACGCCGGTCAGACCATCGGTCACATCGCAGATCAGCAGAGTTTTGAGGGTGAGCCGATCCCGGATGCGGCCAAACTTCGGATAAAACTGCTTGAGGGTCAGGCAGAGCACGCTGTGGGAGTCGTTGATGTAGCGGACGATCTCCTCCTCACCGGACAGGGGGTGGATCATGTTGGCCACCGCGCCCATGCGGTTGACGGCGTAGAACAGGATGATGGCCTGGGGCGTGTTGGGCATACAGATGGTCACCCGGTCGCCGGGGCGCACGCCCTGCGCGCACAGCGCCTTGGCGGCGGTGTGCACCTGGGCAATAAAGTCCTGAAAACTCACCTTGCTGCCATAGAAGTTATAGGCTGTCGTGTCGGGCAGGCACTTGGCTGTGGCCTCCACCGCGTCGATCATGGAGCCGTCGAAATACTCCAGCGTAGTGGGGATGTCGCCCGCTGTTTTGAACCATGGCGTTTTCACATTGGCAGGCACCGGCCATGTGATGGAGCGGGTCTGATATTTTACATTGTAGGGACGCTTGAGTTTTTCTGCTTTATTTGTAGTCATAGCAGCTGTCCTCCTCCAGCGGCCGATCCAGCAGCTCCGGATGGGCGCAGATGTGTTGAATGAGCTTCAGGGAGCGGGCAAAGTAGAACCCGTCGCCGATGCGCTCGTCCAGCGTGGCGCCGATGTCCACAAAGTCCCGCACCTCAATGGAGCCGTCCGGCATGACGGCGGGGGCCTCGTGCATGGCACCGATGGTGATCATAACGGAGTTGGTGCCGTAGTTGTTCAGGTGATGGTAGACGGCGGGGCACTTGATGCTGCCCAGATTGGAGATGAGCACCGAGGTGTAGTCCGTGTCTCCCTCCGTGATGACCCGAGGCACCTTGCCCCAGTAATCCAGCCAGCGCACCACGCGCACGATGAGCATCAGCAGCAGCCGGGGCAGTTTGGCAAATCGGTCCATGATGTCGTCCAGCCCCACAGCGTGTTCCTGCTCCCGCATCTCATGTACTTCACCTACGATGCGGCGGCTGACATCGGCCAGCGTGTCGGTGCCCTTGGCCTTGTAGATCATCAGGGCCTCCTCGCTGTGGTCGGTGAAGCGGCGCTTGGCAATGAAGCTGATGGTGATCTCATCCCGCTCGTAAATGCGACCGGCCTGAACAAACCGGTTCAGTTTGGGTCGCTCGTTGACCACGCGGGCCACCATGGTGACGATGCAGTGGAACAGAGTGGTCTTGTAGGGGGCGTCGGGGGCGTTCTTGCCCTCCAGATATTTTAGAAGGTCGGTGACGTCGATCTCCTGATGGAGGTAGACCTCGCTCTCAGTCCGCTTTGGGAACAGACTGCATATGACCACATTCAGGCCCGGGGCATCCTTTACCCAGTGGCCGTCTCTGCGGTCGCCCCACTTCCGGGGCTTTTTTTCAACAAAAGACAATGGAAACCTCTTTCTCTCTGTCGCAGTGAATACATTCCAATTAGTTATTTTATCATAAATATCAACGTATGAAAAGGAAAATGTCGGTTAATTCCCATTGAAAGCGGTACAAATGAATGATATAATAAACTATTATTTTTTAGCCATTTTACGAAAAGGATGGAACTGAGACCGTGATTCAAGATATTTTTCCCCATCGTCTGGACATTAGCTTCGCACTGCCGGAGCGGCAGGCGGATGATTTTGTGCTCTGCTTTCAGGGACGAAAGATCGTCCTGCGGGAGGACGGCACCTACCCGCTGCGGCGGGAGCTTCCGCCGCTGGCGGAGAGCCAGTATCTTTTCTCTATCGACGGGGAGCACTATTTCCTCGGCCGTTGTGAACAGGAAGAACTGCCGGGTGATCTGAGCTGGCAGAGCACCCGGCGTCTCCGGGGCATGAAGCCTATGGAGCAGGCGCTGGCCGGCTTTACCGCCCAGCATCTCTGGACCTGGTATGAGGCCAACCGCTTTTGCGGAAAATGCGGCCATCCCATGGAGCTGGGGCAGGATGAGCGGAAGGTGTGCTGTCCGCACTGTGGAAATGTGGTCTATCCCCGCATCAATCCGGCTATTATTGCGGCAGTCACCGATGGCGACCGACTGCTTATGACCCGCTACGCGGATCGGCCGGTCACATGGTTTGTGCTGGTGGCCGGATTTGTGGAGATCGGCGAGTCGGCGGAGGAGACTGTCCGCCGGGAGGTGCTGGAGGAGACCGGCCTGCGGGTGAAGAACGTGCGCTACTTCGGCTCCCAGCCCTGGGGCTGTGCGGGCAACCTGACGCTGGGCTACTGGGCGGAGCTGGACGGAAGTGATGCGGTTACGCTGGAGGAGCAGGAACTGGCCGAGGCCAGGTGGTTCGACCGCGCCGATGTGCCGGTGATGGACGACAACACCAGCCTGACCAGCGCCATGGTGCACGCCTTTGCAGAGGGAAAGGAGCGGGAATACCTTGAAGGATAAACACACATTCAATCTGACCAGCGGCGCCATTGCCCCGGCACTGCTGCGGTTTTCTCTGCCCTTCCTGGGCTCCAGTATTTTGCAGTTTCTCTACGGCGTGGTCGATATGGTGGTCGTGGGCCGGTTTTCCGATTCGGCGGGCATTGCCGCCGTCAACAATTCCAGCCAGATCATGCAGCTGGTCACTTCACTGGTCTGCGGCATCGCCACCGGCGGCACGGTGCTGATCGGCCAGTACATCGGCGCACGGCAGGAGAAGGAGGCGGGCCGGACCGTGGGCAACATGGTGCTGCTCTTTACGGTGCTGGCCGCGGTCATCACTGCCCTTCTGCTGACGCTGGGCAACGGTCTCGTAACACTGATGCAGGTGCCCGCCGAGGCGGTGGCTCCGGCCCGGGCCTATCTGCGCATCTGCGGCATCGGCACCGTGTTCATCGTGGGCTACAACGTGGTCAGCAGCATTCTGCGCGGCATCGGCGATTCCAAGCGGCCTATGTACTTTATTGCCATCTCCTGCTGTGTGAATATTCTGGGTGACCTGCTTTTGGTCGGCGGTTTCCGAATGGGCGCGGCAGGTGCGGCGGCGGCGACCGTGGCAGCCCAGGCCATCTCGTTTGCGTGCTCACTGATCGCACTGAAAAAGAGCGGCCTGCCCTTCCCGGTCATTGTCCGGCCGGAGCGTGGCAAGCTGGTCAAGGTGCTTCAGCTGGGTGTGCCGGTAGCCCTGCAGGATGTGCTCACGACCTTGTCCTTTATCATCATCACCGTGGTGGTCAACCGGATCGGCCTGGACCAGTCCGCCGCCGTGGGCGTGGTGGAGCGCATTATCGGCTTCTCCATGGTCATTCCCGTGGCCTTCATGTCCTCGCTGGCCGTGTTCACCGCGCAGAATATCGGCGCGCGACAGCCGGAGCGGGCCAAGCGAGGCATCTGGATCGCCATGGGGGTCTCACTGGGGTTGACGGCCATCCTGTTCACCGCAATGCAGCTGCTCCCCGGCGCTTCGATGGGCATTTTCACTACTGATGCCAAGGTGGTCTATCACGGGGTGCTCTACCTGCGTACTTACAGCATTGATGCGCTGATGGTGTGCTTCGTGTTCTGCCTGAACGGCTTTTTCAGTGGCTGCGGCCACACCGGCTTCACCATGTTCAACTGCCTGTTTTCCACGTTCCTGGTGCGTCTGCCGCTGGTGATCTGGGTTTCCACCCTGCCCGGAGTTACGATGCTCCAGATCGGCATTGCTGCGCCGCTGGCTTCGCTGGTGCAGATCATCATTCAGCTGATCTACTACCGCACCGGACGGTGGAGCCGCGCTGTGGTGCAGATGGAGGACAGAGCATGACCACGCCTGCACTTATCCTGACGATTTATTTGATCTGTATCAATCTGGCCGCCTTTGCCGCCATGGGCGCGGACAAGCGCCGGGCGAGGCGGGATGCGCGGCGCAC
>ERZ808240.4789-NODE-4789-length-11597-cov-4.509011_pt1 | contig 11597 bp, 11 predicted proteins | sample MGYA00521084_ERZ808240 | MGnify/ENA primary metagenome ERZ808240 (study PRJEB31516, sample SAMN03275571) | gut metagenome | biome: mammalia-associated habitat; material: feces | host: Papio cynocephalus | place: Kenya | collected 2012-08-06 ... | reverse complement strand
ATTGTACCATGAATCAGTAAAAAAGGAAAGTGATATCATCGTGAAGAAAATCGAAATGAAGCAGATATATCTGCGCGAAAGCACCTTTGACGACTGCAGTTTTTTTGCGGAATGGGAGACGCAGCCGGCGGTCACACGTTTTTTTACCATGAACGATGGCCGGGATTACGAGGAGGTTGTCACGGAATTTGTACACCGGCAGGAAGAGGATGACAAGCTGCAGTTGACGGTCTGCATGAAAGAAGATGATCGACCGATTGGACGTATCTATATCAGCCATATCGATGATCATTATGATTCACTGGACATCACCCGCATTTACATCGCAGATCCGGCGATCCGCGGACGCGGTCTGGGTGAGGAGGCACTTCGCGCGGCATTGAAACTGGCTTTTGATGAGCTGAACTGCGAGAGGGTGACACTGGATCATTTTACGGACAATCGGATCGCGGCGCAGCTTTATCAGAAAGTCGGCTTTCAGTATGAAGGCGTCATGCGTCACGGCGGCAAGAAAGACGAGCAGTATGTGGATCTTCATCTGATGTCGATCCTCCGCGGTGAGTATCGATGCGCGGAAGCATAAAAGAAGCATGAAAACCATGCATGGCGTAAGAGTCGGCATTTCTACACAATGCCGGCTTTTTTGCGCCGTAAAGCATGAGAGAAAATACAAAAAATACGAAGGTTTGATATTGACATATAGGTCATTTGGTAGTAAAGTTTTATATACGGCCACTATATATTGTGTTTGATTTATGATTCGGAAAGGAACGGAAGAGGTATGGACAGTATTCAAAAAATTGTGAAGCGAGATGGAAGAACCGTTGACTTTGACGTAAATAAAATCGCGGACGCGATTTTTAAAGCTGCCAAGGTACTAGGCGGAAGAGACAGGGAAATGTCGGTTTATCTGGCAAAGCAGGTAGAACTGTATTTACTGGAGGTCTGTCACAATCAGATTCCGACGGTCGAGCAGATTCAGGATGCTGTCGAAAAGATTTTGATTGAAAACGGTCATGCGCGTACTGCGAAGGAGTACATCCTTTACCGTGCGGAACGTACCAGAGTCAGAAACATGAACTCCAAGCTCATGAAGATCTATGAAGATCTGACCTTTAAGGAAGCAAAAGAAAACGAGATCAAACGCGAAAACGCCAACATTGACGGCAATACCGCCATGGGTACGATGCTCAAATACGGTTCGGAGGGTGCGAAGGAGTTCTACAAGAGTTATGTCATCGATCCGAAATTTTCCAAAGCGCATGAGGCAGGCGATATCCATATTCATGATATGGACTTCTATACGCTGACGATGACCTGTTGCCAGATTGATCTGGTCAAACTCCTGCAGGGTGGATTTTCCACCGGACACGGACACCTCCGGGAACCGAACGACATCGAGAGCTACGCAGCGCTTGCCTGCATCGCGATTCAGTCCAATCAGAATGACCAACACGGCGGGCAGTCTGTCCCGAACTTTGATTACGGCATGGCTCCGGGTGTTAAAAAGGCTTACAAGCGTCTCTATGTGACAAATCTCGGCAAGATGCTGGATTTTCTGGAAGATGTTGAAGACGGCGTAGAACGGATGAAAGCGTTATCGGGCAAGATCGAGCATGAGTACGGCGTATTCCCATGTATGGCATGGGATAACAGCTATGCGGAGCTAGAACTGGAAGAACTGAAAAAACTGGTTCCGGAAGCGGAAGCAAAGAAAATGCAGGAGCGCTCCAGAAAGTTCGCGGATAAAGAGATCAGAAGAAAAACCTATCAGGCAATGGAAGCTTTTATTCATAATCTGAACACCATGCATTCCAGGGCTGGCGCGCAGGTGCCGTTCAGCTCCATCAACTACGGTACGGACACTTCTCCGGAGGGTCGTCTGGTGATGGAAAGCGTCATGTTGGCAACCGAAGCCGGGCTTGGAAACGGCGAAACTCCGATTTTCCCGATTCAGATCTTTAAGGTCAAGGAGGGCGTGAACTATAATCCGGAGGATCCAAACTACGATCTGTTTAAACTGGCCTGCCGCGTGTCTGCCAAGCGACTCTTCCCGAACTTCTCGTTCCTGGACGCGCCGTTCAACAGGCAGTACTATGTCGAAGGCAGACCGGAAACGGAATGTGCGTACATGGGATGCAGAACCCGCGTGATCGGCAACGTTTACGATCCGACCAGAGAGATCGTTTATGGAAGAGGCAACCTCAGCTTCACATCCGTCAATCTGCCGCGCCTGGCCATCAAGGCGAAGGGCGATGTCGATTTGTTTTTTGAGCTTCTGGACAATATGATCGATCTGGCGATGGGACAGCTGATGGAAAGATATAGGATTCAGTCCCAGAAGAAAGTCCGAAACTTCCCGTTCCTGATGGGACAGGGCATCTGGCTGGATTCCGAAAAACTTGGCCCGGATGATACCATCGAGGAAGTCATCAAGCACGGTACGCTGACCGTGGGCTTCATTGGTCTGGCAGAATGTCTCAAGGCGCTGATCGGCGCGCATCACGGTGAGTCTGTGGAAGCGCAGAATCTGGGGCTTGAGATCGTCGGCTATATGAGAAAACGTCTGGACGAACAGGCGAGAAAGAGCGGACTGAACTGGTCGCTGATCGCGACTCCGGCAGAGGGACTGTCCGGCAGATTCGTCCGCATCGATAAAGAAAAGTACGGCATCATCCCGGGCGTCACGGATCGAGAATACTATACGAACAGCTTTCACATTCCGGTTTATTATCCGATTAACGCATTTGAAAAGATCCGGTTGGAAGCACCGTATCATGAGCTGACCAATGGCGGTCATATTTCCTATATCGAGTTGGACGGTGATCCGCTCAAGAATCTGGATGCCTTTGAAAAGGTCGTACGCTGCATGAAGGAAAGCGGCATTGGCTACGGATCCATCAACCATCCGGTTGACCGCGATCCATGCTGCGGGTATACCGGCATCATTGACAATGAATGCCCGCAGTGCCACCGCAAGGAGGGCGAGGGTGACATCGGATTTGAAAGGATCCGTCGAATCACCGGTTATCTGGTAGGAACCATGGATCACTGGAACAATGCCAAGGCGGCAGAGGAGAAAGACAGGGTGAAACATGATGTGTCAACAGGATTTGAGCAATTATAATACGATCCGTATGGCAGGCGTGATCCGGGAGTCGATCGTCGACGGTCCGGGTCTGCGTTTTGTCGTATTTGCGCAGGGCTGTCCGCACGGCTGCCCGGGCTGCCACAATCCGGCGACGCATGATTTTAACGGTGGAACCGACTGCAGTCTGGAAAAAATCCTGGCGGCGATCGACCAGAACCCGCTTTTGGACGGCGTGACGTTCAGCGGCGGCGAGCCGATGAGCCAGCCGGAGGCCTTTTGTAATCTGGCGGAGGCGATTAAAGAGCGCGGACTCAATCTGATCGTCTACACCGGTTATACTTATGAAGAATTGCAAAAGCTCGGCGAAAGCCGGTCGGCTGTGCAGAAGCTGCTGGATCTGACTGACCTTTTGATCGACGGACGTTTCGTGCTGGAACAGCGTGATCTGAGCCTGCTGTTTCGCGGAAGCCGCAACCAGCGCGTGATTGACATGAATCAGACGCGAGAAAGCGGAGAGTTAACGCTTGCGGAACGGTATCTGTGAAAAACTCTGAAAAACGAGAAAATTCTGCTTGAAAGCGCGCGAAAGCTATGGTATAATATCAAATGTTCGAGTGCGGACAAAGCAGAATTGAAAAAATGCTACGGCTTAAATATACTAAAGGAGGTGCGGTAGATGTCAAGAAAATGTGAAATTTGCGGAAAAGGACAGGTGTCCGGAAACAACGTTTCTCACTCCGTAAGACGTACAAGAAGAAAATGGAACGCTAACATTCAGTCTGTAAGAATCGCTGACGAAAACGGTACAGTCAGAAAAGCGAACGTATGCACAAGATGCATCCGATCCAACAAAGTAAACCGTGCCCTTTAATCAAAGGAAACAAATGAGAGTTGTCATGATGGCAGCTCTTTTTTTCATGGAACTGTCTCAGCGTTTCATCAGAACACAACCGCAGAGAATCAGGATGATACCAAGGAGGATCAGCCAGGCTTTGGGCGGGAGGAAAAACGCGCAGATCGTGACTGCGCCAAAGACCAGAAGCACAAAGCCGATATCCTTGGTCTCCTGACATATATGAAAACATTTCTTCTTGCGGCAGTTGTTGTTCATACTCATAAATCAGCACCTCACAGTATCTTATGAAATTTGGTAGGAATTTGTGCGCAGATGTGGTAAGATAATGAAAGAAAATCTTTGTTGAGATGTCGGGATTTATCCGACGAGAAAGTGAGGACAGGGATGGCAATGGAACGAAACGATGCACTGGGCAATATTAAGCTGAATGATGGCGTATTTGCCAAAATACTTCTGCGTGCGCTTGCGCGGACGGACGGCAAGGTTACCTTGGCATCCGAAAAAGGAAAGCCGCTTGGCGGCATAAACCAAAAAATCTCCACAGGCGAAGCGGCCGCCAATTTGAAATTCTATGAAGAAGCGACGCGCTATTGCATGGAATTCTATATCATCATTACGTTCGGCGCCAGCATCCAGAAAGTGACGGATGCGATCTTAGACGATCTGGCGGTGCAGCTTTCGAAGATGCTGCCGGACAAGGGCGGGCATCTGGTTTTGCGCATCGTCGGCATCAAGTCCAAAAAAATCGCAGAAAGAAACATTGAGGTTGTCAGAGATTATGAACCTGCAAGATAAAGTTGTGATCCTGAAAGGAGTCGGCAAAAAACGACTGCCGCTCCTCGAAAAACTGCATATCGAAACGATCGAAGATCTGCTGCATTTTTTCCCGCGCAGATATGAAGACCGTAGGACGGTGGTTCCGATCATGACTGCGCCGTTTGGCAGAGAGGTGCTGGTAAGCGGACAGGTCATGAGTAAGCAAATGGCCGGAAGTCCTTACAGCCGCAGGCGGCTACTCAAGGTGCAGATCGAGGATAACACCGGCAGTCTGGAGCTGCTGTTTTTTAACGGAAAATACCTGGAATCCTATTTCAAACCCGGCGAACAAATGACCTTTTTCGGAAAGATCACGCGCAGTAACGGACGCCGTCAGATGGCACATCCGGAGTTTCATAAGCTGGGAGATCCGAAAGACATCCGGGGACTGTTGCCGGTCTATCCGCTGACGGACGGATTGACGCAGAACAATCTGCGCACGTGGGAAATGCAGGCACGTGATGCGATCCGCCAGATCACGGAATGGCTGCCTGCTGAATTGGTCGAGACCTATCATCTGTGCAGTCCGGCCTACGCGATCGAGAACATCCATTTTCCGCGTGAGGAGCGTCCGGTGCTCGAAAGCCGTTATCGGATGATCTTTGAGGAACTGTTGATCTTACAGACCGGTCTCTTCTATATCAAGCAGGGCGCGTCCGCTGCAGAAAAGGGCGTGCGCTTTGCGAAAGAAGCGGATGTGCGGCCATTTTTGTCCGGGTTTCCGTTTCAACTGACGTCCGGGCAGATGCGCTGCTGGCAGGAGATCGAGCAGGATCTGGAATCGGAGAAACCGATGAACCGGTTGGTGCAGGGGGATGTCGGATCCGGCAAGACCGCCGTGGCGCAGCTTGCGATGTACAAGGCGGTTCGGAGTGGCTTCCAGGTAGCAATGATGGCGCCGACCGAACTTCTGGCAAAGCAGCATTATGCCAATCTCAGCCGCTCCTTTGCGCCGTTCGGCATTCGCACCGCTTTGCTGTCCGGCAGCACGAAAGCGGTTGAGCGCGAGGAACTGCTGGCGGCACTAGCCGCCGGCGAGATCGACATCCTGATCGGTACGCATGCGATCCTACAGCCGGATGTGATCTTCCAAAACCCAGGCCTGTTTATTACGGACGAGCAGCATCGCTTCGGTGTCAACCAGAGGGAAGTCCTCAATGCCAAAGGCGAAAATCCCAATGTGCTGGTCATGACTGCGACGCCGATCCCGCGGACGCTGGCAGTGATCTTATACGGGGATCTGGATATCTCCATCATTGATACTCTGCCGGCGGGACGAAAACCGATCCGAACCTTTCTGCGTTATCAGGATGCCAGGCCGAAGATCTATGACTTTGTGCAAGCGCAGGTGCAGCAGGGCAGACAGGCCTATGTCGTCGCACCGCTGATCGAAGCATCTGAAAGCATCGACTGTAGATCCGCACAGGAAGTTTACGAGGAACTCTGCGTGCACTATCCGCGGCTTCGGATCGGACTGGTGCACGGAGCCATGAAGCAGCAGGAAAAGGACGCCGTGATGGAGTCGTTTCAGCGCGGAGAACTGGATGTGCTGGTATCGACGGTGGTCATCGAAGTCGGCATTGACGTCAGCAACGCAACGGTCATGGTGATCGAAAACTGTGAGCGGTTCGGCCTTGCGCAGTTACATCAGCTGCGCGGACGAGTCGGAAGAGGCAGTGAGCAGTCTTATTGCATTTTGGTTTCCGGTAGCGACAGTCAGATCGCGCAGAAACGGAATGAGATCTTATGCAGCACGGAAGACGGCTTCATGATCGCTGAAGAGGATCTGAAACTGCGCGGTCCCGGCGAGATCTTCGGCACACGTCAGCACGGTCTGCCTGAGCTAAACATCAGCGATTTGGTCAAAAATGCGGATATTCTCGAAAAAGTGCGCCGCGCAGCAAAAACGATTATTGAGCGAGATCCGGAATTGGCCGCGCCGCAGCATACGATCCTGAAACAGAAGATCCAGAAGATGTTCGGCGAACGGATTCAGCTTCGGCTGTAAGAAAGTCGGCTTCACCGATTGGATTTACTGCTTTGCCAAACGACGCCAAAATCACCAATTATTACATAACATAATAATCTGCCCGCGAGTCAAACTAGGAATGTAATAGGAGGTGAACAAAACATGTCATTACAAGATAAGATGAACGTTAGTGCAAAACCTGCATTAAAGAGTTTAAAAACTGAAGTTGCAAATGAGCTTGGATTAGCAAACTATGAACAGGCTGATAAAGGCAACATGACAGCTAGACAGAACGGCTATGTCGGCGGCTATATGACTAAGAAATTAGTTGAAATGGCTGAAAAGCAGTTAGCTGGAAAGTAAACAAACAGAATTGGATAAACGGCAAAAGTCCCTGCGACCCCCGCAGGGACTTTTGCTGTACAGATCAGATAATCCGCAGACGGGATGGGGGAAGAAATACGAAACACAGAAACGCTGCGGCAGCGCAGTCTATGGGGCTTGCACGCGCGGTGTTTTTTTTGTATAATGAAAGAAATTAAGAGAAAAAACATCGATAAAGGAAATGATCGGTTTATGAGAATTATTACAGGTGATTTTAAGGGTCGGCGTCTTGAGATGCCAGTGGGAAACGATATCCGCCCGACGACGGAAAAAGTGAAAGAGGCACTGTTCAGCATGATCGCAGGCAATCTGTATGATGCGGTCTGTGTGGATCTTTTTAGCGGAACCGGCAATCTGGGACTGGAGGCTCTGTCGCGCGGTGCTGAAAAATGTTATTTTGCGGATAACAACAGAGCCAGCCTGGAACTGACGAAGCGCAACATCGCGATGTGCCGGGCAGAGGAATGGTCGGTCGTGATCCCGGGGGATTTTGAAAAAGCGCTGGGGCGGCTTGCGGAGCGCGGCGAAAAGGTAGATGTTTTCTTTTTGGATCCACCGTATCGCGAGGGGCTTTACGACAGATGCTTTGCGTTGATTCGCGCATACGATCTGCTGGCTGAAGACGGCATCATCGTTGCAGAGCACGGAGAGCGGGATGCTTTCCCGGAAAACTATGAGGGCTTTGAAAAACTGAAAGAACGAACCTACGGATCGATCGCCGTCACGATTTACGGTTGATTCCGGGGGCACCTTGTGCTAGAATGATTCTGAATCGGAATGCATATCAGCAAAAAACAGGAAAAGATAAAGGACTTGGAGGCAGTGATGAAAACAAAGGCACTGTATGCAGGCTCATTTGATCCGTTGACGTTGGGTCATCTGGATATTATCGAAAGAGCCGCGAATATATTTGATGAAGTAACGGTCGGAGTCGTGGTGAATCTGGAAAAGAAAACACTGTTTTCCTTTGAAGAACGCATGGATATGATCCGCAGGGTCACGGCACATCTTCCGAATGTTCGGACGGACAAATGCGAGGGACTGCTGGCGGATTTTGTGAACCGGCACAATTTCAACGTGGTGGTGCGCGGTCTGCGCGGTGTCGGGGACTTTGATTCCGAACAGCAGATGGCGCAGTTGCATAAACATTTATACAAAGAGCATGTCGAAACCGTATTTTTGATGTCTGACGCAAAATACGCTTTTATAAGTTCAACCATGGCCAAGCAGGTGATCGCCCTGGGAGGAGAGGGTAAGATGCTTGTGCCGCCGTACGTTTTAGAAATGATGGAAGGGAGATTGGAATAACAATGGAAGATACAATGAAAGTTCTCGAACTTCTTGAAGAATTGGAAGATATCGTAGACGCCGCAACGAATGTACCGCTGACGAGCAAGATCATGTTGGAAGCGGAGGATATTTTTAATATCGTAAGAGAAATCAGACTGGCTCTCCCGGACGATGTACAGCAGGCAAAATGGATCCGCGATGAACGGGATCGGATCCTTGCCGACGCCAAGGCAGAGTATGAGCGAATCATCCGCGAAGCCAAGAAGCAGGCCGACTATCTGGTAGAAACGGATGACATCACACTCCGGGCAACCAAACTGGCACAGGAGATCCGGGAGGATGCGGAGCTTCACGCCAAGATGCTGAAAATGAAAACCTATGATTATGTCGACAAAATGCTGTATGACATGCAGGCGAAGATGGACGAGCTGAACCTCAAGTACTTCGGTGAAATGTATACCAATCTCGATAAGACGTTCTCGGCTATCAATCAGACTTTGAGTGACAATCGGGACGAAATCAAGGAACTCGCCTACCAGACTCAGAACGATCTGGACATGGAATAACGGGGGACCAAAGTACGAAAGCGTAGAAAAAGCGCGTAAGGAGTCCAAACAACATGCAGACAAGAGCATTCACATACAGAGAAGGGCTGCTTTTAGTCCTCGTTTGTAGTTTTTGGTAGAGGATCCACATGCGGCGCTATTGGAACGAAAAACGAAACAAGGCACAGCCATTTGCGGCTTATGCCTTAAATACAAAGATTATCATCCATCAGCTTCGAAAAAAACTTAACACGCAAAATAAAGTAAAAGTATGAGATGATCAAAGCACCTCGAAAGAAGCTGAAATCTGAAATTTGAAATCTGAGGAAAACATGATGGACAAGTATTTGAAATTAAAAGAAAAAATTGAAGAGGCAGTAAAGGCGAGCCTGCCGGACGCGATTGCCTTAAACGACGATCTGGCAGATCATCCGGAGCTCTCCGGCGAGGAATATGAATCTTCCAGAAAGATTGTGGAACTGTTAAAGAGCAAGGGATTCGAGACGGAATACCCCTTTGCGGGTCTGCCGACATCCTTCAAGGCAACTTATGGAAAAAATAACCACAAATATAAAATCGCGATCATGACGGAATACGATGCGCTTCCGGGCATCGGACATGCATGCGGACACTGTGTCAGCGCTTCGATCAGCGTGCTGGCCGGCATTGCGATGTCACAGCTGCAGGACGAACTAGACGCGGATATTGATGTGATTGGTACTCCGGTCGAGGAAACGGATGGCGCGAAGTGTGCGATGATCAAAAAAGGTGTTTTTGATCCGTATGATATGGCAATGATGATTCATCTTTATGACCAGAACCTGATTTATTGTAAGCTCAACGGTCTGGCATCCTATATGTACACCTTTTACGGTAAGGCGGCTCATGCATCCGCGGCACCTTGGGAGGGTGTCAATGCTTTGAATGCCGCACAGCTGATGTTCCATGCCACGGACTGCCTGCGTCAGCATGTGACACCGGACGTTCGGATCCATGGCGTGATCCGCAATGGTGGCGAAGCGCCGAACATCGTACCGGAAGAAGCCAGCGCGGAATTCTATGTCAGAGCGTTGGATCTGGACTATATGATGGATGTTGTAAAAAAGGTCGACGACTGTGCAGCCGGCGCAGCTCTGGCAACCCAGACCACTTGGGAAAAGGAACCGACCGCGGCGGTTTATGCGAATATGAAAAGAAATTACGCGGGTGAAGACGCACTGCGTGAGGTGTATGAAGAATTGGGTGTTGATATCAACGGTGATCACGAAAAGATCTTCGGATCTTCCGATGCCGGCAATGTCAGCTTTGTATGCCCGACCTTCCACCCGACACTGCAGCTGGTAGACCGCGGCGTTGCCATTCACACCAGAGCCTTTGCTGATGCAGTCAAGACTGACAAAGCGCATGACCTCATCGGCTTAGGAGCCAGGATCATCGCGTTGCAGATTGCGAAGATCTTTACGGATGAAACTCGAGTGCAGCAGATGAAAGCGGACTTTGAAACGCAGGGCGGCAGAAAGGTCATCTAAACGATTCTTATACGGAACGTCCGATTCGAAGCGGAAAGAGACAAGATCAGGAAGACAAGGAGGAAAAAACATGCTTCATTTATTGATCACCAACGGAGTTTATCCGGATTTCGAAAAAAAAGAAATGGTGAAAGCCAACATCGGGATCGAGAACGGCAAGATCACCTATATCGGCGCGGAAACCCCGGAAGCCGAAACGGTCATCCATGCAGAGGGTAAAGTCGTTTCTCCGGGTTTTATCGATATCCATATGCACGAAGAAGACTTTGTGCACGAGGGGAAACAATTCATCATCGCTAACATGATGCTAGAGATGGGGGTTACCACGGCTGTCGGCGGAAACTGCGGCGTGCAGAAACAGCCGCTGTCCGTCTTTAAGTCTGTACTGGACGAACTGGGTGGAAGTCCGGTCAACTATATTATTCTGGCAGGCTACAATCATTTCCGTACCGAGATGGGTATCGGCCGATATGAACATCCTTCGCAGGAGCAGATGGATGAGCTACGAGAGATCATGAAGCGGGAACTTGCGGAGGGCGCTTACGGTATCTCGTTCGGTATCGAATACGATCCGGGCATCACTTACGATGAAATGCTCTGGGCAGTCCGGGCATCCGACGACCCGCATCTCCTGGTTTCTGCACATTACCGTGACGAGACCAAAAAAGATGATCTGTTCCCGGTTGAAGAAATGATCCGTTTCTCACAGGACATCCCGCAGAAATTCCAAATCTCGCATCTTTCCAGCTGCTCGGCAACCGGCAGTATGAAAGAAGCTCTTGATTGCATCAACGCGGCGATGGAAAAAGATCCGACACTGAATTACGATACCTATCCGTACAACGCGTTCTCGACCGAGATCGGTTCGGCGGTCTTTGAAGACGGTTGTCTGGAAGGCTGGGGCAAAGATTACAAGGATATCCTGCTGACTGATGATCCGTATAAGAATGTTTATTGCGACGAGGAGATCTTCCGCAAGGCAAGAGCGGAGTATCCGAACATGCTGGCGGTTGCGTTTGTGATGAATGAAGATGAGATCCGGGCTGCTATCGTCAACCCGAACGGCATGGTGGCCAGCGATGCGATCCTCAATAACGGTAGTGGACATCCGCGCGCA
>ERZ808240.4787-NODE-4787-length-11602-cov-4.018100_pt1 | contig 11602 bp, 6 predicted proteins | sample MGYA00521084_ERZ808240 | MGnify/ENA primary metagenome ERZ808240 (study PRJEB31516, sample SAMN03275571) | gut metagenome | biome: mammalia-associated habitat; material: feces | host: Papio cynocephalus | place: Kenya | collected 2012-08-06 ... | reverse complement strand
ACGTTTTCAGATGCTGAATAAAACTGAGAATCTCTTCCTCCTTGGCGGAAAATTCAAACTGCGCGCCGCTTTTCTCCGGAATCAGCAGCCCGATGGAGATATAGTACCGGATGGTATCAATGCTGAGACTGTATTTCTTCGCCAGCGCTCCGATTCTCATCGTCAGCCCTCCTTTTCTCTGCCAGTATAGCACAGATTTCGGCCTGATGGCCAGATAAAAACAGCGGGCAGTCCCATTTTCCGGGAACTGCCCGCTACTTTGCGCTGTCTGTTTTCCGGTTATCCCCGGCAGGCGTCCACAAACGCCTGCATGAGCCTGAGCTGCTCCGGCTGCGCCAGCGCCATCATTTCCGGATGCCACTGCACGCCCAGCACGAACCGCCCGCTCCGCTCCGGCTCAATGGCCTCAATCACGCCGTCCGGCGATTTGGCCGCCGCCAGGAAGCCCGGGGCTATGCGGTCAACCGCCTGGTGGTGAAATGAATTCACGCCCAGGGTTCCCCCCAGAAGCCCGTGCAGGCGCGTGCCGGGAATCAGCTCCACCGTATGGGACGGTTCCGTGCGGCGGAACATGGTGAGCGAGTGGCATTCATAGCCGGCGGCGGGCAGATGCTGATGCACCGTTCCGCCCATGGCCGCGTTGAGCACCTGAATGCCCCGGCAAATGCCCAGCAGCGGCAGAGCGGTATCCGTCATGATCTGCTTTGCCAGCGCCAGCTCCATCCTGTCCCGTTCCGGAATCACACCGCCCAGTTCCGGGCGGGGAAACTGGCCGTACAGGCCGGGGTCCAGATCGTTGCCGCCCGAAAGGATTACGCCGTCTACATGGCGCAGCGCTTCCAGGGCCAGCGCCGGGTCCCGGAACACCGGGATCAGAAGAGGCATTCCGCCGGCTGCCGCCACAGCGCTTACGTAATCGTCCGCCAGCAGCTGCCATTCCTGCTCCCGCGCGCCGATTCCCTCAGAAAAAGGACCGGAGCCGTCATAGGTATAGTTGCTTGTAATTCCAATCACAGGGCGCATGGTTTATGTACTCTCCTTTTTTGCGGCATCTTCTCCGCCGGTGATTTTTCCCGCCAGCCTGGCAGGATAGATTTCATTGAAATAGCGATCGGTTTCTTTCCGGATCTGGCCGCCCATCAGGATCAGCGCTATCAGCGAGCCGCAGATGCACAGGCCGCTGAAGGTGTCGGTGAGAAACAGGATGGAATCCACGCCGTTCATTCCGCCTGCCGCCATCATGATCAGGAAAATAATCTGGCACACCTTCCGCGCGGCGCTGCCCCATACATTTTCCGCCTGCAGGCCCACAAAGGTAGAAAAGCTCATAACCGTGGACATCGCGAACAGCATGAGGGAAACGGCCGCGATCAGCAGGCCGGTCTGTCCCAGCGCGCTCTCAAAAGAATTGATGGCCAGCACGCTGCCCGGGTCGCCCGTCTCCCACTGCCCGGTGGTCAGGATCACCAGCGCGGTGAAGTTGCACACGATGATGGTGTCCATGAATACCTCAAAGATGCCCCAGAGTCCCTGCTCCACAGGCTCCTTGGTATTGGCCTGGGAGTGAATGATGGCCGCGATGCCGTTGCCCGCGTCGCTGGAATACATCCCGCGCGCCAGACCGTAGCGGATGGTGGAAGCGACTGCCGCGCCCGCGAAGCCGCCCACGGCCGCGTGGCCGGTAAAGGCGAACGCAAAGACGGAAATAATTGACGGGATGATGTTGCCCGCGTTCAGGGCAATGACGACAAGGCCGCCGCCCAGGTAGATGATGGACATAATGGGAACCAGCTTGTCTGTGACATCGCACAGGGCGCGGACGCCGCCGTACATGATCAGGGCCACCACAATTATGGCAATGACCAGAACCGGTACGCGGGAGATTCCCAGCCGGGCGGCGGCGTCGCAGGTGGAGCCGGTATGAATGGCCGCCGCCAGCAGCAGGGTGGGAATCAGCACGATGTTCCAGAATATGGCCAGGGGCTTGCATTTCAGGCCGTCCCGAATGTAATAGTACGGTCCGCCCGCGTAGCCGCCGTCCGGCTTGGGCTTGCGGTACTTGACCGCCATCATGGCCTCGCAGTACTTGATGCACATGGCGATGCACCCGGTGAGCTCCATCCAGAATACCGCGCCGGGGCCGCCCATGGCAATCGCCGTGCCCACGCCCACGATGTTGCCGGTGCCGATGGTGCCGGAAAGCGCCGCGCATACGGTCTGCCAGCCGGTGACTCCGCCCTGCTTCTGTTCGCTCCTTTTGCTGAAGGACTTGCCGATGGTCATTTTCATGGCCGCGCCGAAGTGGCGGAACTGCACGAACCGGGTGCAGATAGTCAGCCAGATTCCGCCGCCGATCAGGATAATCAGTGCCGGTGCGCCCCAGAACCAGTCTGTGGCCGCCGATATGGCGTTGTAGATTGCTGCGAACATAGTTCAATTTCCCCTTTCCGCTGCGGACGCCGCAGCTGCCTGCGGGCCGTCCGAATGTTTGCCTCCGGAACCGGTTTCCTTTTGCTTGAGCTGTATTGTAGTCCGTGGGGCGGGCTGAATGTCAATCCTGTTTTTTTCTCTTTTTTTCCAAAAACCGTGGGGTTACCCCACGGTTTTTGGAAACCCGCGTCCCGCCGGCGGATACTGCCGGGGCCTGCCCGCGGCGCGGCTGCAAGGACGCCGGCCAGCGGCGGAAGGAGTGAAGCGCACCGGCTTTCGGCGCGGCTTGCCGCGCGCCGGCGGAGCCGCCGGACCATCCGGACGCCGCGCGGCCCCCGAAAAAGGAGAAAGCCTTGAAGCCGCAGCGGCTTCAAGGCTTTTTCGCTTCCACCCGCTGGGGCGGGGAAAGGCTGGAATGGCGGAATCCTCCGAAAGGACGGCTCCGCCGCGGCGGGCCGCGCTCTCACGGGGCGGACGATTCGTCCGGCTGTTCCCACTCCGGCAGGCGCAGCCGGTAGAGATACTGCCCGCCGGTGAATTTTCCGAACTGGAAGCGGTTGGCGGCGGATTCAAACAGCACGTACACGCGTCCGTCCACATAGACCGCCTCCTCAGAGTAGGGAGGCAGATGGAGCACGTCCACGCAGCTGCCGGTGTCCAGAAAAAAGATGGGGATGGGAGAGCCGTCGTTCCAGTAGATTCCGTGGGAACCCTGCACAACGGACTGCCGGTCATAGAGAAGCAGCTGAGAGCTGTTGAGAAAGCTGGAGGCCGACAGCACGATCCGCCCGTCATCCGTGGCGCAGGCTCCCTGAATCCGTCCCGGCAGGGAATAGGCCCGGTCCGGCTCCGGCTCCACGCCGAAGGGCTTGGTTCCGTCCAGCGGATAGGACAGCATCACCGCGGTGTTCCGGTCTCCGGACGGGGTTGTGATGTGATGGGAGGCGGCGGTGCGGAAGCGGCCGTATTCATATTCCCCCACCAGCAGATGATCCTCCGTCAGGCAGCAGAAGGAGGCGGCGTTGTCCGTCTCAAGAACTCCGAGGACGTTGGCCTCATGAGAGGTCTGGTCGAAGATGTCCGCCGAGGAGAGCACGTAGCACCGGCCCCGGCCGCCTGCCAGATAGGTGTAGGGGCCGTTGGTGCAGATGCCGCCGGAATGGCTGGAAAGGGAGTTTCCCTCCTGATCCACCACCCGGATGAACCGGGCGGCGCCGTCGGCGCTGATATAGTACAGCCGGGAAAACCCGGAGGTGGAGATATAGCCGCTGAGCAGGAACTCTCCGTTTCCGCAGCTTTCAATTCCCTGGGGGACAAAATTTTCCGCCAGCCCCGGAATGGGAAACGCGGCCGACGCGGCCCGGTAGAATTCCCGGTAATAGATGTGAAACACCGTCCACAGGAGGACCGCCGGAGCCAAAAACGCCAGCGCCAGCACCGCCGGCAGCCGCCGCAGCCATTTCCTTTTTCTCTCCCGTTCCACGGACGGTTCTCCCCTCCGGCGCCGCCGCGCCTGCTTTTAGAAATCTGTAATAGTATAGCATATTTGGCCGAAAAAAGACAGAGAAACTTTCCTTTCCTATCCCGGCGGTTTATGGTATGATAAGCGCAGATGCATGAAGCTGCTTCAAAGGCGCGGCGGGCCGGCCGCGCCGGTAATCCCGCCATCTGATACGTGGAGGTTTCTGCTTATGGAACATAATCTTGCTCTGGAAGCCGGCGCCGCGCTGGCGCAGGCGTTTGACGAGCCGGCTTTCCTCCGGCGGCTGCGGATGAATCAGGCGGATGTCCGCCGCCTGCTGGAGACGGTGAACTGGGGCGCCGCCCTGCGCCCCATGCTGCCCTTCCGGCAGAGGCTGACCTGCCGGCAGGTGCTGGAGCTGTGCCGGCCCATGCTGGACGCCGCCGCTCCGGAGCCGGAGGAGGGCTGGCTGGCCTTTTCCTACCGGGCGGCGGTGGGGCTTTTGTATCCGGAGCCTGATCGGAAGCATTCCGCGCCGCAGATGGACGGCGCTCTGTGCTTTCTGCAGGCGCTGCGGGCCCTGTTTGACATGGAGCGCCGGGACCTGCCCTTCGACCCGCGGTACGACTTTGATTTCTGCTCGGAAGAGGAGATTCAGCACAGCTTCGCGGCGGAGGAGTACCGCCGGTTTTTGAACCGCTTCCGGGAGGAGCATGTCTATGAGCTGATGCGCCTGGGCCGGGAGGTGACGCCCTTCCGGACGCTGGAGCACATCGCCGGCGTCCACTACGTGTCCATGACGGTGGCACGCGCCTTTGCCGCCGCCGGCGGACTGGTGGATTTGGCGCTGATGAGCGGCGCCGCCGCCGGACACGATATCGGGAAGTTCGGCTGCAAGGCGGGGGAGCGGGTGCCCTATCTCCACTACCACTATACGGATCAGTGGTTCTCCCAGCGGGACCTGAACACCATCGGCCATATCGCGGCCAATCACTCCGTCTGGGATCTGGAGATTGAGAACCTGTCCGCGGAGTCGCTGATTCTGGTGTACGCCGACTTCCGGGTCAAGCAGTCCCGGGACGAGAGCGGCAATGAGATTGCCCGGATCTACTCCCTGGCGGAGGCCTTCGACGTCATTCTCAACAAGCTGGACAATGTGGACGACGCCAAGCGCCGGCGCTACCGCTTTGTCTACTCCAAGCTTCACGACTTCGAGGAATATCTGAAATCCTTCGGCGTGGATGTGGCGCTGGAGGGAGAGGACACGCCGCCGCTGCCCCGGGCGGACGCCGCCCTGCTCAAGCCGGACGAGGTGGTGGCGGAGCTGCGGCGCACCGCCGTGGACCACAACATTCACCTGATGCACCGCCTGACCCACGACCAGCTGTTTGCCAGCGTGCTGGAGGCTGCCCGCAGCGAGAAGGATCTGGGCCGGATTCGGGCTTACGTGTCTGTTTTTGAAGAATACTTCACCTATTTGTCCTCGCCCCAGAAGGACCAGACACTGAACTTCCTCTATGAGCTGCTGATGAATCCGGACGGAGATATCCGCCGTCAGGCCGCCGCCCTCATCGGACGGATTCTGGCGGGATATCACTCCGGATATAAGAAGGAAAAGCCGGTGGGCGCGCCGCCGGATCCGGCGGATGACCGGCCCTTCCAGCTGTGGGCGGAGTATCTGGAAAAGCTGATCCGTCCGGACCGGCGTCTGACGCCCGCCCAGACCAGTAAAATCCGGTATACCGCCAAGCTGGTGGTGGACGCTCTGCTGGAAAACTGCGCCGGGGCGGATGCTTCCCGCTTTGCCGCGGAGCTGCTGCGGCACTATGCCGCTCCGGCACAGGTGGATGTGGACACCGCCTTCGCCCTGCTGGACACGGTGGTCAGCTTTCCCGCCGGACGCTGCGGCAGGACGGAGGTGCAGACCCTGACGGCCTTTGCCTCCTACTGGTTCCGGATCGGCAGCCTGCCGGAGCGGGCGGCGGCCATGCGGCTGTTTCTCCACCTGCTGGACGTTCATCCGGAGGACGGCGCCCTCCGCGGCCGGATCGCCGGAGAGGTGCTGACGGCGGACTGCGGCGGCTGCGCGCCGCTGCTGTTTCTCCAGGTCCGGATCGGCCGGGCGCTGGGGGCCGACGTCTCCCGGAAGGAGCAGGCGCTGGCAGACCCGGAGGTGGTGAGCACGGTTTTCCTGGACAACCTGAAGACCGCCACGCCCTGGGTGCTCAAGGCCGTGGGCGTGGAATATCTGCTGGATCAGGTGGAGCGGGGCGTCAATCCCAACGTGCTGCACATCGCCACGCACTTTTCCAATCTGATGAAGGTCAGCGAGCATGTGGTGGTGCGGCGGCTGGCCGGCGGGTCCCTGCTGGCCATCGCCCCCGCCCTGACGCCGGACCGCCGGAATGAGATCGCCGTGGAGCTGTCCAAATCCCTGGAGACCGGACGGGCGGAGCTGTCCAAGTACATTCCGGAGTATCTGGGCCGGTTCGCCCTGTGGCTCACGCCCCGGGAGCTGGACGAGGTGATCGCCCAGATGGACCTGCTGCTGTCCTCTCCCAGCACCAACGCGGCGGCCGCCGCTCTGAGCACCATCGGCTCCATGCTGGAGGATTACGCGGTGTACGGCTCCCGGTTCCATGAGCGGCCGGAGGTGCTGGAAAGCCGGCGCCGCCATCTCACGGGACTTCTGATGCGGGGGCTGGCCTCCTACCGGGAGCCGGTGCGCCAGGAGGCCCTGCGGATTCTTGGGGAGGGGCTGTATGCCTCCGGAACTCTTACCTACGCTGAGAAGACCAGCCTCTTTACGCTCACGGCGAAAAAGGTGCTGTGTCTCATGCAGGAGACCGACGAGCGGGAATTGACCTTTTTCTATACGGCGGCGGCGCTGTCTCACATTTACCGCTTCATTGTGTTTCACAAAATCGAGAGCGGGCCGTTCCAGTTTACCGTCCCCCACAAGGCGGCCTTTTTCCCGGGCACCTTCGACCCCTTCTCCCTGTCTCATAAGGGCATTGTGCAGAATATCCGGGATCTGGGTTTTGAGGTCTATCTGGCCATCGACGAGTTCTCCTGGTCCAAAAAGGCGCAGCCCGGTCTGATCCGCCGTCAGCTGGTGAACATGTCCGTGGCGGACGAGTTTGACGTCTATCTCTTTCCCCATGATATCCCGGTAAACCTGGCCAACCCCGGCGATCTGGACTGCCTGCGGGAGGTCTTCGCCGGCAGGGAGCTGTATCTGGCGGTGGGCTCCGACGTGGTGGCCAACGCCTCGTCCTACAAGGCGGCGCCGGCGCCCGGCTCCGTGCTGAACATGAACCACATCGTCTTCCGCCGGGCCAGCGACAACGACGGCCATGAAATCTCCGCGGATCTGACCCGCATCCGGGGAAAGGTCCTTCAGCTTCAGCTGCCCACCCATCTGGAGGATATCAGCTCCACCCGCATCCGGGAGAACATTGATCTGGGCCGGGACATCTCCAACCTGATCGACCCCGGTGTGCAGGACTTCATTTACCGGAACAGCCTGTACCTGCGGGAGCCGCAGTACAAGCAGCTGCTGCGGGTGGGCGCCCTGGATTTCTCCTACACCGCCCATCCCGGCGAGGGGCTGCTCCGGGAAGTGGAAAAATTCCTGGAGGAGGCCGGGTATTCTCCCCGGCTGGACCCCAGGGACGCGCTGATGATTCTGCGGGATCACACCGGCCGGGGCCGGCTTCTGGGCATTTTGTCCATGCGGGTGGTCAATACCGTGGGATTGTACGACGCGCTGGGAGACGCCCGGCAAGCCAACTATATCCGGGCCCATTCCGCCGGACGGATCTGCCTGGTGACGGGGCTGTTCACAGATCCCAATCCCGGCGGGCATTACGACGTACCCCAGCTGCTGCTGACGGACGCGCTGCTCCAGGCCCTGTCGGAGGACTGCTGCTACGGCGTCTACGCTCCCCGGACGGCGTCGTCTCCCGCGGCGGAGGATCTCATGCTCCGCACCGGCTTCCTGCCGGTGCCGCAGGAGCTGGGAGGCCGGCCGCTGATGCTGGTGGACATGCGCGCGCCGGTGGCGCTGATTCAGAACATCCCCACGACGCTCAAAGAGCCGCTGGCCTCGGACCGGACGGTTCTGGAGGCGGTCCAGCAGGCGCATGTGCGCTTCCAGAGCGCCATCACCGGCCTTTATCCCGGGACACTGGCCCTGTCGTTCAACGCGGAGGTGATTTATCACCGGCTGGTGCGGAAAATTGTGGAGGCCAACGGCGTTCCGGCGGAGCCTACCCACCCCCGGGTTCTGGGTCCCAAGATGTGCGTGCCCTTCGGCAAGATCCTCCGGGGCAACGCCATCCCCAACACGGTCACCAAGACCATCCACACCGACAAGGTTTTCGCGCCGGATCTCCGGTCGTTCTCCATTGAGGCATTCCCCGGCTACGCGCCGCTGGAGAGCCAGATCCGGACGATCCGTTCCTTCCGCCGCCCGGTGATTCTGGTGGACGATCTGCTGGATTCCAGCAACCGCTTCCAGGCGCTGGACCCCCTGTTTCGGCGCTACGGGGTGTCTGTGGACCGGGTGCTGGTGGGACTGATGTCCGCCCGGGGCCGGGATCTCATGGAGGCCCGGGGCGTGGCGGCGGACTGCGTCTATTTCGTTCCCAACCTGCGGGCCTGGTTTGTGGAGTCCACCCTGTATCCCTTTATCGGCGGCGACACCGTCAGCGGCGTGAAGCCCTCGGTGCCGGGCCTGACGCCGGCAATCAACCTGATTCTGCCCTACGCCTTCCCCAACTTCTATAAAGAATGCGGCCGGCAGGCGGTGTACCGTTTCTCCCGGACCTGTATCGCCAACTCCCACGATATTCTGGCCGCGCTGGAAGCGGCCTACCGGGAGCAGTTTTCCCGGAACCTGACGCTCTCCCGGCTGAACGAGGCGGTGATTCTGCCGCTGTCGCCGGACAAGGGGAACTGCCTGGCCTATGATTCCAATCTTCCCGCGTCCGCGTGTCTGGAAAATGATCTGCTGACCCTCCGGCGGATGCGGAACGTGCTGGAGTAAAAAGGAGCGTGTGATCGGATGTATTATTATGAGATGAACGGCACTGCGGCGGCTTCGCTTTGTCCGGAACTGCCGCTGCCCCGGACGGAGGCTCCGGCGCAGGCGCCGTCCTGGTTTCTGACGGACCGGCCCGCCCGGTCCTGCCGGGCCGCGTTCTGCGTCTCAGACCCCCGGCAGCTGACGGCGGAGCGGGAGGACGTCCGGTTTCTGGACCCTGCCCGGATTTCGGGGGAACAGCCGGAGCTGCCGGAGGAATTTCTCCGGAAAATCAGCGCCCGGCAGCTGACGGCGGTGAATGTCCGCCATCCCGGCTGGCGCAGGGCGGCGGAGTTCTGCCGGCCCCGGCCCGGGCGGAAGCGGGTTCACATTCTGGCGGTGGGGGACGTGGGCAGCACGCTGCTGACAGCCCTGAAGCTCACAGGAGGGGACTGCATTGAGACCATCGGCATCTGCGACCTCAACGAGAACACCGTCCGGCGCTGGGTGGCGGAGATGAGCCAGATTTCGGCCCCCTGGGACTACGACGCGTTTCCCAATGTGGAGGCGGTGGACCTGGAGCACCTTTTCGCATGTGATGTGTTTGTGTTCATTGCCACCAAATCCATCCCGGCGGTGGGCAGCGGGATCAGAGACGTCCGCATGGCCCAGTTCGAGGCCAACCGCTCCATTGTGGAGCAGTATGCCCAGCAGGCCCGGAAGGAGAATTACCGGGGGCTGTTCGCGGTGATGAGCGATCCGGTGGACCCGCTGTGCAAGGCGGCGTGGCTGGCATCCAACCAGGATGAGAACGGCGTCTGGGACGGCCTGGGACTTCTGCCGGAGCAGGTGCAGGGATTCGGATTGGGGGTCATGAACGCCCGGGCTGCGGCGCTGGCCAGACAGAATCCCGCCTACCGGGCGTTTCTGGAGGATGGCCGCAGCTTCGGCCCGCACGGCAGCGGGCTGGTTATCGCCGACTCCGTTCGGAACTACGATGACGCCGTCTCCCGGGCGCTGACGCGGGAGGTGGCGGAGGCCAACCTCCGGATCCGGGAACTGGGCTTCAAGCCCTATGTGGCCCCGGCTATTTCCTCCGGGGCGATTCAGCTGCTTCTGCTGCTGCGGGGACAGTGGCACTGCGGCTCGGTGTATCTGGGCGGCGTCTGGTTCGGATGCCGGAACCGCTATACCCCCGCCGGTGTGGAGACGGAGGCGCTGGCGCTGCCGGATGCCCTGTTTGCCCGGCTGGAGGAAACCGAGGAAATTCTGCGGAACATTCTTTGAAAACGACGGCTGACGGAAGGGGAGAGGACCAGAATGTCTGAATTGCTGACAGTGATCTGTCCCGGACAGCGGGCGGAAATCCGGTTCGCGGAGACGCTGGAGGCGGCTCTGCGGGGCCGGCGCGCCCGGGTCCGGACCTGTATGGACGCGCCGCTGCGCGGCTGCCGGATTCTTTTCGCTGTGCCGCTGGACGAGGCGGGGATGAATCCGGGATTTTATCAGCTGCTGGCGTTTCTCCGGACCCATCCCGGCTGTTTGCGGGGCTCCGCCGCCGGAATTCTGGTGGACGGGCCGGGAGACCTCTATACGAAATCGGCCGCCCGGGAGCTGGCGCTGGCCGCAAATCAGGCCGGATGTCTGCTGGTGGGGCGTCCGCTGGTGGAAGCCACCGGGGATCTGCGGAATTTTACGGTACAGGCGAAAAACGCCGACTGCTCCCTGCAGGAGGCCTACCGTCTGGCCGCCCGGGACCTGGCGGCCCGGGTGCTGGAGTTTACGCCCCAGCGGCACGAGCGCCCCAGAATAACGGTGCTCCACGCCTCCAGCCGCCGAACCTCCAACACCCTGGCCCTCTGGGGAAAAATCGCGGAACGGCTGTCGGACTGCTGCGACATCACGGAGATCGGCCTGCGGAACGGTACGATGGAGGACTGCGCCGGGTGTCCCTACACCACCTGCCTTCACTTTGGGGAGAAGGGCGGCTGCTTTTACGGCGGCGTGATGGTGCAGGAGGTCTATCCAGCCGTGCGGGATACCGACGCGCTGGTGCTGCTGTGCCCCAATTACAACGACGCCCTGTCCGCCAATCTCACCGCCGCCATCAACCGCCTGACGGCGCTGTACCGCACCACGCCGTTTACCGGCAAGGCGGCCTACGGCGTGGTGGTATCCGGCTATTCCGGCGGTGATATCGTGGCCCGGCAGCTCATTGGCGCCCTGTCCATGAACAAAGGGTTCTATCTGCCGCCCATGGCCTGCCTGCTGGAGACGGCCAACGACGCCGGCTCCGCCCTCCGGCTTCCCGGCATCGAAGACCGCCTGTCGGCCTTCGCGGCCCGGATGCGCTCTCAGCTGTGCCGGTGAGAGGGGAGGGGGGCTCCCCTCTCCGCGTCCCGCCGGAGGCAGAAGACGGCGGGAGAAAAAATTACGGGAAAAGGGAAAAATATAGTTGACAAAACCGCCGGTTCTGGCTATAATAATCAAGCAGTCTTCCCCAGGGAACAGAGATTTGCGGCTGTGCTGGAACTGGTAGACAGGCCAGCTTGAGGTGCTGGTGTCCGAATCGACGTGTGGGTTCAAATCCCGTCAGCCGCACCATGAAATCCCCTTTTGTTCCCGGTTATATGCGCGCGAGTGGTGGAATTGGCAGACTCGCTAGATTCAGGTTCTAGTGTCCA
>ERZ808240.4784-NODE-4784-length-11608-cov-8.234138_pt1 | contig 11608 bp, 8 predicted proteins | sample MGYA00521084_ERZ808240 | MGnify/ENA primary metagenome ERZ808240 (study PRJEB31516, sample SAMN03275571) | gut metagenome | biome: mammalia-associated habitat; material: feces | host: Papio cynocephalus | place: Kenya | collected 2012-08-06 ... | reverse complement strand
TCATGGCAACTACAGGCTTCGCCCTCCCGAGCCGCATCTCGCGAAACATCGTTGCATTCCTATGGGGCCTCATTGAATCCGCGCTCCTTGGCCAAACGGCGCAGAGAGAACGATGGGGCACTTACCTCGCCCTGCTCCTCACGGAGCTCAGCGCGCTTGTGACGCTCGGCTGGATCGGAGAAACCGCGTCAGACGCCTTCGTCCTCATTGCGGGACAAGCCGTCTTGCTTGTCATGCTCTTCGCCCTTTGAAGCTCCGTCAACGGAAGCCTGCGCCCAGCAACGATTTAAGCAAGAGTCCTCCGACCTATGACACGGCCAGGCTCACCGAGCGGGAGCGGGAAGTCGTTGAGCGCCTATCGCGAAACGAGACCCAGGTCGAGATTGCAAAAGCCCTGGGAGTCAGCCCCTCAACCGTCAGCACGTATCGCAGTCGAGCGCTCAAGAAGCTCGGTGTCGACGCCATCGAAGTCGAACCGCCCCAGATTTCAACTGTTCACGAATCGTCTCGCACATCCCTGTCCCAACTCGTCTCCCCTGCCGCCTCTATCGCTGTGGCCTCGGTTCTTCTCTATGCCGTGGATTTGGTCGCAGGCCATCGCCAAGTCGTTGGGGTATTGGCTTGTGCCGTCGTCGCATTGGTTCCTCAAGTACATAACGCGATCATTCAATCCGCTGCCCAGGAGACCCATTGTGCCGAGATTGCACCCTCTCGGCTTGTCTTGTCGCTGGGAGCCGGCCTGTTTGCAAGAGAGCTGCTGATATGGAGGGGTTCGTTCCCCGTGGCTCTCGTGGTTCTGGTCTGCTGCCTCGCGGCCATGGCCATCCCCAAGTTTCGGACAGGGACCCTATGCCCACCCGCGTGTTTACACACAGGCACCCTTCTCGACAGTTGCATTTTCTCCGTAGCGCTGCTGCTTAGGCAGTTCCCAGACAACGACATCACCGCGATTCGGGTCGGAGTCATCAGCGTGACTTCAAGCGAAACGGCGCTCTTCTTGGCAGCCGTATTCGTGGCTTTCTTCATATGGCTTCTCTCGACGCGGCTTTTGCCCGCCGAAAGCGAACATGAATATGCGGATGCAGAAAGATCGGAAAGATTACTTAATTATCTTCTAGCCAAGGGGCTGACTCGGACGCAGGCCCAGGTGGCCCTTGATATATCCCAGGGAATGACGCAGCCTCAAATTTCCGCCAAAGAGCATCTCTCGGCCGGAGCGATAAACAGCGCGAGGCTCGTCGCTTACCGCAAACTCGCCGTGAACTCGCGGCGCGGCTTGACGGCACTTCTCGATAAGGAAATCCCTTAGCGCTTTTTGCTTACCCCACATATGCATGCGACGGATTCGGGTATAAGCCCCATCAAGCAAAGAACGCAGGCGCGCTGCTGCGCCGCTGGATAGCAGGAGGCCACCATGTCCGTCAAGGAAATCGCCGCCGAGGAGCTCGAGCAGGTCCTCGCAGACGCGACCAAGCCCGTTCTCGTGGATTGCTGGGCACCGTGGTGCGGGCCGTGCCGCGCGCTCGGCCCCGTCGTGGAGGAGCTCTCCGGGGAAATGGGCTCCGAGCTCGACTTCTACAAGATGAACGTCGACGACAACTACGATTACGCCATGGCGAACAAGATCGTTTCCATCCCCACGCTCATCCTCTTCAAGGGCGGCAAGGCCGTCCACCGCATGGTGGGCTCGCTGCCCAAGGCCGCGCTCGAGCAGGAGATCCGCAAGCACCTGTAAGCGAGCGACGAACCAACGCGCATCCCCCAGGCGCGCCGCCGAGCCCCACGGCCCGACGGCGCGCTATGGTTAAGGGACGAACCAGCGAAGAAGGGACCAACACTTGTCTGACTTTGCCCACGCCGCCGGCAGCTTTGCGCGAAACGCCTGGGCCCTCGCGAAGAAGAACGCCCGCCAGCTCGTGCTTCTTGCCGCCGCGCTCGTCTTCCTGTACCTGCTGAGCGAGGTCGGCGAGGGCGAGATCATGAAGCTCGACGAGCTCGCGTACCGGCTCTTCGTCGAGAAGCTCCGCTCGGACCCGCTCACCTCGGTGATGGAGGGGTTCACCGGCCTTCTTTCCATCCCGGTTCTGCTCGTGATGACGCTCATCGTGACGGCCTTCGCCCCCGGCAAGGCGCCCGGCCGCTGCGTCGCGGCGAACCTCGCGTGCGTGCTCGTGCTGAACGTGGTGCTCAAGCAGATCGTCCAGCGGCCGCGCCCGGACGGCTTCCGCCTCATCGCCGAGACGGGCTACAGCTTCCCCTCGGGCCACTCGATGGTCTCGATGGCGTTCTTTGGCCTGCTCGTGTGGATGATCTGGGTCTACGAGAAGGACCGCCTGATGCGCAACGTGTGGTGCGTCCTCATGGGGCTCGTCATCGTGATGGTGGGCGTGAGCCGCATCTACCTGGGCGTTCACTACGCGTCCGACGTGCTCGCCGGGTTCTGCGTCTCGCTCGTGTGGCTGGGTTTCTACACGAAGGTCGTGGCGCCCGTCTTCATGAGCGAGGAGGGCGTGAGGCCCCGCCCGGACCTCTAGCAATTTGGGGTCGGACCCCAAGTTGATTTAGGGTCCGACCCCAAATTGAGGCTAGAGGTCGAAGGTCTCGGCGGAGACGATCTGGTGGGTGGCGTCGTCCACGACGATGCGGCCCATCGAGGGGTTCGAGCCGCGGGGATACGTGGGGCTGCCGGGGTTCATGACCAGCGTGCCCGTCCACTCATCGCGCACGACGAAGGGCCGGTGGGTGTGGCCGCAGATGGCCACGTCGCACATCATGAGGTTCAGGCGCTCGCGGTAGTGCACGACCTGCCAGCGCAGGCCGCTGCCGTAGAAGACCTTGCGCTGCTTGACGGCGGGGCCGTAGTCGTTCGCCCAGTCGTTGTTGCCCAGGCACGCCTGCACGGGCGCGATGCCCATGAGCGTGCGGTAGTCGGACGGCGAGCAGATGTCGCCCGCGTGCACGATCACGTCGGCGCCCTGGAGGGCGTCGAGCAGCTCGGGCGAGAGCATGCCGTGCGTGTCGGAGATGATGTCGTAGCGCGTGGTCCCCATGCCGAGCCCCAGCCGCTACAGGCCGAGCGCGCGCTTGAGCGCGACGACGCGGCGGCGGGAGACGGAGATCTTCTTGCCCTCGATGCCGCTGATACCCAGCTGCAGGATGCCGGAGGAGATGACCTCGACGTCCTCCACGAACTCGAGGTTCACGATGTAGCCGCGGTGCACGCGGAAGAAGCCGTGCGGGGCGAGCTTCTCCTCGAGCTTGGCGAGGCTAATCGTGGAGAGGAACCGGTCGTTGTCGGTATAGATGCAGGAGTAGTCGTCCTTGGCCTCGATGTAGCGGATCTGGTCGATGGGCACGAGGACCTTGCGGCCGCTCTTGACCACGGGGATGCGCTCCACGGAGGAGTGGCTCTGCGTCGGCTGCGGGACGGAGCGGGCCTCGACCTTGTCGAGCGCCTGGTTGAGGCGCTCGGGCTCGACGGGCTTCATGAGGTAGTCGACGGCGTCGACGTCGAACGCCTCGAGCGCGTACTCGCTGTAGGCCGTCACGAAGACGACCGCGGGAGGGTTCTTGAGCTTGTGGAGCGCCTCGGCGAGCTGCATGCCGGAGGTCTTGGGCATGGAGATGTCCAGGAACATCACGTCGGCCTTGGCCTCCATGAGCTTCTCGACGGCCTCGCGGGCGCTCGACGCCTCGGTGATGGCCTCGATGCGGCCGGTCTCCTCGAGAAGGTACCTCAGCTCGGAACGAGCCGGGGCCTCGTCGTCTACAATCATCGCTCGCATGCAATATCTCCCTAGCTAGCTCGGCGTCTTCTTGCGGACGCCCCAAACTATTAAAAACTACTCTACGTCGTTGGACAACACAAGTCTTTTTGCGGCGCCGCAGAGGCGCAGCGTCACGCAGGTGCCCTCGCCCGGGCGCGAGACGACCTCGACGCCGGAGCCCGCGTCGTAGAAGCGCTCCACGCGCTCCATGACGTTCTTGAGCGCCATGCCGGCACCCTTCTTCTTGCCGCTACCCACGGGCCCGGCGGCCCCGGCGTCGGGGTCGAGCAGGCGATGGGCCGCCTCCTCGGTCATGCCCAGGCCGTCGTCGGCCACGGCCAGGAGCACGTCGTCGCCGTCCTCGACCGCGTGGATGTCGATGTTGAGCGGGGCGTCGTCGCGCATGGCATGGCGCACGGCGTTCTCCACGATCGGCTGGATGAGGAAAGAGGGGACGAGCAGCTCGCCGATGCGGCCGTCCACGTGCTCGGCCTCCACGATGCGATCCGCGCCGAAGCGGGCCTTCTCGATGGTGAGGTAGCGGCGGGTCTGCTCGAGCTCCTGCGTGAGCGGAATGAGCGTCGACTCCGAGCTCTCGAGCGTGCGGCGGTAGAACATCGAGAACTCGCGCAGCAGGTCGCGGGCCCGCATGGGGTCCGTGCGGCACAGCGACGCGATGGTGTTCAGCGTGTTGAAGAGGAAGTGCGGGTTGATCTGCGCCTGCAGCGCCTTGACCTCTGCCCTGGCGGCAAGCTCCGCCTGCGCGTCGAGCTCGTAAGAAGAGAGCTGGGTCGAGAGGAGCTGGCCCAGGCCGCGCGCGATCGCGAGCTGCGTGCGGTCCATGTCGCGATCGCGGGTGTAGTAGAGCTTGATCGTGCCCACGGGCTTGTCCTGCACGATGAGCGGGACAACGACGCCGAACGAGTTGCCCTGCGGCATGGGGCCGGCGATGAAGCGCCGCGGCTCCTGCATCTCCTGGTCCATGGCGTAGAAGGTCTCGGTCCTCTTGCTCTTGAGGACCTCAATCGTGGGGCGGCTGTTCTCGGAGCCGGGCGCGTAGGCCACGGCGAAGGTGCCCTCGTAGGCCAGGACGCGCGAGGCGTCCGTGATCGCGACGCCCGCGGCGTTCGTCTCGGGCAGGAGCAGCGCGCAGATGGCCTGCGCGTTCTCGGGCGTGAGGCCGCCGCGCAGGTGCTCCAGGGTGTTCGACGCGACGCGCAGCGTGCGCTCCGTCGCCTGGGAACGCGTGTCGTCGGGGCTCAGGTTGAGCGAGCCGGCGAGCACGACGGTCAGAGCCATGAGGACCCCGGCGACGAGGCACGCGAGGATGCTCCCGGCCGCGACACCCCAGGCAAGGAGGGCCATGCCGCCCACGCCCGCGATGCCCAGGGCAGCGTCGGCGCGGCGGAGCGATATCGATGGGGCAGATCCGTTCGTCATTGCATCTCTCCCGTAGAGGCCGGGTCGGGCGTGGCCAGCGCGATCCCGCTCAAGGTCGCGGACGCGTCGGCGGGGATCGGGGCCAGTGCCGCCCTGCCGCACACGTCGCCCGTGCGCATGAGCGCCGCCTGCAGGTAGCGGTCGTCCCACACGGCCGCCATCGCGCCGGCCCACGTCATGCTGAAGCTCAGGTAGCGGGAGGCCGCCTCGCGGGCGAACTTATCGGCCTCGTGCCGACCCTTGACAAGGATCCGCAGGTAGTCGAGGTGCTCGGGATCGGTGAGCATCCGCCGCAGAGCCGTGCGCACCACGCGCCCGCGCACCTGCTCGGAGAGCCAGGGCGCCGGATAGGGCATGAGCGACTCCGGCGTGATGGTGCGCAGGTCGCGGCGGGCGTTGAGGGCTTCGAGCTTGCGGTACTCGTACAGCCAGCGGTAGACGTCCTGCATGAAGACGGACGGGCGCGACGCCGTCTCCTCGGGAGGGGCCATGCGCACGCACCACTGCTTGTCGAACCACGAGTCGAGGCCGTGGGCGCGCAGGTTGAGCACGTAGTCGAGATCCTCGCCGCGCGTGATGTAGGGGTCGAAGGGTATCCGCGTGAACGCCTCGGCGTGCAGGGCGCAGCAGCCGCCGCACAGGTGGTTCGCGCGCGTGACGCGGTTCTTGGCGTTCTGGGCCTTCTCCATGACCTTGTTGAACTCGGCGGCCTTGGACCAGTGCTTCTCGGACCACTTGGTCGTGGGCACGGCGTAGGGCGAGTCGTCTGCGTCGATGAAGAAGCCGCTTTTCGCCAGGATCTTGAGGTCCTGGCGCGTGTAGGCGCCCAGGCCGTAGACCGCGTCGGTGAGGAAGTCCTCGTCGAGCACGACCTCGTCGTCGTTGAGAAACACCGCGACGTCGTGGCCAAAGACGCTCGCCACGGCGAGGCCGAGGTTCTTGATGGCGCCGTAGCCGCGAAGCGACACCGCCTCGCCGGAGGCGGTCGGCACCACGCGCGAGACGGCCGAGAGGATCTTCTCGCCCTCCTCGCGGCCGATCACGAGCGGGTTCAAGTTGGGGTGCGAGCGGCAGATGCTGTTCACGCGGGCGCGGGCCGACTCGGCGCAGGACGCCGGGGACACCACGAGCACGACGGTGCGCAGCACGCCGCGCACCTGCTCCAGCGAGGAAAGGCAGGTCTCGAGCTCGGGCAGGGGCTTGTCTATGGGCGTGGTGTAGTCGTAGACGCCGCGCTCCCCCAGCTCGCCGGGCTGGTCGCCCTGGGCCCAGTACGACGGAATGATGACTACGGGGTTCAACGCGCGCCCTTCCCTGCTCGAATCCATCGGCCCGGTGCAGGTTGGCTGTCTTCGCCGCGCGGCGTCCCGGGCCGCATATATCTACGTGCTAATATACCCCCATGTGTGAGCTGGCGCACACCGCGCCTCACCTCGGACGCATTTTGAGTAAGACAAACGCAACAATCCGGGAGGATCGGTATGGACGCGCGCACCAAACTCGCTTGTTGGGCAGGCGGGGCAGCCCGTTGGGGGCTCTCCACCGTCCTGCGCCGCGGCGGCGGCAACATCCCCGGGAGCATCGGACTTAAGATAAACCCTCAAATCATCGGAGCCTTGTCGGGACTTCTTGACGCCTCGGTGGTCGTGACCGGCACGAACGGCAAGACGACCACGAACGGCCTCATCGCCGACGCCATGGCGGCGGCCGGCTTCGACGTGGTGTGCAACCGCGCGGGCAACAACATGCAGTCCGGGATCGCCGCCGCCATGATGGCGGGGCTTTCCGGCAAGGCGTCGCGCCGGCGCGCCGCGGGCAAGAAGCGCATCGGGTGCTTCGAGTGCGACGAGCTCTACACGGTTCGCGTATTGCCGCAGCTCAAGCCCCGCGCCCTCGTCCTGCTCAACCTCTTCCGCGACCAGCTCGACCGCTACGGCGAGATCGACCACACGCAGGAGGTCATCGCCGAGGCGCTGCGCGAGTCGCCGGAAACGACGCTCATCTTCAACGCCGACGACCCGCTCTGCGCGGCCATCGCGGGCCGCGTGGACAACCCGAGCATCGGCTTCGGCATCGACGAGCCCACCGGGCTCGAGGCCGACCGGATCAGCGACTCGAGGTTCTGCGCCCGCTGCAACGCGCCGCTCGACTACGAGTACGTGCACTACGGCCAGCTGGGCAAATACCGCTGCCCACGCTGCGGCTGGGAGAGGCCCGGGCTCGGCTTCACCGTCACCGGCGTGGAGTTGAGCTGCGGAAACGCCGGCGGCTATTCCTTCGACGTCGAGGACCGGAGAGGCGGCGACGCGAGCGCGGAGAAGCTCCACGTGTCCACGCGCTACAACGGCCTCTATATGGTGTTCAACATCACGGCCGTGCTTGCCGCGCTGCGCTTCATGGGCGCCTCGACCGAGGGCTTCGAGCGCGTGCTCGCGGACTACAAGCCGGCCGGCGGACGCATGGAACGCTTCCACGTGTACGGTCGCGAGGTCGTGAGCAACCTCGCGAAGAACCCCACGGGCTTCGACCGCATGATCTCCGAGGTCAAGGCGGCGGACGGCAAGCTCATGGCGTTCTTCTTGAACGACAACGACGCCGACGGCCACGACATCTCCTGGATCTGGGACGTCGATTTCGAGAAGCTCTGCAATCTCGACATCCAGCGTGTCTTCGTGGGCGGTACCCGCCGCAACGACCTGCAGGTCAGGCTCAAGTATGCGGGCATAAACGCGCAGCTCATCGATGGTATCGAGGGCGCGGTGCGCGGCTGCTTCGGCGCTGCGGCGGGCGAGACCCTGCACGTGGTGGCCAACTACACGGCGTTCCCGCCCGTGGTCGCCGACCTCAAGCGTCTCGACGGCGCCGCGCGCCCCGAGGGGACCCATGCCGCCGTCGCGCCCAAGGCCCGCGTCAACCTGGGGCGCTACGCCGACGCAGGCATCTCGCTCGACCGGCCTCTGCGCATCGTGCACCTGTACCCCGACGCGCTCAACCTTTACGGCGACGGGGGCAACATCGCCTCGCTGCGGCAACGCTGCGCCTGGCGCGGCATCCCCGCCGTCGTCGACGAGGTGCGCGTGGGCGACGCGCTCGACCTCTCCGATGCCGACATCGTGCTCCTGGGCGGCGGCGCGGACCGAGACCAGCTCGCCGTGTGCAAGGAGCTTCTTGGCCAGAAACGGCAGCTCACCGACTACGTGGAGTCTGACGGCACACTTATCGCCATCTGCGGCGGCTACCAGTTGCTCGGCCGCTTCTACATGATGGGTGCCGAGAAGGTCGAGGGCCTGGGCATCATCGCCGCCGAGACGCGCAGCGGCGAGGGCCGCCTCATCCACAACGTCGCCATCGACTCCCCCATCGCCGACAAGCCGATCGTGGGCTTCGAGAACCACGGGGGCCGCACGTACCTGGACGCCTGTGAGCAGCCGCTGGGACGCCCCCTCGTGCGCGGCACCGGCAACAACGAGTTCGAGGAGGGCGAGGGCGTGCTGCACAAGGGCGTTATCGGAACGTATTACCACGGCCCGGTCCTGCCCAAGAACCCGCAGGTCACGGACTGGCTCATCGCCCACGCGCTCAAGCGCCGCGGCATCGAGGCGGAGCTTCCCGCCCTCGACGACTCCTACGAGGACGCCGCCCACGACGTAGCCCTCCGCATCGTCCTCCACCGCTGATCACTTTTGGGGACAGGTTCGTTTTTTACTCAAATGAGTAATTTTCGAACCTGTCCCCAAATTTTGCCATGAAGAAGGGCCCGTCACCGGGAATGGTGACGGGCCCTTTTCTAGCAAGCTGTCGCGTCAGCGATTAGGCGTCGGCGTACATGGCCTTGAGCTTGAGGAGGTGCTGGTAGCGAGCCATGGCAGCGTCCTCGTTCTCCTTGAACAGCTCCTTGGCGCGCTCGGGGAACGAGCGGACAAGGCGGCTGTAACGGGCCTCGTTCATCAGGAAGTCCTGATAACCGCCCGCCGGCTCCTTGGAGTCGAGCGAGAACTTCTTGCCCTCGGGAGCGGCCGGGTTGAAGCGGTAGAGGTTCCAGTAGCCGCAGTCGACCGCGCGCTTCATCTCGAGCTGGCAGTTCTTCATGCCGCCCTTGATGGAGTGCATCTCGCAGGGGCTGTAGCCGATGATGAGGGACGGGCCGTCGTAGGCCTCGGCCTCCTGGATGGCCTTGAGGGTCTGAGCGGGGTTGGCGCCCATGGCGACCTGAGCGACGTAGACGTAACCGTAGGTCATCGCGATCTCGGCCAGGGTCTTCTTCTTGGTCACCTTGCCGGAAGCCGCGAACTGCGCGACCTGGCCGAGGTTAGAGGCCTTGGAGGCCTGGCCACCCGTGTTGGAGTAGACCTCGGTGTCGAAGACGAAGACGTTGACGTTGTGGTTGGAGGCCAGGACGTGGTCAAGGCCGCCGAAGCCGATGTCGTAGGCCCAGCCGTCGCCGCCGAAGATCCAGAAGGACTTCTTGGTGAGGTAGGACTTGTCGGCCAGGACCGCCTTGGCGGCGTCGGAGCCGTTCTCCTCGAGCGCCTTGACGTACTCGGCGGCAGCGGTCTTGGAGCCCTCGGTATCGTTGCGGTTGTCGAGCCAAGCCTGAGCGGCGGCCTTGAAGCCGTCGGTCACGCCGTCGGAGGCGATAAGGGCCTCGGTGTCGGCGACGAGCTTGTTCTGGACGGCCTTGTAGCCGACCTCGAAGCCCAGGCCGTGCTCGGCGTTGTCCTCGAACAGGGAGTTGTTCCAAGCCGGGCCGTGGCCGCACGCGTTGACCGTGTACGGGGAGGTAGCGGCGGGGTTGCCCCAGATGGAGGAGCAGCCGGTGGCGTTGGAGATGAACATGCGGTCGCCGCAGACCTGGGTGATCAGACGAGCATAGGAGGTCTCGGCGCAACCGGCGCAAGAGCCAGAGAACTCAAGCAGCGGCTTGGCGAACTGGCTGCCCTTGACGTTGGCGGCAACGAGCTGCTTCTTCTCGGAGACCTTGTTGACGGCGTAGTCCCAGACGGGAGCCTGGTCGAGCTCCTCCTCCTGCGGGACCATGGTGAGGGCGTCCTTCGGGCAGGTCGTCACGCAGTTGTAGCAGCCCATGCAATCGAGCGGGGAGACGGCGATGGAGAACTTGAGGCCATCGGCGCCCTTGCCCTTGGCGTCAAGCATGCGCATGTTCTCAGGCGCGGCAGCGGCCTCCTCGGCCGTCATAGCGACCGGGCGAATCGTGGCGTGCGGGCAGACGTAGGAGCACTGGTTGCACTGGATGCACTTGGTCTCGTCCCAGTGCGGAACCATGACGGCAACGCCACGCTTCTCGTACTGAGAGGCGCCGAGCTCCCACTGGCCGTCGATGTGCTTCTCGAACGCGGAGACGGGCAGGGAGTCGCCGTCCATGCGGTTGATGGGCTCGAGGAGGTTCTTGACCTGCTCGACGATGGCGGCGCGGCCCTCGATGGAGAGCTCGTGCGGGGCGTCCTCGGCGGTCGCCCAGTCGGCGGGCACCTCGAACTTGTGGAACGCGGTGGCGCCGGCGTCAATGGCCTTGTGGTTGGCGTCGACGATGGCCTGGCCCTTCTTCATGTAGGACTTGGTGGCCGCGTCCTTCATGTACTGCAGGGCGTCCTCGGCGGGCAGGACCTTGGCGAGCGCGAAGAAGGCGGACTGGAGCACCGTGTTGGTGCGCTTGCCCATGCCGACCTTCGCGGCCAGGTCGATGGCGTCGATCAGGTAGACGTTGACGTCGTTCTTGGCGATGTAGCGCTTGGCCACGGCGGGCATGTGCTCGGCGAACTCCTCGTCGCTCCACTGGCAGTTGACCAGGAAGGTGCCACCCGGCTTGACGTCGCGGACCATCTTGAAGCCCTTGACGATGTAGCTGGGGTTATGGCAGGCGACGAAGTCGGCCTTGGTCACATAGTACGGCGAGCGGATCGGGGAATCGCCGAAGCGCAGGTGCGAGACGGTGACGCCGCCGGTCTTCTTGGAGTCATACTGGAAGTAGGCCTGGACGTACTTGTCGGTGTGGTCGCCGATGATCTTGATGGAGTTCTTGTTCGCGCCGACGGTGCCGTCGCCGCCGAGGCCCCAGAACTTGCACTCGATGGTGCCGGGCGCAGAGGTGATCGGGGCGTCCTCGGGCTCAGGAAGCGAGAGGTGCGTGACGTCGTCGTTGATGCCGACGGTGAACTCGCGCTTGGGCTCGTCCTTCTTGAGCTCCTCGAAGATCGCGAACGCGGACGCGGGGGGCGTGTCCTTCGAGCCGAGGCCGTAGCGGCCGCCGGAGACGTGGATATCGGAGCGGCCGGCCTCGTACAGGGCGGTAACGACGTCCTGGTAGAGGGGCTCGCCGATGGAGCCGGGCTCCTTGGTGCGGTCCATGACGGCGATCTTCTTGACGGTCTCGGGGAGAACGT
>ERZ808240.4783-NODE-4783-length-11608-cov-14.383537_pt1 | contig 11608 bp, 13 predicted proteins | sample MGYA00521084_ERZ808240 | MGnify/ENA primary metagenome ERZ808240 (study PRJEB31516, sample SAMN03275571) | gut metagenome | biome: mammalia-associated habitat; material: feces | host: Papio cynocephalus | place: Kenya | collected 2012-08-06 ... | reverse complement strand
CTTTTTCATCCATCATCAATTTCAGGTAGGCCATGGTGTCACGCTCCTTTTCTCCAGTATACCATGTTCAAATGGATAGACAAGATGAATCGTATTCTTATCAGTCTTATTACATTGCGGCTTTGGCTGCTTCTGAACTGCATTTTCAACAGCACCAGAATTGCCGTTTGCGCAATTCAGTGGGGGAATTTTTGACACCCCTGTGGAAAAGTTCTTGACGAAAATCAAGCTGGGTCTGCCCAGCCCGCGCCGCTTGCGCTCGATCAGGTCTGCCTGTTCCAGTTCCCGGAACAGCTTGACCGCCTTGTGTTCGGCGCAGCAGAGCGATTCCCGCACCTCCCGGACAGTGTAGATGATATACACCCGGCCTTGCTCATCCAGCCAGTTGTTCTTTGCGGACAGGCTCATTCGGTCAAGCAGGATGCCGTACAATGTTCGGGCATCGGTGGAGAGCTGCCGGAAACGGCTGTCCTGAAAGAGTGCTTTCGGGATGCGGAAGTAGGAAAACAGTTCACCCGACTGACCGTAGAAGTAGTCGAGCGTCATTTGGTGTGACCTCGGATTTTCAACTGTGAACATGTGTTCATGTGCAAAACTATCCCTCCCTTTCAAATAAGCGAAAAACAGGTTGACATTCACCAGAAAAAACGCTTACAATGGTGATAATAAAAGTGTCAACCGATGTAACAGGAGAAGATGCTTATATGCTTAATGTTTTTTACGGCGATATACCGAATGTCATATACAACACCGCTGTTTATTTTAAGGACACTTATGCAGAAGAGTGGATCACAGCCCCGCTTTCCCGTGAGATGATACAGGATGTGGACCATTCTACCGTGTTGGACAGTGGCGTGATTGACAGCCCGGTACTGGGAAAAATCCCTCCGGTACAGTTGTCGGGCGGAGTAAAGACCTTGATTTTGATAGCGAACGAGCCGGAAAAGTGTTCAACGCTTCAACTTGTGGAGATAACTGTGCCAAATGGCTGTTGAAAATTGCTGAAAAGCAGGATATTACCATCAACCTCCGGCATATCATGGATTTCTGAAATGGAACATTTACCATCCGTATCCTGAATACCAATCAGATCGTTCACTCCATGCGAGAGCTTGTCCCTATTGCAGGACTTTATGTGTGAGGAATTTTTATGACAGGAGCATATCGGGTCATTGTACAAAATCGAAAAATCAAGTTCGATTTTGAAATACGGCGGAATATCACGATTCTGCGCGGAGATAGTGCCACGGGAAAGACTACGCTCGTAGAGATGATTCGGGAATATGAGGAACTTGGCCCGGACAGTGGAATTGAACTGCAATGCGAAAAAGATTGTGTTGTTCTTTCCGGGCGGCAGTGGAAAAAACAGCTTTCCGACCTCTCGCAGAGCATCGTTTTTATTGATGAGGGAAACGCTTTTACTGCGTCAAAGGAATTTGCCGCCGCAATTCAAAAAACCGACAACTACTATGTGCTTGTCACGCGGGAAGGACTTGAAACACTGCCATACAGTGTAACGGAAATTTACGGCATCCGCGCTTCCAAGCATTTCGGCGACTTGAAACAGACCTATAATGAATTCTTCCGAATTTAAGCAAACAGGACTGCCACACACATTACGCTGTGGAGCAGTCCTGTTCGTTTATGATAATCAATGAATTTTGTAGAACACCCGATTTCCGGCCTTCCGTGCAGCTAACAATCCCATCTCATGGAATTTCATTACAAACGTCCGAATCGTGGCATACGCGGCGTTGCGGAAGTCCTTTTCCAACTGCTTGGTGGTAAATTCTTCTGTGCCATAGGCCGACAGAACGTATTCCCAAAGAAGCCGTTCCTTTTCGGTGATTTTTCCAGCAGTGAGGGCGGCTTGATAGACCTGAAGATCGGCCTGTGGAGGTGCGGCGTCTACTTGTAGGCGGTTGTAAACCTCGTTGCAGAAGTAGGACAAAAAAGGTGTCACATCCGTATAGCCAGAAATCAGAGCATTTTTTTCAACACGTTCATAGGCTTTGTAATAAGCTCCCTTGCTTTCGGCAATATAGCGCGAGAACGGCGTAAACAGTGCCGCTGGATAGCCCTGTTGGACGAGATACCAGAGATGGAGCAGCCGTGCAGTACGGCCATTTCCATCAAAATAGGGATGGTAATATGCAAATGCAAAGTGCAGGATAGCCGCTTTGTGCAGCTCGTTGATGCCATCTCTCGCATTGGCAAAGTCGATCAGCCGTTTCATAGCATTTGCAAGCTGCCCGACCGGAATGCCCGCACGGGATTCTTCACCGCCTACAATAAAAACATCGTCATGGCGGTAAAAGCAGTCTTGGCGTAAACAGTCTTCATCGGGCAGATAATCGCCTGTGCTGATTTGGTAGAGATGGTGCAGATTTTCTTCGGTGATCGTATTTTGGCGGTCTGCAATGAACTCCAATCCACGCTTCATGCCATAGATTCGGGCTTCCTGTTCATCGCGGGGAGCATAGCCATTGAGGATATGCCGGATGCTGTTGCGGGTGGAATGGATGCTTTCAATTTGAAAGGTAGCGTGGATTTCCTCGGTCATGGCCTGCAAACCGAAGGTTTGCCCGCCGATAGGCGCAGAGAGCAGCTGCTTCATGCCATTCGTAGAAATCTGCACGAGATTCGGCAGATAGAACAATTCATCGCCGGAAAAATCAGACAGCGGCAGAGACTGTGCGAAGTTCTGTTGCAACAACTCCGTGAACTCTTTGACGCTGGCGGTCGAATATTTGTACTCCATCCGCTCAAGTTCAAACAGATGCTTGTCTGAAAGCATTTTGGCAAATTTTGCTCCATCCATGGTACGCACCTCGCAACTGATATTGATTGATACTAATTCGTGTCAATATACAGCATACAGATACTCTTTAGAAAAGTCAAGCGAGAATTGAAAAATCATTTCCAATCTTCGTCCACGTTTTTCCGGCTCATTCGCAAGCGACGTCATCAATTTCAGATATGTTATTTTCGCCTGAGAACAGGGCGGTCACACAAATTATCGTGGAACCGCCCTGGAAAATCAATATGTAATTGTCATTGCACCCTCATGGCAGTCCTGCGCATAGGTGCGGAGCAGATCAAGATGCTTTTGGGATTTTCGGACAATGGCAGTTGCGCGGTCGCTGGACATAAACTCGATGATTGCAAGCCGTGGAATCGTCAGTGTGCCACGAATTTTGAATCCGACAAGGATTTTCTGATTGCACCACCGCTGGATGCTCTGTGCAGAGTAACCCGTCAGTTCTGACACTTGCGGAGTAGTCAGCAGGTCATCGTATCCAGCGGTGAGCTTCTCCCATATGGTATACAGCCCTGTTTTTTCTGGTTCGGTAAAATCAAAGCGAATGATTTCTGCGGCGGGCTTGTCCGGGTGCCGCCGCTTGGGGCAGCCGTTCTTGCCGATATAAAAGCCTGTCGGAGCCTTATATTTTTCGGGATTATCTTCACGGTCACACAGATAGGTTATCACATCGTGGGTCACAATGTGGTACTTGCGCGTTTTCTTTCCGGTGTTGATGCAGGGAACGAGACCGGAATCCAAAAGGTATTTTGCGTGTTGCTTATTGATGCGTGCAACTCGGTAGAACTGGTCTTTCGTCATACCGTTCGGGTATTCTTCGAGAATTTTATACCGAAATATGTAAGACTCCTGCCGTCGACATCATCAGTGTACCCAACGGCAGAAGAGAATGCAAGGATGTCACGCCCGAACAACATTGCTGGGTGCGAATCCGATAAGATAAGTTAAAAGGTGTGCTTTTGGAATACGGTATCCTGATGCAAGACGGAATAAGAAGGAGAGGGAACATGAAAGAAACAAAGACCATTGATATGCTCCACGGCCCACTGCTGGGGCGGGCCGAACCGACCGCTGCCGCCGGGTGCTGGGGCTCTGTCTGGTCTGCGGGGCCGTGTCCTGCGGGCTGCTCACGGTGCCGCTGACGGTCTGGCACGCCGCATCTGCGTCCCTGTTTTCGGGCGACCCGGCGGTCATTGAGGCCGGCCGCAGGCGTCCGCATCCTGCTCGTTCTGGCCTTTGAGCCGGTCTGCGCCTGCTATGAGGTTTCCTCCGGCGTCCTGCGGGGCGCAGGGCATTCGGTTCTGCCTGCAGTGCTCACCATCCTTAGCACCTGCCTGCTCCGCATCCTGTGGAGCTTCACGGTGTTCGTCCATTTCGGCACACTGGAAAGCCTGTATATTGTCTTCCCGGTCTCCTGGCTGGTGACAACAGCACTGGTCTGGACGGCCTATTGCGTGGTAAAGCCTCTGAAAAAAGTGAAATAAGACCCCGGCGGCTTGGCCCAAAAAGAAAACGCAGCGTCTCCCGTTTTTCGGGTGATATGTACCCAGTTTTCTGGACACTGGCTCAAAAATGAATAATTAGGTTTCCATCATGGATGCTTTCCTGAATTTAGAGGGAGGCATCCATTTTGTTTTCGCTTGGATTCTGCTGTTATTATAATAATCGATATAATCCGCAATAGCCTTGGAGAAAGATTCAAAGGAAGGATAATCTTTCTCCAAGCCATAGAACATTTCATTTTTCAATCTGCCGAAGAACGTCTCCATAATGCAGTTATCATAGCAGTTGCCTTTTCTGGACATAGATTGAATGATTCCGTGCTTCTGAAGTTCATTGCGGTAAAATGCGTGTTGGTACTGCCAGCCCTGCTCTGAGTGCATGATCAAACCTTGCACAGAAGGAAAACGTTCAAATGCTTTATTCAGCATATCCTTGATTTGTTCCATGTTCGGGCTGGTAGAGAGATTGTAAGAAATAATCTCATTTGTGTTCATATCCAGAATCGGAGAAATATAGCATTTGCCCCAAGACAGATTGAACTGCGACACATCGGTTGTCCATTTTTGCAGAGGCTTCTCGGTTCTGAAATCCCGGTTAATAATGTTATCGGCAACCTTGCCGACATCGCCTTTGTAGGAATGATACTTCTCCTTTGGACGTTTGCCGAACAGTCCAAGTTGGTTCATAATTCGCTGAACACGCTTGTGATTCACCTGATACCCACGGTTAAGAAGCTCATGGTGTATCCGTCTTACACCATATCTTTTTCTGTTTTCGTTGAAAATGGCAGTGATTTCAGACGATAACTCGGCATTTCTCTCCTCAACCTTATCCGTTCTGCCGAGTTCGTAATAATACGTTGATCTGGACAGTCCGATTGCATCCAGCAAATCATTCAGTCTGTGTCCTTCTTTGCGGAGTTCTTGGACGAGCGCAGCTTTTTCGCCTTGAGTTGCGCTGCGCATCTCTCTTCTCTCAAGGCAATCTCTTTTTTTACGACAGCAATCTCCGCTCTCAGACGTTCGTTCTCAGCTCGAAGCCGAATCATCTCTTCCCATTCGGATGGGGTCAGTTCTGCGGGTTCTACTTTCTTCTTCATGTTAGGCTCCTTGGGTGGTCGTCCTTTTCGCTGTGCGGCCAATCCCTGATATCCTTTCATTCTATAACATCTGACCCATTGGTACAAGAGCCCATCGCTGATTCCTGCTGCTATTGCTGTTTCCGTACATGACGTACCGGCTAAAACTTTAGCTACCAGTTCGTATTTTTCTTCTGCCGTCCATATTTTGTTCTGCTTTTTATGCCGCAGGGCTTCTGGGCCGCAAGCTTTTTCCAGCCGATGCCATTCAACAACTGCATGATGAAATCGATCTGTCCTTACTCCGTCAGGTGTTTCCGGCCATTTCCCTTGTCGGTACATTTCAACACACATCTTTTTGTACTCATAACTGTAGCGCATAAAAATGGGACTGTTGCAAAATAGCTCTCTGAAAAAATTATGCATAAAACCCGGAACCTTTTCAGGGCCCAAACGGCTCAAAAAGGGTTCCGGATTTCTGTTTTTGCACTATTTCCTTGTGCAAGTTGCTATTGCATTTTTATTTTGCAACAGCCCCACATATCAGGGAAGCGCTGCGTTTTTTGCGTTATATTTTATTTTCCGGCCAGCAGGACGGCCAGCACGGCTTTCTGCACGTGGAGGCGGTTCTCAGCCTCGGTGAAGATCTCGTCCGCATGAGTCTCAAAGACGGCGGTGGAGATCTCCTCGCCCCGGTGGGCGGGCAGGCAGTGGAGCACCATGCAGTCCGGCTTTGCGCCGCTCAGGAGGCTGCTGGTGAGCTGGAAGCCTGCAAAGTCCCGCAGACGGGTCTCGCTCTCGACGGTGCCGGGAGCCGTGGTGTTCCAGATGGCTGTCACCACCACGTCGGCGTCTTTCACACCCTCGGCGGGGTCTTCCAGCAGGCGGAAAGCACTGCCATATTTGTGGGCGAACATCAGCACATCCGCCGCCGGGCGGTAGCCGTGGGGACAAACGCAGTCCACCTTCATTCCGGCCAGCAGACCGCCCACGATGAGGCTGTTGGCCATGCTGCTGCCGTCACCCACAAAGCAGAGTTTCTGCCCGGCCAGAGCGCCCCGGCGCTCCCGGATGGTCATGAGGTCGGCCAGCACCTGACAGGGGTGAGCATAATCGGTCATGCCGTTGATGACAGGCACTCCGGCGTATTCGGCAAGCTCTTCCAGGTCCCGCTGGCGGTAGGTGCGCCACACCACACAGTCGTAGTAGCGGCCCAGAACACGGGCGGTGTCCTTCAGGGGCTCGCCCCGGCCGGCCTGCAGTTCGGTGGCCGCATTCATATAATTGCCCAGTCCGCCCAGCTGGTAGACGCCCACCTCAAAGCTGGTGCGGGTGCGGGTGGAACTCTTGGAGAACATCAGGGCGACGCTCTTCCCCTTCAGCAGAGGGTCGGTGCCCCCGGCTTTCTGCTGCGCTTTCAGCGCATCGGCCACATCCAGAATGTGGGCCACCTCAGCAGAGGTCAGGTCGCTCATCTTCAGCAGATGCTTCATGCCTGCCCCTCCGTTTTGCTGGGGTCCATCTCAGCCAGAACACGGCCCAGAATGTCCAGTGCCATGTCCACGTCGTGGGCGGTGAGGGTCAGGGGCGGCAGCAGGCGGAGGCGGGTCTTGGCGGTGAGCACCAGCAGGCCCTTTTCGCGGCAGGCGGCCAGCACGTCAGCGGCCCGGATGCCCTCCAGAAACTCAATGCCCACCATCAGGCCGATGCCCGAGATGCTCTTGACCCGGGGCAGCTTTTCCAGACCGGTGCGCAGCTGCACGGCGCGGTCATTGACACTGGCAAGGAAGCTGGCGTCCAGACGATCCATGACCACATTGGCACCGGCGCAGACCACCGGGTTGCCGCCGAAGGTGGAGCCGTGGCTGCCGGGGCCCATGCCTGCAGCGATCTTCTCGTTCATCAGGACGGCACCGATGGGCAGACCGCCGCCCAGACCCTTGGCCAGCGTCACGATATCGGGCTGGAGGTTGTAGTGCTCACAGCAGAGGAAGGTGCCGGTGCGGCCTACGCCGGTCTGCACCTCGTCCACGATGAGGACCAGATCCTTTTCGTCGCAGAGGTCGCGGACGGCCTGCACATACTCGGAGTCCAGCGCCACGACGCCGCCCTCGCCCTGGATCAGCTCCAGCATGACGGCGCAGGTGTGGCGGTCCACCATCTCGGTCAGGGCGTTGATGTCCCCGGCCTTGACGTACCGGAAGCCCTCGTTGAAGGGGCCGAAGTAGTTGTGGAACACCTCCTGACCGGTGGCGGTCAGGGTGGCGATGGTGCGGCCATGGAAGCTGTTGACCAGCGTGATGACGTCGTAGCGGTCATCCCCGTATTTGTCAAAGCTGTATTTGCGGGCGGCCTTGATGGCGCCCTCGTTGGCCTCGGCACCGGAGTTGCCGAAGAACACCTTGCTCATGCCGGTGCGCTTGCAGAGCTTCTTGGCCAGCTTGCCGCAGGGGGCGGTGTAGTAGAGGTTGGAGGCGTGCTGAAGCTTGTGAGCCTGGTCGGACACGGCCTCAGCCCAGGTCATATCGCAGTAGCCCAGACTGTTGACGCCGATGCCGCTGGTGAAATCGATGTATTTCTGGCCCTCGGGGCCCTCCGCATAAAGGCCGTGGCCCTTTTCCAGCACGATGGGGTTGCGGCCGTAGGTGTGCAGGACATATTCGTTGTCCCGCTTGATGACTTTTTCGGAATCCATAGTGTACCTCCTACTATTTGATAGCACACGGATGTCACAAACGCGCCGGATGAGGGGCGTTTGCCGCAAAATTGCTGCTTTCCTGCGCCCTCACCAGCCGCCTGCGGCGACAGCTTTCCCCCGTCCGGGGAAAGCCTTTGCGCTTATTATATCGTCTCTTGGCGTTTTCCGCAATCCTTATTCATGGTGGCTGCGGCGGTAGAAGCGGGTGCCGGAACCACGATCGGAGAACAGCTCCAGCAGGATGGAGTGAGGCACACGGCCATCGATGATGACAGCCTCGTGGACGCCCTGATAGATGGCATCGGCCATGCCGCCGATCTTGGGGATCATGCCGCCTGCGATGATGCCGGCGGACTTGTAGCCCTCGATCTCGGAGACTTCCACCTCGGGGATGAGGGTGGTCTCATCGTCCTTATCCCGCAGCAGACCGGCAATGTCGGTCATGGAGACCAGCTTCTCGGCCTTGAGGGCGATGGCGATCTGCGCCGCAGCGGTGTCCGCGTTGACATTGTAAGCCTGACCCAGATCGTCCATGCCCACCGTTGCGATGACCGGGATGAACCCGCCGTCCAGCAGACTGGAGATCAGGGTGGGGTCTACCCGGACGATCTCGCCCACATGGCCCAGCTGGGGGTCAAGCTCGGTGCAGCGGAGCATCTGGCCGTCCATGCCGCAGAGGCCCACGCCGCGGCCCCGCAGCTTTGCCACCAGATCTTTGTTCACCTTGCCGGCCAGCACCTGCTGGACGATCTCCATGGTGGCGTCGTCGGTAACGCGGAGGCCGTTGTTGAAGTGGCTCTCCACGCCCACCTTCTTGAGCATCTCATTGATGGCCGGGCCGCCGCCGTGCACCAGCACCACCCGCACGCCCAGCAGGGTGAGGGTGACGAGGTCGTTCATGACCGCGTTCTTCAGGGTCTCGTTGATCATGGCGTTGCCGCCGTATTTGATGACCATGGTCTTACCGTGGTATTTCTGGATGTAGGGGGTCGCCTCCGAGAAGAGGAGGGCCATTTCTTCATTTTTCATAAAACGCTTTTCTCACTTTCCCATTTGACGGCCCGTTCTCAGGTGCGGTAGTCGCCGTTGATCTTGACGTAATCGTAAGTCAGGTCGCAGCCCCATGCCTTGGCGGTGGCGTTGCCGGTGCCCATATCCACCTTCACGAGGATATCGTGCTCCGACAGCACCCTGGCGGCTTCCTCCTCGCTGTAGGGGTGGTAGGCGGCATTCTCACAGACATAGACCTCACCGGCCTTGCTGGACAGCCAGACACAGACCTTATCGATGGAGAAATCGCCGGGGGTGTAGCCGATGGCGCAGAGGATGCGGCCCCAGTTAGCATCCTTGCCAAAGACAGCGGCTTTGAACAGGTTGGAGCAGACCACGCTGCGGCTGACGGCACGGGCCGTCTTCAGGTCGGGGGCGTGGGTGACTTCACAGGTGATAAGGTGGGTAGCGCCCTCGCCGTCACCGGCGTGCTCGGCACACATATGCTCCGCGATGGCGGTCAACGCTGCCACAAAGGCATCATAATCCGCATTCTCCTCGGTGATCTCCGGATTGCCCGCAAGGCCGGAGGCCATGATGATGAGGGTATCGTTGGTGGACGTGTCCAGATCAACGCTCATCTGGTTGTAGGTGCCGGGCACCACGGTCTTGAGGGCCTTTTCCAGCAGAGCCGGAGAGACGGCGGCATCGGTGGTGTAAAACGCCAGCATGGTGGCCATGTTGGGAGCGATCATGCCGCTGCCCTTGCCGATAGCACCCACGGTGCAGGTCTTGCCCCCCAGCTCGAACTGGATAGCGTATTCCTTCTTGTGGGTGTCGGTGGTCATGATGGCGGTAGCGGCGTCCGAGCTGCCCTGAGCCGTAGCGGCCAGCTTTGCGGCGGCAGCAGGAATGCCCCGGGCAAAGGGGTCGATGACCATGGGCTGGCCGATGACGCCGGTAGAGGAGGGCAGAACATCCTTCGGGTCGAGATCCAGGGCCTTGCCCACCAGCTCACAGCACTCTTCGGCCAGTGCCACACCGTTGGCGGCGCAGGTGTTGGCATTGCCGCTGTTGACCACGATGGCCTGTGCATAGCCGTCGGTCAGGTGAGCGCGGTCCACTTTGATGGGTGCGCCGCAGACCTTGTTGGTGGTGTAGACACCGGCGGCAGCACAGCGGACATCCGCCTTGATGAGTGCCAGATCGTATTTTTCACTGTGATTGGCCCGGATGCCGCAATGGACACCGGCCGCTGCAAAACCCTTGGGCGCGCAGATGCCGCCCGCAACTTCTTTATACTGCATTTTCTTTCCCCCGTTATCCCGCGCACCCTCATCAGCCGCCTGCGGCGGCAGCTTTCCCCGGTTGGGGGAAGCCTTTTTTCTGCCGGTCACGCTTGCTGTTATCAGACTATACGCCCCGGAAGCCTTCCCTCAGACGGGGGAAGGCGGCATTGCGGATGCAATGCCGGATGAGGGCGTACTGCCAGAAGAAGTTTTACTCGAGTCCCTTGGTCTCATCCAGACCCAGCATCAGGTTCATGCACTGGATGGCAGCACCGGAAGAGCCCTTGCCCAGATTGTCGAACAGGGACACCAGCATCATCTGGTCGCCCGCTGCATTGACGGTCATGTACAGCTCCATCCGGTCGCTGCCGGACAGGGCGTTGGAATAGAGCCCATTCTCAGGCAGCGGCTCATTGAGTGCGTGGACGGAGACCGTCGCGCCGCCCTTGTAATATTCTGCGATGCCTGCGGCCACGGCCTCGGCGCTGGTGCCAGCCAGCTTGAGGTCGAGGGGCACCAGCACCTGCATTCCGCTGTAGTAGTCGCACACCACCGGCACGAAAGCAGGGGTGTGGGCCAGACCGCTGATCTTTTGCATCTCCGGCAGATGCTTATGGCCCAGATTCAGGCCGTAGCTCTTGGGTGCATCCAGCTTGCTGTGGGCCGGTCGGTCGGGGCTCTCGTACTCGGCGATCATCTTCTTGCCGCCGCCGGAGTATCCGGAGATGCCGGTGCAGCTGAAGGGGTATTCCGCCGGGACAAGGCCCAGCTCCACCAGAGGCCGGGCAATGCTGATGAATCCGCTGGCGTAGCAGCCAGGCACGGCCACCCTGCAGGACTTCTGGATCTTCTCCTTCTGGCCTTTCAGCTCCGGGAAACCGTAGTCCCATGCGGCATCTGTCCGGAAGGCCGTGGAGGTGTCCAGCACCTTGACGTCCGGACGGAGCAGAGGCACGACCTCTCTGGAAGCCGCATCCGGCAGGCAGAGGAAGGCCAGGTCGGCCGAGTTGATGACCTTTGCCCGCTCATTGACGTCCTTGCGGCCCTCGACGGAAATGCTCAGCAGTTCGATCTCAGGCCGTGCAGCCAGACGGTCGGCGATGCGCAGGCCGGTGGTGCCGGAAGAACCATCGATAAAAACTTTCACGCTCATGCGTTTTCCGCCTCCCATGCGCCGAGCTGGGCTTCGGCCAGCTCGATCTGATGCCTGACGCTGGCCTCGCTGGGGC
>ERZ808240.4781-NODE-4781-length-11615-cov-17.109862_pt1 | contig 11615 bp, 8 predicted proteins | sample MGYA00521084_ERZ808240 | MGnify/ENA primary metagenome ERZ808240 (study PRJEB31516, sample SAMN03275571) | gut metagenome | biome: mammalia-associated habitat; material: feces | host: Papio cynocephalus | place: Kenya | collected 2012-08-06 ... | reverse complement strand
ATTCATACCCTTTCGCCCCGTCATAAATACCTGTCATTGAATATATAGGAGTCCAATTACCATCCTTTGACAGGAATATGCTCTCTCCGGAGTCAGACCGAGGAATCGCCACATCATTGTTTTCATTGCCTATGAAGAAGAAATATTCATTGGCGCTTTTCTGCTCATAGCTCGCCCACAGCTCGTGTTTGGTTCCCGGACGGTACTCTCTCCATGTCAGTCCGTCACGGACAAAGTAACCTCCTTGATAGCAATATATCTCACGGCCGGAATCAGGCATATATTCATAAATTTCCTTGGTGTTGTAAATAGGCTGCCACTCCTCGCCGGGCTTGGCGTAATAGAACTTGTTGACGGCGGATTTGGGTACGCTGACGACACATTGGGAATTCTGGATATTATAGAAATGAGCCTCCTCGTTGTACTGTTCGTAGGTTGCCCAGATACCTTCTTGGAAATCAGGGCGGTATTCCTCCCAAGAGTTTCCGTTCTTGATGAAATAGCCTCCGTCATAGGTGTACAGGCCGGTAGTCTGGGCTAATGTGACAACGGTGGAGATGAGGACAAGAGTCCAAGTGATGATGATGCGTTGTAACTTCATATCCATAATTTTTTGTTGCGGGATAATCGTATCTATGGTTGAAGGATTTGGGTGAAACGTCTTGTTCCTGACGCTTCGACAAGCTCAGCGACCGATAATATGTCTGGTTGGTGCGTCCGCCGAACCACAGCTACCGTTGACAAAACTCATTGTCCGCCGAGCCGATCGAAATAGGTCAGGACATCCTCCCATGTCTTGAAAGCCTCGGAGCCGAAATGGATCAATGTGCCCATGAAATCCGGAGCGCCGTTCACATCCGGCTCGGCGTCAATCAGATAGTCAGCCAGAAGAAGATTCTTGTGGTTTGTGATCGTGACACGGTTCCAGACCGGAACTCCGAGGTTGGCCTCGCACCAGTCCACGACTTTCTGACAGAGTTCCGGAGTGTTGTAAGGGACTCCGGCGACAATGTGGACATCATAGCCTACGGCAAGAGCGGCGACAGACTTGGCGAAGCCGCTTGAATGGTTGATGATCCTGTCACTCAGCGAGATGAACAACACCGGTTTCTGAATATTCCTTTGCCTGTCGTCAATCCATTGGATCACAGGAAGAACGGAATGGAGGATAGTGTTGTCATTGAGGTAATGCTCCCCATCGAACCTTATGGCCTGAGGATAATGCTCACAAAAAAGGTCGAATGTGTGGACCAAAGTGTCGTGGACTCCGTAAAGTCCAAAAACCTTGTCCTGATCCTCCGCCGCACGCTCGAAGCAATGCGAGCTGACCTCACGGAAATGCTCCAGAAGGGTTTTTGTGACCAGAAACGATGTCTCGCCATCCTGACGGGGATTGTGATATTCCTGTCTGCCCAATCCGTTGTTTTTCAGCAGAGTGTCAGCCAGTTGGAACGCCGGGTTGACAAGGATTCTGTCCACTCCGTAGAGCATCTCGGCGTACATCGCTCCCATCGAGGTTCCGATGACGAGATCCGGCTTGTCCGAAGCGGTCATATTCATTAATAGATTCATCGCATCGGATGGCTCCACAGGCAGGTCGGGCGCGAGAACCGTTGCCTCTGGCATCAGCAGCCTCAACGTCTTGACGCTTCCATTCTGGCCGCTCGACGCGAATCCGTGCACATAAAGTATCTTCTTTCCGGCCATCAGGCGTGGCCTTGCGTATTCGTACAGTTCCATATCACAAAAATAGTCATTATATTTGAAGAATAAATTAGAACATCCGATTTTCTATGAAAGATACAGACAGGGCAAAACCACGTGCAGACAGCCATAAATCATTGACGCACAATGAAGAAATGGCCATTCTTTCACACTATGTACATAACTGTGATCTTGCAGTGGAACTGCCTTATTGGAAGACTGCGATTGAACTCATAAGGAAAAGGGAAGGACTCCTGAATTATGGGGAAGGTAGATTTTCCGACAGAATGCTCTCATACAATCTATTCCCCGAATTATACAGAGTTCCATTCCCGCCACCCGAAAAATTCAGTTTCACTTTCATCGATCTTTTCGCCGGAATAGGAGGATTCCGGATTCCACTTCAGGAATCTGGCGGAAGATGTGTGTTCTCTTCTGAGTTCAACACTCACGCTCAGTATGTTTACGAAGAGAATTATGGTGAGATGCCATTCGGCGACATCACCAAGATCCCGATGGATTATATTCCCGAGCATGATGTACTTACGGCCGGATTTCCATGCCAGCCATTCAGCATCTCAGGAAAGATGAAGGGATTTGAAGACACCCGTGGAACACTAATATATAACGTCTTCAAGATAATTGAGGCCAAACAGCCCAAAGTTGTTTTTTTGGAGAATGTAAAGCATCTTGTATATCATGATGGCGGAAAAACCTTCAAGACGATCATCGAAGGATTGGAAGGTCTTGGATACATCTGCTCGTGCAAAGTTCTCAATGCATCTGACTTCGGCGTACCTCAAAATAGGGAAAGAATAATAATTATCGGGAACAAGGATAAAAAGTTCGACTTTTCCAAGCTGACACCTCTTCCAAGAAAAGTCATCAAGGATATTCTGGACCCTCCTGGATCTGCATTTGAATACCTAAAAGAGCCGTATACGATTCTTGATGACTGCAAGATGCAGCCTTCAGGTTTGATGTTTGCTGGCTATAGAAACAAAGCTATAAGAAAAGCCGGTGTGCGTCCAGGAACAGAGAACCTGTCAAGAGTGCATAAACAACCCAACAGAATTTACCATATAAATGGTGTTCATCCCGCCCTGCCATCCCAGGAGACTTCCGGGAGATTCTGGATTTACGATGGGGTGAGTGTAAGAAAACTCACCATAAATGAGTGCTATAGACTAATGGGGTTCCCAGACGACTTTATAAAAGACAAAAGTATGAGTGAAGAGTACCGTCAAATCGGCAATTCAGTTTGCATTCCTATGATCAAGGAAATTATTGAACAGATAAAAAAACAATTATTATGACAGATGCTGACATCATACTTAAGGACGCATATGAAAATGCCTTGAACGAAACGGCCCAAGTTGGCGAAGCGGAATCAAACCTAAGCCAAGAGTCGATTCAATCATTAGATACAATTGTTTCTGAATCTGAATGCAACAAAGGTGTCTACACGGTAGTTATGACGAGTGTTGTTTACAAGCTCCTCAACCCTGAACAAGACATACGCAAGCATCAGTCCTCTATTCCAGGAGGTTACAGCGGAAGGACTTTTGACACAAAACACATCACACCGTTCCTGAAGGAATGCGGATTCCCGGCCATGGCTGAATCCGGGTGGCTAACGCGATCGCTTGAGCAAAAAGTCGCATACAACAAGGACTACCCTGGTGCCATCAAAGAGCCTCTCAAACATTGTTTCTTGTCCATTCTTGACGACATTGAGACAGGCAAGGCTTCCCCATCAAATGTTCTTGATTACATGTTGCGGTCGCTAATCCGCCAGAGAGAAAAAAAGAACATCAGCCTGGCCTTGCCGCAGAATCTGTCAATCAACGAGATAATCAACCTTCTTGGCAAGCATTTCCATCATTGTTACAAATCCCATGGTGCGGCGAGACTTCCTGTTCTGGCATTGTATGCAGCGTATCAATGTCTAATGACAGAATGCAAGAGGTTTGATGGCAAAAATTTACTTCCTCTCGAAAGTCATACTTCAGCAGATTCACAAAGCGGAAGAATGGGAGACATAGATGTCAACAATCAAGACAACACTCCTTTTGAAGCAGTCGAGGTTAAATTTGACATCCCTATTTCCTATGAAATAGCACAGACAGCCAAAAGTAAGATTGAAAAATCAAAAGTAAGCAGATACTATATACTTTCAACGAAGGGAACAGTTGATGCCGATGCAGAGAATATTGACAAGATCATCCGACAACTAAAAAACATTCATGGTTGCCAATTAGTTGTTAACGGAGTGTTTCCATCACTGAAATATTATTTAAGAATCATAGAGGACACTTCCGTCTTCATAGAGAACTACGTCATGCTTCTATCAAAAGACAAAGCCGTACTATTTGAACACAAGGAAGCATGGAATGACCTAGTGTCCTCTTTATAAAATAAACACAAAACAATCAATTCTAAAAAATGACACTGACTATGACAGATTTGAAAAAAATAGTTGAGCTTTTCGCCATCGAGGGCGAGGTCAAGGAGATCAAGCCGTTGGGCAATGGATTGATCAATGACACGTACAAGGTTGTCACAGAGGGCGACGCGCCTGATTATGTGCTCCAGAGAATCAACAACGCGATCTTCACTGACGTGGATTTGCTCCAGAGCAACATCGAGGCCGTTACCAGGCATATCCGCAAAAAACTCGAAGCGGAAGGAGCCGATGACATAGACCGCAAGGTACTGAGGTTCATCCCATTGAAGTCAGAGGGGGAGAGACTTGAGGCTCTGATGAGCGACAAGCCGAGGACCTACTGCCTGGAGGACGGGAAATATTGGAGGGTGTCGGTGTTTATTGACGATGCCTACACCTACGAGACCGTCAACCCGGAGTATTCTGAATATGCCGGCGAGGCTTTCGGGAACTTCGAGGCGATGCTTGCCGACATTCCGGACACGCTCGGGGAGACGATTCCGGACTTCCATAACATGGAGTTGAGACTCAGGCAATTGGTCGAGGCGGTGAGGGAGGACAAGGCCAGTCGTCTGAGCGCCGATGACAAGACCGAAGGGCAGGAACTGCATAAGATTCTTGAGGACATCGACAAGTACGGGGTCCAAATGTGCAAAGCCGAGCAGCTTCACCGCGAAGGAAAACTTCCTAAAAGGATATGCCACTGCGACACGAAGGTCAACAACATGATGTTCGACAAGGATGGCAAGATCCTGTGCGTCATCGACTTGGACACAGTGATGCCGAGCTATGTGTTCTCGGACTTCGGGGACTTCCTCCGCACGGCAGCCAACCCTGTGGCCGAAGATTCGCCCGAACTGGAAAAGGTAGATTTCGATTTGGAGATATTCAAGGCTTTCACACGTGGTTACCTGAAAGGCACGAAGCCGTTCCTGACCCCGATCGAGAGGGAGAATCTGCCTTACGCGGCGTGCCTGTTTCCGTTCATGCAGGCCGTCCGCTTCTTCGCCGACTACATAAACGGCGACACCTACTACAAGATCAAGTACCCGGAGCACAACCTCGTCCGTACCCGCAACCAAATGAAACTCTTCCACTCAGCCCTCAGCAAAGTGCCTCAGATGACAGCGTTCATCGAATCGGTCAAATAATGAGACGAAGGGATTTTCTCAGGGCCGCGGGGCTGGCGACCGCCGGAAGCGGACTTGTTGCCGGGACGGGCTGTCTGCCGGCCGGATGCTCCGGCAACGAGATGATCCATGCCATCCGTGAGGTCACTCTCCCTGATTGGTCTGGCCTCGGGCTCAAACTATTGTAAATCATGGTAATGAAAAGAAAAGAGATAGTTCTTTGGACGCTGGTGGCGATAGCGCTGGCCGCTAACATCTGGCTGCCGAGGCAGATGAGGTACAAATATTCATGGGACAAGGATCTGGCGCAAAGGTTGGCGACGGAGTTCTGCGCCTCAAGGGAGGATGTCAAGGAATATATTCAGAAATACATTCCTGATGTCTCTGACGAGCAGATCGACAAGTGGACCGCTTCCGGTGAGTTGGAGTCGATGCGGATCGGAAAACGCACGATGTACTTCACGGCGGCGGCACGCAACCTGTTCAGAATCAATCCCGAATTGGCTGCCATAAAGGCCGCCGCCGACTCTGACGAGCAGGATCTGTCCAAGAGCGGGACCTCGCTGTCAGGCCACGAAGCCATTGACGCGGTGACAATTCCGCAGATCAAAAAGCAAGTCTTGGAGAACCTCGCTGAAAGGAAGGATAATCCCTATTTCGCCCTTCCAAAGAGGATGAAGGTGACATTCACCCTGACAGTCCACGCCAACACTTTAAGGCCGGGTCAGACGCTCCGCTGTTGGCTGCCGCTTCCTCGCCAGGATGTGCCCCGCCAGACCGATTTCAAATTCATCGAGGCCGGAGTCAACGGCGTGGCGTACCCGATTGAGAAACTGACTTTCTCTGAGCCATGGCACCCTCACAGCAGCGTCTACATGGAGGCCAAGACCGTCAAGAACAAACCTACCGTCTTCCACGAGGTCTTTGAATATACCTCCAGCGGCGAATGGCATCCTATCGATTCATCCAAAGTGTTGGCGTACAACACTTCTTCCCCTGACTATAAGGAATATACCGCTGAGCGCGAGCAGCACGTGATCTTCACTGACAAGATCAAGGCCGCCGCCGATTCAGTCACAGCCGGCATCGGGAATCCTTACCTTCAGGCCAAGGCGATCTACACCTGGATCGACAAGACATTCCCGTGGGCATCGGCCAGAGACTACTCCACAATCGAGAATATTCCTGAATATGTCTTGACGAACCGCCACGGAGACTGCGGTCAGGTGACCCTGCTCTTCATCACGATGTGCCGCTACAAAGGTATCCCGGCCAGATGGCAGAGTGGTCTGATGATGCATCCTGGGGCGGGCAATCTTCACGACTGGGGTGAGGTCTATTTCGAAGGCTATGGCTGGGTTCCTGTCGATCAGAGTTTCGGAATCACCTCCTACGGTGGGGATTTCTTCTTTGGAGGAATTGAGCCTTTCAGGATGATTGTCAATTCCGACTTCGGAGGCAATCTCGATCCTGAGAAGAAGTACCCTCGCAGCGACACCGTCGATTTCCAACGTGGAGAGGTCGAGTGGGACAAAGGGAATCTCTACTACACCCAGTGGGACTACGACTTCAAGATTGAGTATCTTGACTAGATTCCGATTCTTAAGAGAATCGGAAGATTCCCTTTGGGTTTGCAATGAATATTGGGAAAATATTCATAAATTTATAGCCGCATATTAAAAACACATAACCGTTATGGCAAAGATTATAGAATGCGTGCCCAATTTCAGTGAGGGGCGGGACAAGAATGTGATAGACCAGATTGTGAAGGCAATCGCTTCGGCTAAGGTTAACGTCGATGGCAACGAGGAGAGCGTCAAGGTGCTTGACGTGGATCCAGGCGAGGCGACCAACAGGACCGTTGTGACCTTCGTGGGAAGCCCTGAGGCGGTGTTGGAGGCGGCTTTCCAAGGTGTCAAGTGTTCCGGAGAGGTGATCGACATGAGGCATCACCATGGGGCGCATCCTCGGTCGGGGGCGTGTGATGTGCTGCCGCTCGTGCCGGTGGCCGGAATCACGCTGGAAGAGTGCGCAGAACTGGCGCGCGGGCTTGCGAAGAGAATCTATGACGAGCTCGGAATCCCTTGCTACTGCTACGAGGCGGCGGCGTTCAAGCCTGAGAGGAAGAACCTTGCGGTTTGCAGGGCCGGGGAATATGAAGCCCTGCCGGAGAAGATTGCTGATCCCGCCAAGGCACCGGACTTCGGGCCAAAGGAATATAACGAGACCGTCGCCAAGAGCGGGGCCATCAACGTGGGAGCCAGGGACTTCCTCGTGGCGGTGAACTATAATCTGAACACAACCTCTACCCGCCGCGCGATGGCGATCGCGTTCGATGTGCGCGAGAAAGGGCGCAAGATGCGTGAGGGCGGAAGCCTGACCGGAAAGGTGCTCAAGGACGAGAACGGCAAGGACCGCTGGCAGCCGGGCACACTCAAGGGATGCAAGGCGATCGGCTGGTACATTGATGAATATGGCATCGCGCAGGTTTCGATGAACATCACGAACATCAAGGCCACGCCTCTGCACATCGCCTATGAGGAAGTCTCCAGGGCTGCCGCGGCCAGAGGGCTGAAAGTCACCGGAGCCGAAATCGTCGGACTTGTTCCGAAACGGGTTCTGATGGAGGCCGGAAAGTTCTATCTTGAGAAGCAGGAACGCTCTCTGGGGATCTCGGAGGACGAGATCATGAAGATTGCCGTCAAGTCGATGAGTCTTGACGACCTCAAGCCGTTCAACCCGCACGAGAAAGTCATTGAATATCTTATGGAAGACCCGGAGCAACTCGCTGTCAAGGAAAGGCTTATCAGAATGACGCTCAAGGGATTCGCGGAGGAGACAGCGTCCGAGTCCCCTGCCCCTGGCGGTGGATCCATCTCAGCCTATATGGGCGCTCTCGGAGCGGCTCTCGGCACGATGGTCGCCAATCTTTCCGCCCACAAGAGAGGCTGGGATGACCGCTGGAAGGAGTTCTCAGACTGGGCCGAGAAGGGACACGCTGTGATGCAGGAGCTTGTAGGCCTCGTGGATGAGGACACGGCGGCGTTCGACAAGATAATGGCGGCGTTCGGACTTCCTAAAGGCACGGAAGAAGAGAAGGCTGCCCGCGCGGAAGCCATCGAGAAGGCCACACTTTATGCCACACAGGTACCTCTGCGCACGATGAAGGCTGCATTCAGGGCCTTCGAGATCACAAGGGCGATGGCCGAAATCGGCAATCCGAATTCCGTCTCAGACGCTGGAGCCGGTGCGTTGGCCGCACGAAGCGCGGTTCTCGGAGCGCAGCTCAACGTGAAGATCAACGCGGCCTCCCTGAACGACAAGGCCAAGGCCGCCGAACTGGTCGCTGAGGCCGACGAGATCGCTGCCAAAGCCGTGAAAGAAGAAAAAGAGATTCTGGACATCGTAAACTCGAAGATCAATGGATAAGTTTAAGGAAGAGATACTTGCGGGCATCCCGCAGGACAGGCTCCCGGAGCCTAAGCCTTACGACAAGACCATAAACCACGCGCCCAAGCGCAAGGACATCCTCACGGCTGAGGAGAAGGTGCTGGCGCTGAAGAACGCGCTGAGATATTTCCCGGTCAAGTTCCATGCTGAACTGGCACTGGAGTTCGCCCAGGAGCTGAAGGACTACGGACGAATCTACATGTACCGCTTCCGCCCGTCCTACGACATCTACGCAAGACCTATTGATGAATATCCTTGCAGGAGCCGCCAGGCGGCGGCCATCATGGCGATGATCCAGAACAATCTGGATCCGAGGGTGGCGCAGCATCCGCACGAGCTGATCATCTATGGAGGAAACGGAGCGATATTCCAGAACTGGGCACAGTACCGGCTGACAATGAAGTATTTGGCCGAGATGACCGACGAGCAGACGCTCTCAATGTACTCCGGCCATCCGATGGGACTTTTCCCAAGCCACAAGGACGCTCCGAGGGTCGTGGTGACAAACGGAATGGTCATCCCGAACTATTCAAAGCAGGATGACTGGGAAAGGTTCAATGCGCTCGGCGTGTCGCAGTACGGCCAGATGACAGCCGGATCGTACATGTACATCGGCCCTCAGGGAATTGTGCACGGAACGACGATCACAGTGATGAACGCCGCTCGCAAGCAACTGAAAGCCAGAGGCATCGCCGGGACGAAAGAGAACATGAAGGGAATGCTCTTCGTGACGGCTGGACTCGGTGGAATGTCCGGAGCGCAGCCTAAGGCCGGCAACATCGCCGGAGTCGTGAGCGTCACCGCCGAAATCAATCCGCTGGCGGCCCGCAAGCGCTACGACCAAGGCTGGGTCGATGAGCTGAACGAGAATCTGGACGAGATTATCCCTCGCATCCGCAAGGCGATGGAAGGCAAGGAGACAGTCTCGCTGGCCTACGTGGGCAATGTCGTGGATCTCTGGGAGAGGCTCGCGGGCGAGAATATTCCTGTGGACCTTGGCTCGGATCAGACTTCGCTCCACAATCCGTGGGCGGGCGGCTACTACCCTGCCGGGCTGTCATTCGAGGAGTCCGTCAGGATGATGGCCGAGGAGCCGGAGAAGTTCCGCGAGGCGGTCCGCGCGTCGTTGAGAAGGCACGTAGCCGCTATCAACAAGCTGTCAGCCAAGGGAATGTACTTCTTTGACTACGGCAACGCCTTCCTGCTGGAATCCTCCAGAGCGGGAGCGGACATACTCAAGGCCGACGGCTCGTTCCGCTATCCGTCCTACGTCCAGGACATCATGGGGCCGCTCTATTTCGACTACGGTTTCGGACCGTTCCGCTGGGTCTGCATGAGCGAGAAGCCGGAAGACCTCGCAAAGTCCGACGAGATAGCCGCGAATATTCTTAAAAAGGAACTTGAGACAGCGCCTGAGGAGATTCAGGGGCAGCTGAACGATAATATTCATTGGATAGAGGAAGCCGGCAGGAACAACCTCGTGGTTGGGTCGCAGGCCCGCATCCTCTACGCTGACTGCGAAGGCAGGACCAAGATCGCCCTCGCCTTCAACGAGGCCATCCGCAAGGGTGAGATCTCCGCTCCAATCGTGCTTGGCCGCGACCATCACGATGTGTCTGGAACCGATTCACCGTTCCGCGAGACCTCCAACATCTACGACGGATCACGGTTCACCGCTGACATGGCCGTCCAGAACGTCATCGGTGACTCCTTCCGCGGGGCCACATGGGTTTCGCTCCACAACGGAGGCGGAGTAGGCTGGGGCGAGGTCATCAACGGAGGATTCGGAATGGTGATCGACGGATCTGCGGATTCGGACAGGCACATCACCCAGATGCTGTTCTGGGACGTGAACAACGGAATTGCCCGCCGCAGTTGGGCGCGCAACGAGGGAGCTGAACACGCCATCCTTAGGGAAATGGACCGCACGCCTGAGCTCAAGGTGACGGTACCGAACATTGCGGACGAAAACATTGTCAGAAAAGCGATTGAAGAACTATGACACACATCATCTCACATGAACATCTCAGCCTCGAAAGGCTGAAAGCGATACTTGAGAACCATGAAAGGGTCGAGCTCGGTCCGGAGGCTGTGGCTGCCATCGAAAAATGCCGCAAGTACCTGGACAGCAAGATGGAGGACATAGGCCGTCCGGTCTATGGAGTGACCACGGGATTCGGCTCGCTGTGCAACGTGGCCATCCCTGCCGACCAGCTCTCGCAGCTCCAGCACAATCTGGTGATGTCCCACGCCTGCGGAACCGGGGAGACAGTACGTCCGCAGATCGTGAGGCTGATGCTTTTGCTGAAGTCTCAGTCCCTGTCCTATGGGCATTCCGGAGCGCAATTGATTACAGTCCAAAGGCTTCTGGATATGTTCAACAACGACATCCTGCCGGTTGTCTACCAGCAGGGTTCTCTGGGCGCTTCAGGAGACCTCGCTCCCCTCGCCCACCTCAGCCTTCCGCTGATCGGACTCGGAGAGGTTCTCTACAAAGGTAAGGTTAGGCCGAGCAAGGAGGTCTGGGACGAGATGGGTTGGAAACCGATCAGCCTTCAGTCCAAGGAAGGTCTCGCGCTTCTGAACGGAACGCAGTTCATGAGCGCGCACGCCATCTGGTCGTTGATCCAGTGCCACAGGCTTTCCGAATGGGCTGACAGGATCGGGGCTATGTCTTTGGAGGCCTACGACGGGCGCATCGAGCCGTTCCTGCCGCTTACGCACCAACTTCGTCCGCACAAAGGACAGATCGACACGGCTGCCCGCTTCATGACTCTGCTTGAGGGCAGTGAGTTGATCAAGAACCACAAGGAACACGTTCAGGATCCATACTCATTCCGCTGCATCCCGCAGGTTCACGGTGCGGTCAAGGACAACATCCGTTA
>ERZ808240.4778-NODE-4778-length-11621-cov-7.981238_pt1 | contig 11621 bp, 8 predicted proteins | sample MGYA00521084_ERZ808240 | MGnify/ENA primary metagenome ERZ808240 (study PRJEB31516, sample SAMN03275571) | gut metagenome | biome: mammalia-associated habitat; material: feces | host: Papio cynocephalus | place: Kenya | collected 2012-08-06 ... | reverse complement strand
TCGAGCGGGAAGAGCTTGCCCGCGGGCGCCATATAGCGGAGGAACGCCTCAAGCTGCGCTTTTTCGCAGTTTTCACTGCACGCGTAGAAGATGACGCCCTCGCCCACAGCGGCGGGCATATTCGGCATGATGCGGATGACGGGATAGTCCCCGCCCGCAAGCTCGCGGATGCGCTGGATGGTCAGCCCCGCGGCCATGCTGACGAGCAGCGGCTCGCTCCCGCGCGCCTTGAGCGCGGGGGCGATGCCTTCGAGCATGCCCGCCATCATCTGCGGCTTCACACCGAGGAAAATGTGGTCCGCTTCCTTCGCGATCCTTTCGTTGCCGCTCACAACAGCGCCGATGCGCTCTGCGAGCGCCTCTGCCTTTGCCTTCGTGCGGTTGGCGAGCAGCACTTTCACCTCGCCGCTTTTTGCGGCGGCGCTGGCGAGCGCGCCGCCCATGTTGCCCGTGCCGATAAAGCCGATCTTCATAGCCTGTTTCGTCCTTTCTGATCTGAAATCGGGCGGCAAAACGCTTTGTCGCGTTATGCCAAAAGACGAGTTTGGGGTGCGGAGAAGGATTATTGCTTCTCCGCACCCGCTCTCTCGCGGTTTTTTGAAACCTATTTGAAAGTGAGTCCCATTCTTACTTCTTGGCCGCCTCGACCGTCGCGTCGACGGGGCGGTAGGTCTTCTTGCTGGGGATGTCGCCGGTCTTCCACTGGAACTTGCCGAGGAAGCCCCACAGAACGGCGATCAGCGGGCAGAGCCAGCAGAACAGCGCGTAGGGCAGATACTCAAAGCAGCCCACGCCGAGCGCCGCGGAAATGAACGCGCCGCAGAGGTTCCACGGGATCAGCGGAGAGGTGACGGTGCCGGAGTCTTCCAGCGTGCGGGACAGGCACTGGGGCAGCATGTCCTTTTCGCGGTAGGCGGGCATCAGGAGCTTGCCGCCGAGGATCAGCGTCATGTACTGGCTGGCGGTGACGAGGTTGAGGCAGATCTCGACCACGACGGTGGTGAGAACGAGCGTGCCGACCGTGCGGGTCAGACCCTTGATCTTGTCGAGCAGAACATCGAGGATGCCGCACTTTTCAAGAATGCCGCCGTAGACCATGACGATGACGCTCAGGCTCGCGGTGTAGTTCATCGAGAACATACCGCCGCGGGAGAGGAGCTTGTCGATATCATACATGCCGGTGTTGCTGACGAAGCCTTCCTGCATGATGGTCATGATGTTGGGGATCGTAACGCCCTGGACGAGCACTGCGATGACCGCGCCGGTCAGGCCGGAGATCAGCAGCGTCGGGAATGCGGGCATCTTGAGGTACGCGAGCACAAGAACGAGGATAATGGGGATGAGGGTGATGAAGTTCAGGTTGAACATCTCATCGAGCGAGGTGAGGATCTGGTCGACCGTCTCGCTGTTGATGGAGCTCGCCTCGGTGTGGCCGAGAACGGCGAAGCCGATGCCGGCCAGCACGATCGCGGGGCCGCCGGTGGTAACCATCGCCTTGATGTGGTCAAAGAGGTCCGCTTCCGCAACAGCGGGAGCGACGTTGGTCGTATCGGACAGCGGGGACATCTTGTCGCCGAACGCCGCGCCGGAGACGACCGCGCCCGCGGTGAGCGCGGGGTTGACGCCAAGGCCCAGGCCGACGCCCATCAGCGCAACGCCGACGGTGCCCGCGGTGGACCAGGAAGAGCCCGTGGCCATCGCCGTGATGATGCAGGCGATCATGGCCGTGAGCAGGAACCAACTGGGGTTAATGAGCTTTAAGCCCCAGTAAATGATCATAGGAACGGTGCCGCCGGCGATCCAGGAGCCCATCAGGCCGCCAATGCAGTACAGGATAACCAGCGTGGGAATGAGCAGCTTACCGCCGTACAGGATGGATTCTTCGATGTACTTGTAGGGGCAGCCGGTGAGCTTGAGTAAGAGGATCGTAAAGCCCATGCAGACCATCATCGTGATGTGGAGCTGCTGGCCGGTGATGAAGATCGCACAGCACATGGCCGCGATCAGAAATGCCATAGAGGCAAGTGCCACCCATAGTTTCGGGGTAAAATAAGTTTTGGTTTCTTCCATGTTTCCAGGTCCTTTCTTTCATGTCCCTCATGCCAACACAGCAGATTTTTTCGGATTTGGTGCATCGGGGCCGGACGGCGCATGCCGTCCGGCGTCCGGCTCCATTAAAAATGCATGAGGGTCCGCGGTAAAAGACTAAAAAAAGCCTCAGTTTGAACATTCTGATTTTTGGATGTTATCAGGAAGATCTTTGCGATTTTCTCCGCGCCCTGTGCGCGTTCTCTTCGAAATTGGGAAAAGAGTGAGATGAGATCCTGCGATTTATGCGGTCTCGCCGCCGTCCAGGGGGATGTGCTGGCCGGTGATGTACTTGGCCTCGTCGGAAGCGAGGAACGCATAGAGCGCGGCGACCTCGGCAGGGTCGGCGTGACGCTGCATCGGAATACCCTTGTTGCACTCGTCGAACATCTCCTGCGTGTACTCGGCCTCCTGCATCGGGGTCAGGACGTAGCCCGGGCAGATGCAGTTGCAGCGGATCCACGGCGCATGCTCAAGAGCCACAGAGCGGACGAGGTTGATGACAGCCGCCTTGGAGGCATTGTAGTCGGTGTAGAACGGGTGGCCTTCCATGCCGTTCGTGGAAGCGGTACAGAGGATGACGCCCGGGTTCTCCTTGCTCTTGTCCTTCTGCATGCGCTTGAGGGCCTCCATGATGCAAAGGCACATGCCGTCGAGGTTGACGCCCATCACGCGCTTCCACTGGGCGAAGTCGGTCTCGATAAACTTCTTGCGGATCGAAATGCCCGCGTTGGAGATCAGGATGTCGATGCCGCCGAGGATCTTGTCCATCTCAGCAAACGCAGCCTTGACGCTCTCTTCGCTGCTGACGTCGACCTTGACCGTACCGGCGAGGCCGGGGATCTCCTGCTTGAGCGCGTCGAAGGCCTTCTCGTTGTAGTCGAAGACCACGACACGAGCGCCCTCGAGCACAAAGCGCTTGGCGGTAGCCTTACCGATACCGGAAGCGCCGCCGGTCACGACCACGCGCTTGCCCTTGAGCTCCGGATACAGCGCGCGGGACTCAAAATGATAATCCTGCTTTAACATAATTACTCATCCTTTCTTTAACTGATGATCTGATGTCCTCAGGGATTCAATAGGGGATTTATTCTGTGGCGATGCGGCACATCTGCTCTTCGTGGTAGCTCACGATCACGCGGGTATAGCCGCAGAGCAGCCTGTCCGCCTCTTCATCGCCGGTGTCCACCAAAAGGGCGCGGCCCATCAGGTGGAACAGCTTTTCTTTCGTGGCGAGAACATGGATGTTCTCTTTTCCGATCTTTTTCACGACCCTGCCGCTGAGCTGCTGGTTGCCGCGGCCAAGCAGGTAACCCTGCCCGCCGGTGGGCGTTAAGACGAGGTGCGTCGGCTTTTCGCTGAGGCGCTTTAAGATCTCCTGCTCGCTCAGGTCCATCTGCACGATCTTTTTGTTGCAGACAAGGTCCACGCCGATCAGCGTGTCGGGCAGGCCCATCTCGTCCATCAGCGTGCGCGTGGTGGAGCCCGGGCCGATCAGATAATAGGTGTCGGGCAGCATGCGCTCGACCATGTCGCAGGCGATGCTCTCCTGCTGGGCGTGCTCGCTCACAGGCGAGGGCGCCTTGCCGTGCTGCATGTAGTCGCGCTCGTCGGGGATACAAAGATAGCCATACAGGCTCGTGCTCACGCGGCCGTCGCGGTACGCCGCTTCGTCGATGTCCACGACCTCGGCCTCCTGCGTGCGGCGGCATTTGCCCTCCAAATAGCGGAGGGCGAGCTTTCCCGCCGCCTCGGGACGGATGGCGTACACGGGCGAGTGGATCTTCACGCCCGCGGGGATGCCGATGGCGACAGTCTTCTCCCCCAACGCCTCATAGATGTTGCGCGCGGTGCCGTCGCCGCCGGCGAAAAGCAGAAGGTCTGCCCCCTCCATCGCGCGGGCGGCGCGGATGGTGTCGTCAGCTGTCGTCTCTCCCTCGCTGCGGTAAACGACCTGCACGTTGGGGAAGCCGAGCTTTCGCGCCAGCGCCTCGCCCATCTCTCCGCTTGCGCAGAGCACGCAGAGGTCATCTTTGATCGGCAGGAGCTCGCGCAGCGCTTTTTCCGCGCGGTCTCCGGAATGACGGACGGCGCCGAGGCGGGCAGCTTCCGCTGCCACGCCGTCGGTGCCCTTTAATCCTACGCTTCCGCCCATCCCCGCGATGGGGTTGACGATCAAGCCTAAGTGTTTCACTGGAACTTCTTGAGATAGCAGCGCCAGGTCACGGCCCACTGCGCGGGATCGTCCATGTTGGACTCGTCGAGCTGGTGGCAGACGCTCTGATACGGGGCGTTCTTGACCTTTTCAGGATCGTTGTAGGCCTCGTCGAAGACATACTTGAGGGTCTCGATGTACTCGTCGATATCCTCCTTGGACGGGGTCTCGGTCGGCTCGAGTGTCATCGGCTCGGGGACGTAATACGGGTGATGGCTCTGCCAATAGTGCATGCCGAAATCCATCATGCGGCGCTGGACGTCCGCGGTGCCGACGCCGGTCTCCTTGGCGAGGGTCTCGAGCGTGTAGCGGCACTGCTCGATGCGCTGCTTGCCGGGGATGTAGGGCGCATCCACGCAGTGGAACTCCATGAGCTTCTTGAACATGTAGTTGTTGTTCAGAACCGCGGTCTTGGCGACCTGATACAGGCCGTCGGGGCCCATGGAACGGATCCACGCATAGGCCTTGAGCACGACCGGCGCAACGCCGTTGAACTCGCGGATCTTGCCGATGGCGGACGGGTTGTTCGTGGTCTCGTAATCGTAGAAGTACTTCTCACCGTCGAAGCCGATCAGCGGCGCGGGCAGGAACTTTTCAAGCTCCTTCGAGCAGCCGACAGCGCCGCAGGCGGGGCCGCCGCAGCCGTGCGGGGTGGAGAAGGTCTTGTGCAGGTTAAAGAAGCACATATCAAAGCCGGCGTCGCGTGCGCGGGTCACGCCGAGCAGGCCGTTGGCGTTCGCCTGGTCGTAAGCGCACAGGCCGCCCGCCTCGTGGAGGAGCTTGGTGAACTTCAGCACGTTCTTGTTGTAAACGCCGGTGTCCTCGGGGTTCGCGACAAAGAAGGCCGCGGTGTGCTCATTCACAGCCGCCTTGAAGGCCTCGTAGTCGGGATAGCCGTTTTCATCCGGATGCAGATAGATGATCTTGAAGCCCTTGACGTGCGGGGCCGCCGCGTCGGAGGGGTGGGAGTAGATCGTGGTGATGATCTCGTTGCGCTGCTTCTCCTCGCCGCGGGACTTGTAGTAGGCGTACACAAGGGACGCCATGCCCAGAATGGCCTGAGAGCCGCCGCTGGGCTGGAAGGAGAAACGGTCCATGCCGGAGATCTCGCACATGTACTTGCCGGTGTTGTACATGATCTCCATGATGCCCTGACAGGTGCTTTCGTCCTGCAGGGGGTGCATCTCGCGCATCTGCGGGAGGTTTGCGAGCTGGTCGTTGACCTTGGGGCTGTACTTCACGGTGCAGGTGCCCTGGCCGATCTCGATGTTGACGTCGGCGCCGAGGGTCTCCTGCGCGAGGCGCGCATAGTGGCGCAGCACGCGGGGCTGGGAGATCTCAGGCAGCGCGGGGGCTTCCTTGCGCTTGAGGAACTCGGGCAGCGCGTTCACGCCTTCCACAGCCTCGGCGACCTTGGGGTCAGCCTTGTTGACAAGGATGCCGCGCTCGCCGTGCTTGCTCAGTTCGAAAATGACGGGTTCGTCCCACTTTGCCTGATGGAAACCGGTGCGAACCTTGGAGCTTCTATCGATCTTTTTCATGTTCTTTCCTCTCCTTTCAACCCAGGATCTCGCTCAGCGCGGAGACGAGAGTGTCGATATCCTCCTTGGTGTGGACCTCCGTCACGCAGTACATGGCGCACTGGCCGAGCGCGGGGAAATCACCGGAGAGATCCTTGCCGCCGAAGATGTGCTTTTCGAGCAGCGCCTTGTTGATCTCCTTGACCGTCTTGCCGGTCTTGTTGAAATCAAGCACGAACTCCTTGAAGAACGGAGTCTCGAAGCGCAGCGACACATTCGGCAGGGCGGCGAGCTTGCTTGCAGCATACTGGGCGTTCTGCATGATGGTCTCGCCGACTTCCTTCATGCCCTCAGGGCCCATGGTCGCGAGGTAAACGCCCGCGGTGATGCCCCAGAGAGCGGTCTGCGTGCCGACATATTCCTTGGCCTTGTCGCGCAGGTGGCCGAACGAGGTACGGTCATACGCAACGTCGGCGAAGGCATACTCGCCCTCGGTGTTGGTGCGGCAGATACCGAAGAGTCGGGAGGGGAATTCGAGAACATAGGTCGGGTCGTCCATCGTGGCCATGAAGCCGGACTGGCCGCCGCCGTAGTTCATGTGGATGCCGAGCGGCTGCAGGTCGCCGCAGACGATGTCCGCGCCGTAGCTGCGGGGCACGGCCACAACGCCGAGGGAGATGGGGTCGACGCCGACGACGCACTGCGCGCCTGCATCATGCGCGGCGTTCGCGATCTCGCGGGAGTTCACTTCGAACGCGCCGAAGTAGTTGGGGTTCTCAAAATAGACGACGCCGATGGAATCGTTCAGCTTGCTCTTGAGGTCGGCAAGATCCATGCAGCCGGTCTTTTCGTCGCACTTGACCTCTTCGATCGTGAGGTCGGGCGTGCAGTAGTTCCTGATGACGGCGAGCTTTTCGCGATCCATGGAGGCGGGGACGAGAACGCCGGTGCGCTTGGCCACGCGGGAGCCCATGCGGATGGCGGTGGCCGCGGCCTGGGAGTAGTCCATCGTCGGGACGTTGACGACTTCCATGTCGACAAGCTCGGCCATCAGGCTCTCATACTCAAAGAGGCTCTGGAAGCGGCCGAAGTCGTTGTAGCTCTCGCCGCCGTAAGCGGTCAGGAACTCGCCCTTGCCGTTGATCTCGTCGCAGATGGCGGGCACATAGTGCTGATAGCAGCCCGCACCGAGGAAGTTGAGGTTATCGTCGCAGGAGCTGTTCTTCTTGAGCAGCTTTTCGACGTGGCGGCGCAGCTCGTACTCGGAGCCGAACGCCTCGGGCAGGTTCATTTCGTTTTTCAGGATGATCTCATCGGGGACTTCTTCATGCAGCTCCTCGAGAGAGTTCAGGCCGATCTCGTGCAGCATCTCCTGCTCCACTTCGGGAACGGAGTTCGGGATGTACGGATGGCTCTTGAAGCCTTTCACACTCATTGCAGTTTTCCTTTCTTATTTATGGTTATCTTTAGGCAATGCCGCCGCCGTCCACGACGAGCGCCGCACCCGTGATCCAGGAGGCGAGGTCGGAGCAGAGGAACAGCACGCCCTTAGCGATGTCTTCCGGCTGGCCGATGCGGGCAAGCGGACGGCCGCTGCCGCAGGACTTGAGGAACTCGTCGATATCGGCGTCGCTCTTGATCTCGCCGGTCTGGCGGCCTTCGCTGATCATCATGGCGGTCACGGTGTCGCCGGGGTTGATGGAGTTGACGCGGATGTTGTCCTTGCCGTGGTCGATGGCCATGGCGCGCGTCACGTTGACGATACCGCCCTTGACGGCGCAGTAGGCAGCCGCCTGGTCGCCGCCCTTGAGGCCCCAGCCCGAGCCGGTGTTGACGATGGAGCCGCCGCCGACCTTGCGCATCTCGGGGATGACGTGCTTGCTCATCAGGAACAGGCCCTTGAGACCCACATCAAGAACGAAGTCCCACTCTTTTTCGCTCAGCTCGTCGATGCACTTGCGCACCGTCACGCCGGCGTTGTTGTGCAGAATATCAATGCGGCCGAACTTGGCGACGATGGCGTTGACCGTGTCGATCACGCTCTGCTCGTTCGTCACGTCGCACTGAAAGAACGCGGCGTTGCGGCCGGCATCGCGCAGTTCCTGCGCGGCAGCCTCGGCCTTGGGGCTCACGTCGACGATGGCGACAGCCGCGCCGTAGGCGGACAACATCTGAGCAACGCCGAGGCCGATGCCCGAACCCGCGCCCGTGATGACCGCAACTTTGCCTGTCAGGTTTAACGGATCAGATTTCTGGATCATGGTATGGACTCCTTTCAAATGTCAGCGCCGGTTTCGCGCGGCACTATATTTACCGGTTTCCTACAAGCAAAGAGCGTACCAACTTTTGCTGCTTTTGTCAAGTAAAGTAAATATTTGTCGTAAAAGACAAAGATCAATCCAAATAATCATACGTCCCTCATAGAAAACCGCGAATATTGCCTTCAACTTTTTCATCTCAAGCATTCCATTTTCCATTTTTGTTTTGTCAAAATTCTTCATTTTTCTGCCATCCGTGTCAATGTGACAGACATTTGTGTCAAATCCATGCCGTTTTTTCTTGCTTTTCCTGCCAAACCTTGCTATACTGACCCCAAGATCAGAGAGAAACGGGGCGGATTTATGGATCTGACATTGTATCGTGCGGAGATTTCGCAGGTTTTGCAGATTATTCATCACTTATTTAATATAGAAGGCGCGGTTTTCGACGGCTCCGCCGTGCTGGTCACGGGCAGTCAGGGATATCTTGAGCGCAAGGGCACAGCGGTGCACAAGCCGTCGATCATGGAAGTCATCGAAAATGACGAGGTCATCGTCCTGCGCCCGGGCGAGATGCGCTCGTGCATCGGCTGCCGCTTCAGCGGCAACTGTCCGGCGACGCTCGAGCTCTTAAAGCGCATCGTCATCGACGGCACGCCCGTTGGCGTTCTGTCATTTTCCGCGTTTTCTGAGAGCGCGCACGACCGCATCGCCGAGCAGATGGACTACTTTGAGCGCATCATGGTCGACTTTTCCGACCTTCTGGCCACGCTCATCAAAAACGCCCACGCGGGCGACGCCTCGATCTTTGAAAAGCAGTTCACCGCGCTCACATCGCTTGTCTCCGAGGGGCTTCTTCTCGTGAACGCCCGCGGCGAGATCATCGCAAGCAACGGCCCCGCGCTCGCGATGCTCAGCGGCAGCTGCCTCACCTCGATCCACGACTTTCTCCCCCGCGAGCTGAGCGCCGAAGTGCTCAGCGCCCAGCCGGTGCAGAACCAGAGCGTCCCCCTGCGCCCCGACTGCGAGCTCACGCTCACATCCATCCCCATCCTGGGCGCGGACGGCTCGAACGAGGGCGCGGCCCTGCGCCTGAGCGCCAAGTCCGGTCCCATCCTGCCCCCCACGCGCCATGTCGACGCCAGCCGCATGCGCGGCAGCGGCACGCAGATGGCGAGCGTCCGCCGCCGGATGAACAAGATTCTGAACAGCCCCTCGTCGGTCTACATCTCCGGCGAGACCGGCACGGGCAAGGGCCTTCTCGCCCGCGCCATCCACTACGAGAGCAACCGCCGCGACAAGCCGTTCGTCATCATCAGCTGCGCCAACATCCCCGAAACGCTCTTTGAAAGCGAGCTGTTCGGCTACGAGGGCGGCGCGTTCACCGGCGCGCTCAAATCCGGCAAGCAGGGCAAAATGGAGCTGGCCGAGGGCGGCACGCTCTTTCTCGATGAGATCAGCGAGATGCCAATGAGCATGCAGGCAAAGCTGCTGACCGTTTTGCAGGACCGTCAGTTCGAGCGCGTGGGCGGCACGCGCCCCATCCCACTCAACACGCGCATTATCTCCGCCTCGAACGCCGACATCCGCCAGCGCATCGCCGAGGGGCGCTTCCGCGCCGACCTCTTCTACCGGCTCAACGTCATTGATATGGAGATGTGCCCGCTGCGCGAACGCCTCGAAGACCTGCCGGAGCTGCTTGAGGCGTTCTTGCAGAAGTTCAACCACCAGCTCGGCGCTTCTGTCGAGGGCTTCAGCGACGAGGTACTCGCACTCTTTCGCCGCTACAGCTGGCCCGGCAACGTCCGCCAGCTTGAAAACATCGTCGAATACTGCGTCAACATGGCCGAGGGCAGCATCGTCCAGCCCGACGACCTGCCGCCCTCGTTCCTGCGCGAGCTCGAACAGCAGCCTCTCCCCGCCCTTAAAGAAGCCGAAGGCAGCGTCATCCGCGACCTGCTCAATCAGTACGGCTGGGACAGCGCCGGCAAAGCCCGCGCCGCCCAGGCCCTCGGCATCAGCGTCCGCACCCTCTACCGCAAAATGGAACAAGCCCACCTGACAGAAAAATAAGGAAAATCGTCCCCCGCCGTCTTTGCCGTCTACGACGGCAAACAGGCCCCGAACCGCCGCATTCGCTGCCTTACGGCAGCGAACAGGCCAAATCCCCCGTGCCGCCTTTGCTGCCTCCGGCAGCAAACAGGCCCCCGCACTTAAAATCGACGCAGATACCTTCGTTCCGCACCCGCCGCATTTTCTGCCCTCACGGGCAGAAAACAGGCTCCCCGCGCCGCGCACGGCGCAAAGCGTCGCAGACTTTGCCGCCCGCAGGCGGCAAATAATCTTAATCATTTTTCCGACGTCACCGTCGTGGCGTTACGATTCCCGCGCCCTTTCAGGCGCGCCAATCGTGCCACTTCCTCGAAACCGGCTCGCTTCATCCGCCACTGGCGGCGCTTCGCCGATTTCCATGCGCGTCGGAAAAATTCTTCTCACTCCGCAGTTCACCGTCGTGGCATTACGATTCCCGCGCCCTTCTGGGCGCGCCAATCGTGCCACTTCCTCGAAACCGGCTCGCTTCATCCGCCACCGGCGGCGCTTCGCCGATTTCCGTGCGCGCCTACGGCGCGTGCGCTGCCGCGGAGCGCAACCCCCTCAAAAAAGAGAGGCTGGCCCATAGGCCAGCCTCTCTTTTTTGAAGTTACAGCAGCATCGTGACCCCATTCTCCTCGATCCCGATCTCCACGACCGGCGCGCCGGGGTCGTACTCGCCGTCGAGCGTCCAGGGGATGTCCTCGGCCGTCTCCGCCGTGACGTGTTTGACGTGGCGGAAGATCAGCCCCTCGGAGTCGTAGTAGTCCTTGTTGATGAGCGCCAGAATGAGCGCCTGCATCGCCGCGGGCGTTCTCGGCACGGGCACGAGCAGCAGCTCGAACTTGCCGTCGTCGAACGACACCTCGTCGGGCGAGAGCTTCATCAGCCCCGCGATCGACGTCGAATTGCTGATCGCGCCGAAGAGATACTCCCCGTCGAAGACCTCGTCATCCGCCGTGATCTTCATGCGGTATGGGCAGAGCGTGTCGAGATTCTTGACGCCCTCAAGAAGGTACGCAAAGTGCCCGAACATATTTTTAATGTCCTGCTGGACGGTGTAGGTCGTTTTCGTAAACGCGCCGAACGAGGCGACATAGACAAAATTCCGCTCACCGAATTTGCCCACGTCCAGCGATCTCGGCTTCATACGCATGGCGGAGGCCGCCGCCTCGGCGGGGTTCGACGAGATATTCAGGCTCGCGGCAAAATCGTTCGTGCTGCCGCCGGGCAGATAGCTCACGAGCGGGCGGTATTCCTGCGGGATGCGCATCACACCGTTCACCGTTTCGTTGAGCGTGCCGTCGCCGCCGTGGCAGACGACGACGTCGAATTCCGGCCCGAGCGATTCGGCGAGCTCCGTCGCCTCGCCGCGGTGCGTGGTCTTGCGCACAGAGACGAGATAGCCGGCCTCGGAATAGATCGCGGCGGCGTCAAACAGCGGCGCAA
>ERZ808240.4776-NODE-4776-length-11624-cov-4.381191_pt1 | contig 11624 bp, 9 predicted proteins | sample MGYA00521084_ERZ808240 | MGnify/ENA primary metagenome ERZ808240 (study PRJEB31516, sample SAMN03275571) | gut metagenome | biome: mammalia-associated habitat; material: feces | host: Papio cynocephalus | place: Kenya | collected 2012-08-06 ... | reverse complement strand
TGGGAATAGGTATTCTGTTTTACATTCAAAACCGCCGCGACCTGCTCCTGAGACAGTCCCTTGTCTGTCCGCAAATCACGAATCCGGCCGTATTTCAGAACTTCTGTTCTCAAAGCGCATCACCTGAGGCGAGTATAGATATCTCAAAAACAGATAACCCTTTTTATCCTGAATTCAGATATTTCAGCAGCCCGCGGCGCTTTCCCGGCCGGAAAAGCGCCGGAAGTTTCTTGCGCCGGGAGCAAAACCATGATACACTGCAAAAGAATGAGGTGAATGTATTTTGTATCACTATATCCTATTTGATCTGGACGGCACTCTGACCGACTCCAAGGAGGGCATTCTCAACTGTGTCCGCTATGCGCTGAACAAGCTCAATCGTCCCATTCCGGATGAGGAAACCCTGCTTCAGTTCATCGGGCCTCCCCTTCAGGATTCCTTTCAGGAGTTCTGCGGCATGACGCAGGAGGAATCCGTCCGGGCGGTGGAGCTGTTTCGGGAGCGGTACGCGCCCATCGGAAAATTTGAGAACGCCGCCGCGCCGGGAATGCCGGAGCTGTGCGCCCGTCTGAAAAAGCGGGGCTATGTGCTGGCTCTGGCGTCCTCCAAGCCTCAGGAAATGTGCGAGCCGATCTGTGAACGGTTTGGGTACACCCCCTCCCTGCGGGTCATTACCGGCAGCCCGCCGGAGAGCGACTGGGAGAAGGCCGACGTCATCCGGGAGGCCTGCCGCCGCCTGGGGCTGACAAAGGCGGACCTGCCCGCCGTGCTGATGGTCGGCGACCGGAAGTTCGACGTGCTGGGCGCCCGGGCCTGCGGAATCGACTGCGTGGGCGTGGAGTTTTTCGGCTACGCCCTTCCCGGGGAGCTGGAAAAAGCGGGGGCCGCGGCGGTCGTCAAAACGGCGGAGGAGCTCGAGCGGTTCCTCTTGTCCCGGGAGCGTTGACCTGCCGGGCGGGAAGCCCGCATGCAGGCGGTGCTTCCGTCCGCTTTCAGAGGACAATATCCATTCGCGCCGGGACGGGATTTCCCTTCCTGTCCGCGAAAGGCCCACGGCCCCGCGGGAGCGGAAGAAGCCGTCCCGGACCGCGGGCCTCTGTCAGGCGTTTGGATAAGCGGCGGCGGGCAGTTTCCTGCCCGCCGCCGAAAATTGATCTTCGCGTTTCCAGTCCGTCTGTCAGGCGTTCTCGTCCGCCGCTTCCAGAGCGGCAAGCTCTGCCAGCGTCCAGCCCTGAACCGTCAGATCCGCGGTCATCGCCGGATTCACCGGCACAGCCAGATACATGCTGTTTCCATAAGTATAGGCGCCGGAGGTGATGCCCACCGCCTGGCCGTAGGCGTTCAGCAGCGCGCCGCCGCTGGAGCCCTTGGAGATATCCGCCGTATCCATGATGCAGGGAACGGTATACCGCTCCACCGTGCGGCTGGGATCGCTGACAATCCCCTCCGACACGGACAGACCCAGTCCCGGCGGATTTCCGATGGAAACCACCGCGTCGCCCATCCGGAGATCCTGCGTCCCCGCCATTTCCAGCCACGCGAAAGCGGAGGCCTTCTGGCCGCTCAGAGAGGTTTTGGAAACCCGGAACACCGCAATATCCATTCCCGTGTCATAGTAGAGAACCCGCTCCACCGGATATTTTTCGCCGGTAACCAGCGTGACCTCAGCGGAAACGGCGTTCCGCAGGGAATGGTAATTGGTGACGGCGACGCCGTCCTTGCTGATAAAGAAGCCGCTGGCATTGGAATCCGGCTCTCTTTTGCCGGCCGCCTCCTGGGTTTCATAGCTGTCCAGCTGGAACACCGCGGCGGTGCAGCGGTCGGCAATCTGCCGGGCCGTCAGTTCCTCCGCCGTCAGCCCCAGCGCGTTGGCGGCAGCCCGGGACACGGTCCCCTGACTGATCAGCCGGGAGAGAATGGTATCCTCACTGTCCTTATAGTGAAAGTTCAGCGCTCCCCGGGCAATGTCAAACAGATCCCCCCGGCTGAGAGGGCCGGTATAGGTCAGATCCGTCAGTCCGATCTGCCGGGCAAACCGGGCGGCGTTCTCCACGGCAAAATCTCCGGCTTTGTCGCTGTAGCCCAGCATCCGCAGCAAAAAGGCGCACCACGCGTTGGCGGTAATCGTCTGCTCCGGCTGGAACTTCACATCGCTCACACCGGAAATCCACTTCTGGCGGGCCGCGTAATTGACGGCGCCGGCCGCGGCTCCGGAGACGTCCCAGAAGCCGGCCCTCCAGACGTTCTGCGCGGCGGCTTCTTCCTTTCCGGCCAGCCGTACCAGCAGAATCGCGGCGGCGGCCCGGGTGGCGGGCGCCTCCAGCTCCAAAGAGCGGTCCGTCCCCTGAGTGCCCTTCGCCAGTCCCAGCGTATACAGGGCGTCCGCCGCCCGGGACTGCTCCCCGCTGAGGGCGGCGGCAGGCGCCGCAGCCGCCGCTGTCAGCGCCATGGCACAGGCCAGTGCAAGAAATCTTTTTGTCATCATATTCTATGTACCTCCGAAAGTACCGCTTTGACATACTCAGGCAGCGGGAATCCCCCGCCGGGAGAGCCGCGGCGGCTATGGAATCGTTCTGAGCGCGCAGAAAGCCGCCGCTTTAAGAGTGTACATAAAATCCCGCAAAAAATCAAGTCCCTGCCGGATTTCAGAGGATGAGGCGCGCCGTCAGAACGAGGTCCTTTTCAAATACGCCAGCCCCGCCGCGTCCGCCAGAATCCATCCGATGGGAATTGCCATCCAGATCCCGGTTTCTCCAAGGCAGGCAGAGAGCCCATAGGCCAAAAGCACCCGCGTTCCCAGGGAAATTACGGTGAGGACCACAGACATCTCCGCCCTCTTGACAGCCCGGTAGTAGCCGTACAGCAGAAAGAGACAGCCGATGCCGCAGTAAAAAGCGCCTTCTATCCGGAGGTAGTGAACGCCGGACGCAATGACGGCCGTCTCGGAGGCGCTGACAAAAATCCGCATCAGCGGCGCCGCAAACAGACAGACGAGAGCCGAGACGGCAAGGCTGAACACGATGCTGATGACGAAGGCCTCCCGGGTGCCCCGGCGGATCCGCGCCCGGTTTCCGGCGCCGTAGTTCTGGGCGACGAAGGTTGAATAGGCATTTCCAAAATCCTGCACCGGCAGATACGCAAAGGTATCGATTTTCACGGCGGCGGAAAAGGCCGCCATGACAATCGGGCCGAAGCTGTTGACCAGCCCCTGAACCATCAGGATTCCAAAATTCATGACAGACTGCTGCAGGCAGGTCAGGGAGGAAAGCCCGGTAATTTCCCGCAGAATTTTCCGGTCAAAGCGCAGCCCCCGCGGGTCCGGAAGGAGGCTCCGGCAGCGAAGCAGAACATAAAGGGAAATTCCGACGCCGGAGACATACTGCGCCAGAATGGTTGCCAGGGCGGCGCCGCCGATTCCCCAGGGCAGAACCGCCACAAAAAGCAGATCCAGTCCAATGTTCAAAAGCGCCGACACGGCCAGAAATACCAGGGAAACCATGGAATTCCCCAGGGCCCGCAGCAGGCAGGAGAAAAAATTATAGAGAGAGGTCGCCGCCAAGCCGGCAAAGATCACCAGCAGATACTGCCGCATGCCGTCCCAGACCTCAGCCGGAACCCGCAGGAAGGTAAGAATCGGGTCGATCAGAAGGTAGACCGCTACGTTCAGGAGCAGCGTAACGGTCATAATCAGGCCGAAGGCGTGGGCGATGGCGGATTTGAGGGATTCCTCATCGCCGCGTCCCCGGTAAATGGAAAAGAGCGCTCCGGACCCCATGCTGAGCCCCAGAAAAATCGAGGTCAGAAAGGTCATAAGCGTGTAGGCGGAACCGACGGCCGCCAGGGCATTGCGTCCCAGGACCCGTCCGACAATCAGCGTATCCGCAATGTTGTAGAACTGCTGGAGAAGGTTTCCCGCCATCATCGGAAGGGCAAACAGCAGCAGCGAACGGGAAATCTTCCCCTTTGTGAGGTCACGATACATGACTGGCAACTCCTTTAATCATTGCCGGCGCAGAGCCGGGCGTCCGCTCTCCCGCCAGGCCGGGCGCGGAAGGAGAGGGCAATGCCCCCCTCTTTTTACAAGTGCCGCTGGACAGCGGATGAACATTCTGATAAGATAAAAAATATCCCGCACTGCGCGGACTTTGGAAAGGACTATCTCCTATGGCGGAGCGCATTGGAATCAATCTCTACCGGCTGGATATTCCCCTGGTGGGAAACCCGCTGAAAAATCTCAACAGCTACCTGATTACCGGGGAGCGAAACCTTCTGATCGACACCGGCTTCCGCGAAGAGGCCTGCCGGGCAGCCATGGAGCGCCAGCTTCAGGAGCTGCATGTGGATCTGAGCCGGACGGATATCTTTCTGACCCACCTCCACAGCGACCACTCCGGCCTGTCCACAGAGCTGCACCGGCCGGGCTGCGGCCTTATGATCAGCCGGGAGGATCAGGATGAGCTGACGCTGCGGGGAGATGACCGCTTCTGGCGGCTGCGGAATGAACAGTCCGTCCGGGACGGCTTTTCCCGGGAAGAGATGGACGTCCTCTGGGGCAGCAATCCCGCCAAGGAAATGGCCCCGGAAATCGCGGACCGCTACGATTGCCTGAAAGACGGGGACACGCTGGAATACGGCGGCTACTGCCTGCGGTGCATCCTGACTCCCGGCCACTCTCCGGGGCATCTGTGCCTCTACGATGAGGACCGGCGGGTATTTTTTGCCGGAGATCACATTCTGTTCCACATCACGCCCAATATCTGCTGGTGGGAGAGCATGCCGGACGCCCTGGGGAGCTATCTGAACAGCCTGAAGCTGGTAGAGGATCTTCCGGTGGAGCAGCTGCTGCCGGCACACCGGGCGGAAACCGGCGCGCTGAAGGACCGGGCGCTGGAGCTGTCCGCCCATCACCGGCGCCGCCTGAAGGACACGCTTGCCGTGGTGCGGGCCCATCCCGGCCTGACGGCCTATCAGATCGCCGGAGCCATGCGCTGGCAGATCCGCAGCCGGAACTGGGCGGAATTTCCCCTGAACCAGAAATTCTTCGCCGTGGGGGAGGCCCTGTCCCATCTGGACTATCTGCGCCTCCGGGGACAGCTGGAGATGACGGAGCAAAACGGGAAGCTGGTATGGTACGCCTCTCCCGGACAAAATAAACCGGACCACGGGCCGGTCAGCGCGCAGGAGCCGTCCCGGCCCCCGTGGAATCAGGACGGCTGATGAAAAACCATATTTTTCAGAATCAGGAGGATCTTTCTATGTCTACTGCTCACAACACTGCGGCGCAGGGGGATTTTGCCAAAACGGTTTTGATGCCCGGCGATCCCCTGCGGGCCAAATTCATCGCGGAGACCTTTTTAAAAGACGCCCGGCTGGTCAACAACGTCCGGGGGATTCAGGGCTACACCGGAACCTATCAGGATACGCCGGTGTCCGTCATGGCCTCCGGCATGGGAATGCCCAGCATCGGCATTTATTCCTATGAGCTGTTCAAGTTCTATGATGTGGACAACATTATCCGCATCGGTTCCGCCGGAGCCATGTCCAAAGAGCTGAAGCTCCGGGACATTGTGGCGGCTCAGGCGGCCTGCACGGATTCCAACTACGCCGGCCAGTACCGTCTGCCCGGCGCCTTCGCGCCCATCGCCAGCTACGAGCTGCTGGAAACGGCCGTGTCCATCGCCCGGCGGATGGGAGTCCGGATGCCCGTGGGCAACGTCCTGTCCTCCGACAAGTTTTACGACGCCTCCGGCTCCACCCTGGACTGGGCCAGAATGGGCGTTTTCTGCGTGGAGATGGAGTCCGCCGCCCTCTACTGCAACGCCGCCTACACCGGCAAGCGGGCGCTGGCCCTGCTGACCATTTCCGACAATATCGTCACCGGGGAAGAGCTCTCCGCCGAAGAGCGGCAGACCTCCTTCACGCAGATGATGGAGGTGGCGCTGAACACAGCCGTGGAGATGGCCCGGAAGGCCTGACGGGCAGAGCCGTCCGGCGGCACTCCGCGGAGCGGAACGCCCCCGTTTACCGAACCGCACAGCGGCCGGTAAGCGGGGGCTGTTTTCTTTCGGAAAGCCAAGCGGGCCGGAAACGTCAGGTCTCCCGGTCCGTCCGTTTTCCGTAGCGGATGTCCTGAATGTCGTAGGGCGTCGTCTGATAGACGAAATAGTTCAGCCAGTTGGAATACAGGAGATTGGCGTGGGCCCGCCAGGAGACCACCGGCTCCTGATGGGGATCGTCGAATGGGAAGTAATTTTTGGGCAGCGAAATCTCCTTCCCCGCCGCCACGTCCCGCAGATACTCCTGCTTGAGCGTATCGCCGTCATATTCGGAATGGCCCATAATGAAAATCTGCTTGCCGCCCTTCGTGAAGACGGCGTAGACCCCCGCCTCCGGCGAGGAGGCCAGAATCCGCAGCGCCGGCACTGCCTCGATATCCGCCCGGCGGACCGTGGTATGACGGGAGTGGGGCACATAAAAGGTATCGTCAAAGCCCCGGAACAGAATGGACTGCTTGTATTCCACCGAGTGGCGGAAGACGCCGAACATCTTCTCCGGCAGCTCGCGCTTCTGGATTCCGTAGTGATAATACAGCGCGGCCTGAGCGCCCCAGCAGATATGGAAGGTGCTGTGGACATGGGTCTTCGTCCATTCCATGATCCGGCACAGCTCCTCCCAGTAGTCCACCTGCTCAAAGGGCATTTGCTCCACCGGCGCGCCGGTGATGATGCAGCCGTCAAAATTTCGGTCCCTGACGTCATCAAAGCTCCTGTAAAAGGCGTGGAGGTGCTCCGGCGGAGTGTTGGTCGGCTCATGGCTGACAGGCGCAATGAGCTCCAGTTCAATCTGAAGCGGGGTGTTGCCCAGCAGGCGGCTGAGCTGCGTCTCTGTCTGAATCTTCTTCGGCATGAGGTTCACCAGCAGAATCTGAAGCGGCCGGATGTCCTGGGTGACCGCCTGATCCTCCGTCATGACGAAGATATTTTCCCGGTGGAGGGTCTCCACCGCCGGGAGATTGTTTGGAATCTTAATCGGCATGGTCCGCGGCTCTCAGTCTGCCCGGTCCAGCGCCTGGCTCAGATCCGCGATCAGATCGGCGCTGCTCTCCAGGCCGCAGCTCAGGCGGACCAGACCGGCGGGGATTCCGGCGGCAGCCAGCTGCTCGTCCGTCATCTGCCGGTGGGTCGTGCTGGCCGGATTCAGGCAGCAGGTGCGGGCGTCGGCCACATGGGTCTCGATGGCCGCCAGCTTCAGGCTGTTCATGAAGGTGCCGGCCGCAGCCCGGCCGCCTTTCAATTCAAAGGATACCACGCCGCAGGAGCCGTTGGGCAGATACTTTTTCGCGGTCTCGTAATAGCGGTCCCCCGGCAGGCCGCAGTAGCTGACATGGGCCACCTTCGGGTGCTTTGCCAGGAACTCCGCCACCGCCTGTCCGTTTTCGCAGTGACGCTTCATCCGGACATGGAGGCTCTCCAGCCCCAGATTCAGATAGAAGGCATTCTGAGGGGACTGGATGGAGCCGAAGTCCCGCATGAGCTGGGCGGTGCACTTGGTAATAAACGCTCCCTCCCGGCCGAATTTCTCCGCGTAGGTAATGCCGTGGTAGCTGTCATCCGGCGTGCACAGACCGGGGAATTTCTCCGCATGGGCCATCCAGTCGAACTTCCCGGAATCCACGATGGCGCCGCCGACGCCGGCGCCGTGGCCGTCCATATATTTGGTGGTGGAGTGGGTGACAATGTCCGCCCCCCACTCAAAGGGCCGGCAGTTCACCGGCGTGGCGAAGGTATTGTCCACAATCAGCGGAACCCCATGGGCATGGGCGGCTTTGGCAAACAATTCGATGTCCAGCACCGTCAGGGCCGGGTTGGCGATGGTCTCTCCGAAAACCGCCTTGGTGTTGGGCCGGAAGGCGGCATTCAGCTCCTCCTCCGTGCAGTCCGGGTCCACAAACGTCACCTCGATTCCCATCTTCGCCATGGTAACGGAAATCAGGTTGAAGGTTCCGCCGTAGATACTGGAAGAAGACACGATGTGATCTCCGCAGGAGCAGATGTTGAACAGGGCGAAGAAGTTGGCCGCCTGTCCGGAGGAGGTCAGCATGGCCGCGGTTCCCCCCTCCAGCTCCGCGATTTTTGCCGCCACATAGTCGTTGGTGGGATTCTGGAGCCGGGTATAGAAGTAGCCGCTGGCCTCCAGATCAAACAGTCTGCCCATCTCCTCTCCGGTGGCGTACCGGAAGGTGGTGGACTGGATAATGGGAATCTGGCGGGGCTCTCCATTGCCGGGAGTGTAGCCGCCCTGCACGCATCTGGTCTCAAGATCGTACTTGCTCATCGGGAAAACGCTCCTTTCGAAATTGGGGACAAAAACAACCGGCTTTCGTCCCAAAGAACACTTTGAGACGAAAGCCGTTCTTCTGCTTCCGCGGTACCACTCAAATTGCGCCCGCCTCACGGCGGAACGCCCCTTCGGGTCCATCAACCCTTTTCGCCCTGACGCGGCGCGTTCGGAGAACCCTGCCGGCGCGGCGCGCCCTCGAATTCCCGGCTCAGGAGCCATAGGAGCTGGAGCCCTCCGCTGCCGGCTTCCACCCGCCGCCGGCTCTCTGTAAGCGTCTGTTTCCGTCCCTCTCCGTCATCGCTTTGAACCCATTATAAGAATCGCGGGCTGATTTGTCAAGCCGTTCCGGAGCGGGGCCGCCGCTTCATTTCTCCACAATATGGACGTTGAGGTGATCGTAGGTCACTTCCACCCCCGCCTCTTCAAAGGCGTCCCGCAGATTCTCCTGAAGAGAAAAGTACGCGGCCCAGTATTGCTCCGTAGGCGCCCAGCAGTAAATCGTGTACTCAATGGAGCTGGAGCCGTAATCGGTAAGGTAGACCGAGGGCGCCGGGTCCTTGAGCAGTCCCGGCGTCTTTGCCAGCGCCGCCCGGCAGGCGGCCTTGACCGTCTCCGTGGGAGCGTCGTAGGAGGCGGTGACCTTTCTGGTCACCCGGCGGCGTCCCAGCGCGGAGCAGTTTACCACCTGAGAGGCGGACAGCGTCTTGTTGGGCAGCAGCACCACCAGGCCTTCAAACGTCACCAGCTTGGTATGGTTCAGCGTAATCTCCTGTACCGTCCCGCCGGTGCTCCCCACCTCGATATAATCTCCGATGGAAAAGGGGTGGGACGAGAGGATCACCAGGCCTCCGGCCATGTTGCCCAGAATATCCTCCGCGGCCAGCGCCAACGCCAGCGCCGCCACAGACAGCAGCGCCACCAGCGAGGTGGGGTCAATCCCCAACTGATCCAGAACCGCGATGATCAGAATCAGGTACAGCACCAGCTTCAGCCCGGACACCAGATAGCGCTGAATGCGGTCATCCAGCTTTGTCCGCGCCAGCAGGCGCCGGGTGATTTTCAGCAGAACCCGGACCGCAATCAGGCCCACCAGAACCGTCAGTACCAGTTCGATGACGCCGGCAGGGTCCAAATGCCGAATTTGAATTTTGGAGAGGGTATCCGTGATTTCAGAGGTTGCCATGCAGAGCGTTTCCTTCTTTCTTCCAGAGTCTCGTATGCCTCATCATAAAGCCCCGCGCCGAAACTGTCAACCGTTCCGGCGCGGGGCGCGTTTTTCCTTTCCCGTCACAGGGTCCGGCGGCGGCCGGGAATCAGCAGCCCCGCCAGAAGGCCCAGGCCGGCCGGCAGCAGCCAGCCCAGACCGGCGCCGTAGAGGGGGAACGCCTTTGCCAGCGCGGTAAGCCCGGGGATGGGAAGCTTTGCCTGCTCCAGCGCGTAAAGGAGGCCAAATGCCGTCGCCAGCCCCACCGGCAGGGAGTAGACCAGCGGACGCCGCTGATACAGCCGGTCCGGGAGGAACGCCAGCAGAATCAATACAATGGCCGCCGGATAAAGGCAGTTCAACACCGGAACAGAGAGCTTCAGAATCAGGTTCAGCCCGGCGTTAGAGACAACAGCGCTGACAACAGCGAAGAACAGCACCCAGAACCGGTAGGAACACCGGGGAAACAGGCGGCTGAAATACTCGCCGCAGCAGGACAGCAGGCTGATGCAGGTATTCAGGCAGGCGATGACAAAAATCGCCGCCAAAACCACGGCTCCGGCATGGCCGAACAGATCCCGGGACACGCCGCTGAGGAGCTGGGCGCCGTTTTGAGAATCCGCCGCGCCGTGGGCGTTTCCGATATAGGTCAGAATGCCGTAAACAGCCAGGAACAGCGCCGCCGCCAGCCAGCTGGCCCGGAAAATCGTATTCACCACCGCCCGGTCCTCTGTCACGCCCTTGGCCCGGATATTCACCGTCAGCACAATGCCGAAAATCAGCGCGGCGATGGCGTCCATGGTCTGATAGCCGTCCACAAAGCCTTGTCCCAGCGGGGCGGAGACATAGGCTGCCGCCGGTTCCGCCGGTGGATTTCCCGTGTGGAACAGGCATCCGACAAACAGCGCGCCGATCAGAATCAGAAGCGCAGGCGCCAGCCGCTTTCCCAGCCAGTCCACCAGCCGGGAGGGACGGAAGGCCAGCGTCAGCGCCGCGGCGAAGAACACGATGGAATACGCCGCCTGATACAGCGCCGCCGGCGCTCCCTGGGAAAGGAACGGCGTCACCGCCATTTCAAAGGAGGTGCTGGCCGTCCGGGGAATCGCAAGGCACGGCCCAATGGACAGATAGATCAGCATGGTAAAGACCGGCGCAAACCATTTTCCGGCCCTGCCCGCCAGAGCGGACAGACTGCCGGAGCGCGCCACGGCCATCACTCCGAGAATCGGCAGGCCGATGGCGCTGATGGCAAATCCCGCAAAAGCGGGCGTCACCGCCGTACCGGCGGACAATCCCAGGATCGGCGGAAAAATCAGGTTGCCGGCGCCAAAGAACATGGAAAACAGGGTAATTCCAACGAAAATCTGGTTTCTGCGAGATAGTCTCTGCATCACAAAAGCCTCATTTCCGCGGCTGCCGCCGCATATTTGTCTTCTCTCCGCCGCGGCGGAACGCGCCTGTCCGTCAGGCCAGTCCCCGGTCCCGCCGGATGACCCGTTTCATGGCCTCCACCGCCACCTTTACCGAGGAGGAGGTATCCTCCGTCATCTTCTGGTCCAGGCCGGCGGCCTCCCGCTCCTGATTCCAGATCACGTGGAAGCAGGCGCCGCACCGGACGTGGAGCGCCGCCGCCACAACAAACAGCGCCGCGGACTCCATCTCGCTGGCCTTAACGCCCAGCCGCTTCCAGCTCTCCCATTTCTGCTTGAGCTCGTAGAACACGGGGGATGCCTCCGGAGCGTGCTGTCCGTAAAAGCTGTCCTTGGACTGGACGACGCCGGTGTGGGTGGGATAGCCCAGCGCCCGGGACGCCTCCGCCAGACAGTTCGTCAGCTCCAGATCCGGGACGGCGGGGAATTCCGCCGGCGCATACTCCAGACTGGTGTGCTCATAGCGGACCGCGCCGGTGGCTACCACCACATCCCCCGCCTGCACGTTCAGATCAATGCCGCCGCAGGTGCCGGTGCGCAGAAAGGTATCCGCTCCGCATTTCACCAGCTCCTCCATGGCGATGGCCGCGGAGGGACCGCCGATGCCGGTGGAGCAGGCCGTGACCTTTTCCCCCAGCAGCGTTCCGGTC
>ERZ808240.4775-NODE-4775-length-11630-cov-7.295983_pt1 | contig 11630 bp, 10 predicted proteins | sample MGYA00521084_ERZ808240 | MGnify/ENA primary metagenome ERZ808240 (study PRJEB31516, sample SAMN03275571) | gut metagenome | biome: mammalia-associated habitat; material: feces | host: Papio cynocephalus | place: Kenya | collected 2012-08-06 ... | reverse complement strand
AGGAGGTCAACACCGAACTGCTCGACATCACCGTGCAGGTGGGACGTACCGGACGTGTGACCCCGGTGGCGGTGCTGAAACCGGTGTATGTGGCCGGTTCCACCGTATCCCGCACCACATTGCACAACCCGTTCGAAGTGGAACGCAAAGGCGTGCTCATCGGCGACACAGTGGTGGTGCGCAAGGCCGGCGATGTCATTCCCGAACTCGTCGGCCCGGTGTTGGAACGCCGCAAAGGGCGGGAGGACAAACTGCGAAGATTCGTGATGCCCACGCATTGTCCAAGCTGCGGCACCGAACTCGCCCCAGCCAAGGAAGGGGACAAGGACATCCGCTGTCCCAACGTGGAATCCTGCCCGGCGCAGCTGACCGAACGCATCATCAATCTGGCGTCCCGCAAGGCGTTCGACATCGAGCATCTGGGCGACCAATCCGCCATCGCATTGACGAATCCGGAGGAGGACCGGCCGGGCTCCATCGACACCTATGCGCCGAACATCACCGAGATTTTCGTGAAGCCTGGCGAGGAGCCGGAACCGTATGAACCGGTAAGGGGCCTTGAACTGCCCGTGCCGCAGACTCCGGTACTGTCCAGCGAGGCCGGATTGTTCTCGCTGACGGCCGATAAACTCAAAGACGTGCGCGTGTGGCGCGAGGCGCCGATCATCGAGATTCATGAGACGACCGCGCCGAACGGCAGAACCAGAAAAGTGCGCAAGCGCGTGGGCGGATCCGGCCTATGGCATCAGGTGCCTGCGTTTTGGACGACACCGACTCCGGCGCGCAAGCGTAAGGAGACTGATGTCGACTCGGATGTGGAGTATCCGCAGTACGTCGTGCCGGACGACGCCGTGGTGGTCCGTGAGGAAACGAAGGTAACGCGCGGAGGGGCATCCAGCGTACAGCCGGTGTACATCCGTCCTGCGGAGAACACCCGGAAAATGCTGGATGAAATGGACAAGGCCAGGCATGTCGACCTGTGGCGGGTGCTGGTGGCGCTCTCTATCCGCCGTCTGGGACCGCCCACCGCGCGCACCATCGCCAGCGCGTTCGGAACATTGGACGCCATCGAACACGCCACGGAGGACGAACTGTCGCAGATCGACGGTATCGGTCCGGAAATCGCCGAATCCGTGGTCAAATGGTTTGCGGCCGCACGGCAACCCGGCGACTGGCGTGGGACTGTGCTCGATGCGTGGAAGGCTGCCGGCGTGGGCGTGGGGCAGGCCCAAACCAGCGGCCTGCCACAGACATTGGCCGGCAAGACCGTGGTGGTCACCGGTTCGCTTGAGGACTTCTCCCGCGATTCCGCCAAAGAGGCCATCGTTCTGCGCGGTGGCAAGGCCGCGGGATCGGTCAGCAGGAAAACGGACTGGGTCGTCGTCGGCGAAAACGCCGGGTCGAAGGCTGCGAAGGCCGAGGAATTGGGCATCCCCATGCTCAACGAGGACCAGTTCAAACAACTGCTCGACACGGGAACTCTCGATACGGGAATTGTGGAATAGCCGCCGCAACATCTGGCAAGCCGTGCCGCGAACCGCTACTCTGGTACGCGGCACAAGGAGGAAACATGAGCGACGAACGCACCATCGAAGCGCGCATCTATGAACGGTTGAGCAAGGTAATCGATCCCGAATTGGGCAGGTCCGTCACCGATCTGGGCATGATCGCCTCCATCGATGTCACACCGGTGACGGGTGGAGGCAACACGTACGACGTGCGCGTGCGGGTGGAATTGACCGTGGAAGGCTGCCCTTTGTCGCAGGCCATTACCGATCGAATCAATGAAGCGGTCTCCTCATATCCCGATGCCACACTGGTGCCCAGTATCGAAGTCGGATCCATGAGCCAGGACAAGCTCACCCAACTGGTCGCTGGTCTTAAATCGGAGCGCAAACAGAACCCGTTCAACAAGCCCGGCATCAAAACACGCATCTTCGCCATCGCGTCCGGCAAAGGCGGGGTGGGCAAATCGTCCGTCACCGCCAATCTGGCGGCCACATTCGCGGCACTCGGCTACGATACCGCCGCCATCGACGCGGACATCTACGGTTTCTCGCTGCCACGGCTGTTCGGCGTGCATTCGCAGCCCACGAACCTGAACGGCATGCTCATGCCTGTCAGCGCATGGGGTGTGAAGCTGATCTCTATCGGCATGTTCGCTGGAGCGGACAGAGCCATCCTATGGCGTGGCCCGCGTCTGCAGCGTTCGCTGGAACAGTTCCTGTCCGACGTATGGTGGGGCGAGCCTGACGTATTGCTGCTTGATCTGGCGCCTGGCACCGGCGATATGGCGATTTCCGTGGCGCAGGCCTTGCCGAACGCCGAATTGGTGGTGGTCACCACGCCTCAGCCGTCCGCTTCCGACATTGCGGTTCGTTCCGGTTTGGTGGCGTTGCAGGTGCCGATGAAGGTACGCGGCGTCGTGGAGAACATGAGCTATTACGAGCATCGAGGCGAGAAACTGCGTATCTTCGGAGAAGGAGGAGGCATACGCGTATCCGAACAGCTGACACGCAGTCTCGGCTATGATGTGCCGTTGCTTGCGCAGCTGCCGCTGGAGCCCGAATTGCGTGAGACCGGTGAGGCGGGGCGTCCGGCCGTATTGGCCGAAGAGGGTGCGTTGCGTACGGATGGTATCGGAGAGACATTCAGAAAGCTTGCCGAGTCGCTGATGCGCATGCCGGCCTAGGGTTCTGATCACGCCAACCACCGTTGGTCAGTGTGCCGGTACTGGATTACGGGCCAACGGGACGACGCCGACGCATATCCTGGGATGCATGTAGTGTCGGGGTTGGACACGGGGGCCGTATGGCTGAGAAGAAGCGACCGCTTCGACCGTATGAACGTATACCGGGTAATGCCGGCGCACGGACGTCAACTCAATACCCGTGCCTTATCGAAGAGAGAAAGGCGCATTTTCCATGACTGAACAAGACCAGTCTTCCGTAATTCGCAAGCACAGCAACAAGTGGCGTGTGGTCGATATCGTCGTGACCGCCATCATCGCCGTCGCATCGTTGTGATCTTCTGAGGCTGGGACATCGTCTGCACCGCTCCATTGGCCATCTTCGAAGCGGTGACCCCCGGTTTTGAGGGACCGCTCAATGCCTTCTGGCTATTCGCCGGCCCTCTGGCCGCCATCATCGTACGCAAGCCCGGTGCCGCGCTGTTCGCGGAGACCCTTGCCGCGGCGATTGAACTCACCATGGGCAACCAGTGGGGCGTCGGCGGTTCCCTGATCGTCGACATCATGCAGGGACTTGGCGCCGAAATCGGTTTCGCGATTTTCGCATACAAGAGCGGAACCCACTGTCCGCCGCCATTTCCGGTGCTCTCGTGGGCATCGGCTGTGGTCTGTACTACTGGCTCACCAATCCGGCTTGGAGCGCGTTGCGCGTTAGCATTTATCTGGGCACGTCCATCATCTCTGGAGCGGTCCTTGCAGGCTTGGTGATGTATTTCCTGCAGGCGGCCATCGCCAAGACCGGCGTGTTTGACCGTTTCGAATCCGGACGCACGCAGGGAATGGTCTGGCCGGTCAGTGTGGAACGAATCCCGTATGCCGATACGGTGTCGCGGGATTTTTCTTGTATCACCGCAGGACCATGATGGGTGGAAATGCGGCAAGGTGGGCAATAGAAAGGGCGAGGAATGACCGCTGACGTTCGGAATATGGCCGCGGCTCGGGTGACCGCGCGTGATTGGGGATGGAGGCATGCCTCACGTAAGGATTTCGCGTTACGGCATGTAGACTTCGATATCAAGCCGGGAGAGCGTGTGCTGCTGCTTGGCGCTTCCGGGGCGGGGAAATCGACGTTGATGTCCGGCATGGCCGGCGTGCTTGGCGGCGATGATGAAGGCGAGCGGGAAGGCGAGCTGCTTATCGACGGCGTCGATGCCCGCGAGGCGCGTGGCCGTTGCGGTCTCGTGCTCCAGGATCCGGATTCGCAGACGATTCTGGAACGGGTGGGCGATGACACCGCATTCGGTTGTGAGAACCTGAATCTGCCGAAGGATGAGATCTGGCATCGGGCTCGGACCGCCCTTGATCTCGCCGGACTTGATTACATTCCATTCGACTGTTCGACGCGGGGACTTTCCGGCGGCCAGCGTCAGCGTCTTGCGTTGGCTGGCGTGCTGGCCATGCATCCTGGACTGTTGCTGCTTGACGAGCCTACCGCCAATCTTGACCCGGATGGCGTCAAGGAAGTGCATGATGCCGTCCGCCGTGTGCTCGAACAGACCCATGAGACGCTGGTGGTGGTGGAACATCACATCGACGTGTGGCTCGACCTGGTGGACCGCGTCATCGTGCTTGGCAAGCCTGAAAAGGATTCGCTCGTCGACGGGGTGATAGCCGATGGCGCTCCGGATGAGGTGTTCGGCCGCATGTCGCGGACGCTTGCTGACGGCGGAGCATGGGTTCCGGGACGTGCCGTGGAAAGCCACACACCTCGACCAGGACACCATGGATTGCATGACGTTGTACTGCATACGGAGAATTTGAGTTTCGGCTATGATTCTCCACTTGGCGAGCGTGTCAATCTGGAATTCCGCGCCGGCGAGGTGACCGCGCTGATCGGTAGGAACGGAGCGGGAAAATCCACGCTTGGCCTTACTCTGGCAGGTCTGCTCAAGCCGATCGCCGGACGGGTGTGCATGGCGGACGATCTCGTGCCCGCCCATCGTGAGAATAACGTGATCACATGGAAAAGCCGTGAATTGCTGGGGCGTGTCGGCATGGTTTTCCAGGAACCCGAGCACCAGTTCGTGGTGGCCACCGTACGCGACGAAGTGGCCATCGGCCCCAAAACTATGGGAAAGTCCGATGCGGAGGCGTATGCCATCGCGGACACGCTGTTGGAGCGGCTGCAGCTCTCCCGTTTCGCCAAAGCGAACCCCTTCACCTTATCGGGTGGTGAGAAAAGAAGGCTGTCTGTGTCGTCCATGCTTGCCGCCGCGCCGAAGGTGCTGGTCATGGACGAACCGACGTTCGGACAGGATTTCACCACATGGACCAGCATGGTCCGGCTCATCGCCGGTGTACGTGATCAAGGCTGCTCGGTAATCATGATCACGCATGACGAGCCGCTCATCACGGCGTTGGGAGCGCGTCGCATTCTGGTCAGCGTAGGGGAGTGAAATGGAAAAAACCAATGACAACGGCGGACAGGTCGTGAACGAACAGGTGGAAACCATCACCGTGACATCCCACAAGAACCGCCGTAAGGCCGTAAGGCCGGTATCGCCGTCATGGTTCGTGGCAAGGCTCAATCCGGTAAGCCGCTTCATCGGCGCCTTGCTGTTGTGTATTCCGATGTTCCTCACACTGGATGTCGTTTCGGCGTCCGTGGCATTCGGACTGGAGATGCTCCTGCTATGGATTGGCGGCGTTGCCCCCTGGACGGTGCTGCGTAAGACCTGGCCCGTTTGGATAGCCGCCGCGGGCAGCTTCGTCTCCGTGGCGTTGTATGGCAAGACCTCTGGTGAGATATTGGCCAACTTGGGTGGAATAATCGTCATCTCCCAAGGCTCGCTCTATCTGGCGCTGGCCACATTCCTGCGCGTCGCCGCGATTGCCGTACCAGGCGTGATCTTGGCTCTGGGCCTCGACCCGACCGACCTTGCCGATGGTCTTGTGCAGATCCTGCATCTGCCGCAACGCTTCGTATATGGCGGTCTTGCCGGTATGCGCATGTTCACATTGCTGCAGGACGATTGGCGTGCGCTCGGCCAATCGCGCCGTTCGCGCGGTCTTGGCGACGGCAGCGCCATCAAACGTGTGTTCTCGCAGGCATTCAGCCTGCTCGTCGTCTCCATCAGACGCGGTACGAAACTCGCCACCGCCATGGAAGCCCGCGGGTTCGGATCCGACACGCCGCGCAGCCAGGCGAGGGAATCAAAACTGCATGCGGTGGACTGGCTGTTCTACGCCATCTGCGTCGCCGTGCCGGTGATCGCGTTGCTCACGGCATATTGCACGGGTTACTGGCATTGGGCGTTCGGCAACGTATCCAGCTGACGGTCGGATGTCCGATTGCAAAAACGCTTCCCGCACATGTCCTGATAAGGATGATGCGGGAAGCGTTTTTTCGTCAACGCGGATTTATGGAATCCCGCCCGTGGCAAATGCCTATCTGGCGAGTTTGTCAAGCAGCAGCGCTTCGGTAATCACATTGTTCTTCAACGCTGGCAGACTGATGGATTCGTTCGGGCTGTGCGCGTTGGCCTTCGGATCCTCTGGGCCGGTGACAAGCACCTGCGCCTTCGGGAAGATACGTTGCAATTCCGGAATGAACGGAATGGAACCGCCTTCGCCCTTGTTGACCGGAGCCACGCCGAAGGCCTCCTCCATGGCGTCCATGGCGTCCTTGGTGGCTTCGGCATCCGGATCCATGGCCCAGCCCATGCCGTTGTCAAGCTTGTCCACCCACACTTCGGCGCCGAACGGCGCATGCTCCACCATGAACGCGGCCAACGCGTCCTGCGCCTCTTTCGGACGCTGGTTCGGCGCGGTGCGCAGACTCAGACGGAACGTGGTCTCGGGGGAGATGACGTTGAAGGAACCTTCCACAGGATGCGCGTCAAAACCGATGACGGTGACGCTCGGCTTGGTCCATAGACGGGAGGCCAACGAGCCAGTGCCGGCGAAACGGTACGATTCGACGGTTCCCGCATCCGCACGTACGGTTGTCTCGTCCATATCGCGCTGCAGACCGCCGACCGGTTCTTCCGAAGCGATGCCGGACACCGCCAAATCGCCGTTCTTGTCATACATGGAGGAAATCAGCATCGCCGCTAGCGTGTTCGCATCGAGAATTGGACCTCCGTATTGGCCGGAATGCACCGGATGTTCCAGCGCCTTGACATGCACATCGATATCGGTGTTGCCACGCAGCGAGGTGGTCAGCGACGGAATCTCGGCGGACCAATTGCCTGAATCGGCCACGATGATCACATCGGAATCGAACTCGTCCCTGTGGTCTTCGATGAATGGGATGAAACTCGGCGAGCCCATCTCCTCCTCGCCTTCGATGAACACCTTGATGTTCACCTTCAACTCGTCGCCCAGCGCCTTCAACGCACCAGAATGAATCACGATTCCGCCGCCGTCATCCGCAGCGCCACGGCCATACAGACGAGTGCCGATTTCAGTGCCGATGAACGGATCGGTGCTCCATGCGCCCGGATCAGGAACCGGTTGCACGTCGTGATGCGCATACAGCAACACAGTCGGCGCGTTGCTATCGACGATTTTCGATCCGATGACCTCCCATGCGCCCGGTGTACCGTCGGGATTGCGTGATTGCGCGACCTTGGCGTCGACGCCGACTTCGCGCAGCTGCTCCGCGACGAATTCGGCGGAACGTTTCATATGATCCGCGGTGATGCCTTTCGCGGAGATCGATTGCAATGCTATCTTCTTGTTCAGCACGTCGACGATGCGGCTGAAATCCGCTTCGACGCGCGCGCGAATCTCCTCGGCGCGTGAATCTGCCATAATTCTGATACTCCCTATATACAACATATGTGCGCGTCATTGACGCGGTCGGATATCCGTTAACGAGTGACTATTGTATCCGGCTGCCATGGCCCGTCCAACCGGTTTCGGGAGCGGTGTCGAGGACTTTGCCGGGCGTCGATACGTCACCTTACGCTCTATAGGCATGAGTTTGTTTAGCAAGAAGGAGCAGCCTGCTCAGGAGGCCGCCAAGGACCAAAGCGAAAAGCCGACGTCCGGCAAGGGTCGTCCGACCCCGAAACGCAAGGACGCCCAGGCTCAGAACCTCCGTCCGCTCGTACCGAAGGATCGCGAGGCGAGCCGCAAGGCCGCGAAAGCCCGTATGCGCGCGAGAGAGAACGCCGAATACGACGCCATGCAGAGCGGTGACATCAACCATATGCCGAAATCGGAGCGTCTGCCGTGGCGCGTCTACATCCGTGACTATGTCGACGCCCGTTTCAATCTGGGGGAGTTCTTCATCCCGGTGGCGTTCGCCATCCTCATCGCTTCCATGGTCGTCACCTATGTGTGGCCTGCCATGGCATTGCCGCTCATGTTGATCATGTACATCTATCTGTTCGCCGTGATCATCGACGTGGTGATCATGTGGCGAAAACTCAAGAAGAAGCTTATCGAGAAGTTCGGCGAGCGGTCCGTGGCCAAGGGTATGCGTTCCGGCTCCTACGCGTGGAGCCGCGCCATCCAGATCCGCCGTTGGAGGCTCCCGAAGCCGCGCTATCCGAAGCGTGGACATTGGCCGGAGTGATCATCACAGCGAATCGCCTTTTTCAAGCCGTCAGCGAACAGCCGACGGCTTTTCCATTACCATGAAAGATATTGGGTGCCGGGGATGGCCATTCGCTCCATCGGCACTCACGTATCAATGAGGAATGAATCGGGATTCAACAATGGTTCGACAGCATTTCGATATCGCTATCATCGGAGCCGGTCCAGGCGGATACTCCACAGCGCTGCGTGCCGCGGAGCTCGGGAAATCGGTGGCACTGGTCGAACGGGACGCCACGCTTGGTGGCACGTGCCTTAATCGCGGATGCATCCCATCGAAGGCGCTGCTGACCGCCGCCCATAGTGTCGAGGCCTTACGCAATGCCGAACGCATGGGCATCAATGCCTCGTTACAGAGCATCGATTTCGGCAGGTTGCGCGATTTCCGCGTCTCCACGGTGAAAACGATGACGAAGGGACTGGCGGGATTACTGTCGCATCGCGACGTCACCGTGTTCCGCGGCAATGCCACGCTGAATGGCGCGCATACGGTGGATGTCGTCCCCGTGCAAGGGGAGACATATGTGCTGCGGTCCATGAAAGCGGAGGTCTACGAGCCTGTCGACACGCAATGCACGCTCATGGCCGACGATATCGTGCTGGCTACCGGTTCTCGGCCACTGGCGTTGCCTGGCAATCCTTTCACTGGCGCGCTGATCGATTCCACCCAGGCCTTGGAATTGAACACGTTGCCCGCCAGCGCCGTGATTATCGGTGCCGGCGCGGTGGCGTTGGAATTCGCGTCATTGTGGAATGCCTTCGGCTGCAAGGTGACGTTGTTGATCCGAAAGGACCGTGTGCTCTCCGCATGGGAGCGTCGCGCGTCGATGTCGTTGACACGCGAATTGAAACGCAGGGGAGTGGAAGTGATCACGCGCACGGCGGTGGACCATGTCGACACCGGCGCGAATCTTGGCGCCACCGTGCACTATCGGCAGGACGGCTCGTCTGAGGAACGCACCGCATACGGTGAAGTGGTGCTCGCAGCCATTGGCCGCGTACCGAGCACCGACGCCGACTGGTTCCGCTCCAGCGGTCTTGCGCTTGACGACCACGGCTATGTCGTCATCGATGGATTCGGGCGCACGAATCTCGATGGCGTATGGGCTTTGGGGGACATCACCTCCGGACATGCGCTGGCGCATCGAGCGTTCGAACAGGGCATCACCATCGCCGAGAAGCTCGCCGGGCTCGATCCGAGACCGGTGCTTGACGAAACCGTGCCGCAAGTGGTGTTCTCCTTCCCGGAGGCCGCGAGCGTCGGATTGACGCTCGACCAAGCGAAAGCCCGCGGCGACGTGCTGGAGCCCCAAGAGACGTCATATCCAATGCTGTCCAACGCGCGTATGCTGATGAGCGGTGAAGGCGGGGCGATGACCATCGTCAGCGGTGAATTCGCCGACGATCCAGACAGACGAGTGGTGCTCGGCGTGCATATCGTCAGCCCGATAGCCAGCGATCTCATCGCGGAAGCCGAACAATTGGTTGGCAATCATGTGCCGCTCGCTGATGCAGCGCGGCTGATCCATCCACATCCCACATTCAGCGAGACGCTCGGCGAGGCGCTGCTTAAGGCGGATGGGCGGCCGTTGCATACAAGATAAGACATGCGGGAAGACGCGAGGATGGCATGGCCGCACGTCAAATGGCATGGTTCCTGATAGACTACCGTCCCAGTGCGTGTAAACGAACCGTCAAGCGAGGAAGTCGATGGCAGATAAAGCAGAGAAAAAGAAGCAGAAAAAGCAGAGCACCATCAGCCAGATCATTCAGATCTTCAAGTACACCCACGCTGAGGACAAGGCACTCCCGTGGCTGTGCGGAGGCGTTTTTGTGGCGCCGATCGTCGTATTCATCGTGCTGGGCATCGTGTTCAAGTGGCATGTGGTCGGTTGGATCACCTCCATGATTCTCGCGGTCATGTTGGGCTTGCTGTTCGCTACCATGATGCTTACCAGGCGTGCCGACAGGGTTGGCTACGCCAAGATCGAAGGCCGTCCGGGCGCGGCCATCAGCGTGCTCGGCAACATCAACAAGGCCGGCTTCAACTTTCCGCAGGAGCCGGTGTGGGTCGATCCGAAGACCAAGGACGCCGTCTGGCGTGGCACCGGCTACAACGGCATCTATCTACTGGGCGAGGGCGAGTATGGTCGTGTCAAGCGCGCCATGGACCGTCAGGAGCAGCGTATCAAGGGTGTGACCGCCGGCTCCGATATCCCGGTCTATCGCATGTACGTCGGCACTGGCGAGAACCAGACCCGGCTCAAGGACGTGCGCAAGGTTCTGCTCAAGTTCAAGAGCTACCAGCCGACCCATCACAAGAACAAGCTGATGGCTGCCATCCATCCGAAGACGCGCTTTGTGCTTACCAAGACCGAGCTCACCGTGCTTAACGAACGTCTGCGTACTTTGCAGCTGAAGAACGGTATGAGCGTGCCGAAGGGCGTCGATCCCATGCATCCGCAGCGTGTGAGCCGTCGTGCGATGCGAGGCCGCTGACAGGGCGGAATTACGTCTTCTTGTTATGGAAAAGCTCCGATTGTGCCACGCGATCGGAGCTTTTCCATATTTGGCGCATACCCATGTCCATCAATTGAACGTCGATTGCATTACCCTGGAGTATGGCGTGCGAACGTTTGTAACAATCGAATCCCGTTTTTCCGCGAAATCACCCTCCGAACATGCCATTACGAAACATTCTCGTAACCCAAGTGGCGAGTGAGCGAAACGAGCGGCCATAGACTAAGAGCCTGTAAGCAACTTATTCGAAAGGAGCGGTCCCGTGACTGCACTTGAAACCAAGGCTGATGCTGAGGCCCTTATCAACAAGGAAGGCATTGAATATGTCTCCGTTCGCTTCACTGATCTGATCGGTGTTCAGCAGCACTTCACCGTGCCGGCAAGCGAATTCCTGAAGGATGCCTTCACCGACGGCATGCCGTTCGATGGTTCTTCCGTGGAAGGCTTCCAGGCCATCAACGAGTCCGACATGAAGCTGGTGCCGGATGTCTCCACCGCATTCATCGACCCGTTCCGCAAGCACAAGACCCTTGACGTGGCCTTCTCCATCGTCGATCCGCTGACCGACGAGCCGTACTCCCGTGATCCGCGTCAGGTCGCAGGCAAGGCCGAGGCCTACCTGAAGTCCACCGGTATCGCCGATACCGCTTCTTTCGCTCCGGAAGCCGAATTCTTCATCTTCGACAAGGTGCGTTTCGAGAACTCCATGCAGCGTTCCTTCTACGAAGTGGACTCCATTGAGGCTCCGTGGAACTCCGGCGTTGACACCGAAGACGACGGCACCCCGAACATCGCGTTCAAGAACCGCGTCAAGAAG
>ERZ808240.4774-NODE-4774-length-11631-cov-4.573169_pt1 | contig 11631 bp, 7 predicted proteins | sample MGYA00521084_ERZ808240 | MGnify/ENA primary metagenome ERZ808240 (study PRJEB31516, sample SAMN03275571) | gut metagenome | biome: mammalia-associated habitat; material: feces | host: Papio cynocephalus | place: Kenya | collected 2012-08-06 ... | reverse complement strand
ATTATGGATTGTAAAGTTGGTTTTATAGGCTTCGGACTTATCGCTGGCTCTATAGCGCACGCACTCAAGGAATCGGGCAATAATTATAATATAATTGCAACAAGCAGAAGACTTGAGCCTGTGTATAAAGCAAAGGAAGACGGAGTTGTTGATGACGTAATTGACTGCGTTGATGATAGATTTGCTAATTGTGATTTTATAATTCTATGCACACCGGTAATAACAATGAATGACTACCTTAAGCAGTTAAAAGATATCGTTAAAAGTGACTGTATTATAACTGATGTCGGAAGTGTTAAGACTTCAATACATAACACTGTTAAAGAACTTGATATGGAAGATGTTTTTATTGGTGGTCATCCTATGGCTGGTTCAGAGCTCACAGGATATGCGAACTCATCTTCTGCAATAATGAAAAACGCACGCTACGTAATCACTCCAACATCAAAAACTACTAAAGAACAGCTTGAACGTTTCAAAGCACTTGTGTATGATATGAAAGCCAATCCTATTATTATGGACTACACAATCCACGATAAAAGCGTAGCCGCAATAAGCCACCTTCCACACCTCATATCTACAGCACTTGTAAAGCTTGTATCTGAACAGGATGATGACGATAAGCATATGCAGATGTTAGCAGCTGGAAGCTTCCGCGATATGACAAGGGTAGCCGCTTCCTCTCCTGAAATGTGGGATCAGATATGTGCTTCTAACTCGGAAGATATAAGCTTACTGCTCGGCGATTATATAGATATATTAAGCGAAATTAAGAAAAATATAGATAACAAAACTCCAGGATATGTTAATGAGCTTTTTGAGATGTCAAGGGAGTATAAGAATTCGTTTAGGAAATAGTATATGTTATATATAGCTATATAGAGCTATTTTGCATCATTCTTGTTACCAGTTAATTCAATAAGAATACTCGGTCACAACCGAGTCGTACGTCACCGAGTATTCTTATTGATTTTTTTATATTTATTTAGTTATAATTTTAATCCACCACATACAGTTCATTAAGTTCAACAAGCTTCACTTTTTCCCTTTGCTGACAGCTAAATCCAGACCTTGATATAAATACATACTTATAGCAGTTAAGTCCTGTTGCTTCCACCTGACTTATTTCTTTTTCTATAATCTCATCTGTCACCGGTGTCTTTTTAAACTTTACTTCATAAAATACATATCCGTTTTCATCTTCTGTAACAACATCAAACTCTCCATTGGTATGTTCTACTGGATTATCGTAGTAATATTTTCCAATCTTTTCAAATACAGGTTCTATATTCCCTGCCCTGTTCATTCTTATCAGATACTGACTGCATATTGTTTCAAATATATGAGGCACATAATGCTCTTCAAAGTCTTTTTCGATATATTTTTTATAAAATACTTCTGAGTCCATTATCTTCATCTGAGATGAATATTTAAAAATATATCTATAATAAAATAGTGAAAGATTATCCGAAATATAATATCCCGCTTTCTTTTTATTATTACCATCATTAATTGGTGCTGTTTTCACTACAACTTCCATTCTCATCAGCTTATCAAGCACATCTACAAGTGTTGGTCCACTTGAAACGTGTGATTGTGACAATATGTCACTGTATCTTGTATATCCTCTGGACAGTGCTTCAAAAACCTCATTTGCATTTGTTATCTTAGATATCTCCGCATTCAGATACATCGACACTTCATTCTCAAGTCTTGCCCCAGAAGATGCAATCAATTCAATAATATTATCTTTAACACTTTTAGAATCGTCAATCAGACGGTTATAATATGGAATACCTCCAAATACAGAATATATTCTTACCCTATCCTCTGCTGAAAAATTCGGATAAAAACAAGCTGACTCATAATAGTCCATCTGTTTTAAATCCATAGTCAGGTCTACCCTACCATATAAAGGATTAGAATGTTCTAAAAGAGAACGCATTACTTCAACATAAGAACCTAGTATTATCAGCGTAAGCTTTGAAGTATCTTTATATTTATCAACCAGTGACTGCAATATACTATCCATTCCCTTGATATTTTCCCTTAAGTATGGATACTCATCCAGAATAAGAATAATCTTTTCTTTAACAGATAGCTCAAAAATATATTTAAGCACCGCTTCTATTTCACTATATCCAAGCTTTGGCAATCCCATAATCTCCGATACTATCTCACCAAGACCAGTCGCATTACCAGCTTCTGAAACCTGCCTGCATTCGTAATAAAAGCTTTTGATATTATTTCTTTTAACAGCCTGCTTCACAAGCTCACTCTTGCCAACACGTCTTCGTCCATATATTAAAGAAAATGTTAATTCATCTGCATTAATAACTCTGTCAAGCCTTTTAAGTTGTTCTTCCCTTCCTATAAATTTCATACATTCTGTCCTCCAAGAGTTTACCTTAATATAGAAAGTATATCATTATATTCTAATAATGTAAACAAAATACTCGGTCACAGCCGAGTCGGCTGTGACCGAGTATTCTTTAAACTCTGAAACATCCCCCACCAATAAATTCTCTCATTATAGAGTTAATCGGAACATTGTCTGCCTGACAAGGAAGGAAGTATGCTAAGAACTTAAGCAGTCTCTTTGCCTCCTGATATTCTGGGTCATCCTCTGTTATTGAGAAAAGCAACGGTTCTACTATTGGCTTTAAAACACAAAGTTCATATGCCAGTGCTGAATTAAACATAACATCTGCTTCCTCCTGATAAGGAAAGATATTCTTTTCTTCACCTTTTCTTACTGACTCCCACATAGAAAGTGTTCTCTTCGCAGAAGCCCCTCTTGTTCTATAATCTCTTGCCATACGTCTTATAAGACGTCCATCAGTTGTTGCAACTCTGTTATGCTCATCAACATTCAGCTGCGTAAGTGCACTTATATAGATTTTAAACTTACTTTCAACAGGAAGTGAATAAGATAATTCATCATTAAGACAATGTATGCCTTCAATAACAAGAATATCATCTTCACCAAGCTGTATATAATCCCCATTGTATTCTTTGCTTCCTGTAAGGAAATTAAACTGTGGTATCTCCACTCTTTCACCTCTTAACAGAGCGCTCATATGGTCATTGAACAACTTTATGTCTATAGCATGCAGATCCTCAAAATTATACTGGCCATTCTCGTCAAGCGGTGTCTGTTCTCTCTCCACGAAATAATTATCAACACCTATTGCATGTGGTTTAAACCCACTTGCCATAAGCTGTATAGATAATCTATGTGAAAATGTTGTCTTTCCTGATGAAGATGGTCCGGCTATCATAATAAACTTAACACCTTCCCTTTTCTTTATCTGGTTTACTATCTCAACGATTTTCTGTTCCTGCAAGGCTTCCTGGACAAGTATAAGTGAATTAATATCGCCACTTATTATATGCTTATTCAATGCTGCCACGGTATCTACACCAAGCATATCTGCCCATTCGCTTCTTTCCATAAGGACTTTAAAAAGCTTATCCTGTGGTGCGAATTCTGGTACCACATCTGGATTGTCCTTAGTTGGCAGCTGTAAAACAAAACCTTTATCATACTTGAATATATCAAATGTCTTTAATATTCCTGTATTTGCTGCCATGTATCCATAAAAATAATCATAATAGCCTTCTATGCTGTATACATTGACATATGAGCTGATTCTGTATTTGAATAACTGTGTCTTGTCTTCCATTCCAAACTCTTTAAAAAGCCTGATAGCTTCTGATGTCTTCATAGCCTGCTTTTTAATAGGGAGACTCTTTTTTACATCTTCTCTCATGACTTCTTTTACTTTGCTTAAGAATTCTTCTGTAATCTTAAAATCACCCTTTATATCACAATAAAGTCCTTTACTAAGCGAGAACTCAACTGTGACTCTTTTAATCTTATTATCTTTATCAAGCTTATGTATTGCATTCAGCATTAAAAGAAGAACACTCCTTTTATATGCTTCATTTCCCATAGTTTCTCCTACAGTAATGAATTCAACTTTCTCATCAGTTATATCCATATCTGATATTTCTGTGAGCTTGCCATTAACGCTGGCAAGAATAATATCGTATTTATAATTCTTTGCAGTCTCTGCTGCCATCTGTGATAAAAGCATAATTATTGCTCCTTCCATCTTCCTAATGCCTTATTAATAACAGCAATATCATCATCAATAGCTTTTATTCTGTTCTTTATAGATATTGACTGTTCTTTATTATTAAGAAGATTATTTCTAATATTATTACAGCTTGTCAGTTCCTTATTAAGATATTCGTAAAGTACCTCTGACTTATTATCCAAAAGATATCTTCCATATCTTAATTCTTCCTCTGCGTAAACTGTTTTATTTTTCTTATCATTATCTTTCTTGTAGCTATCATTACTATGAATATTATTGTTACGAATACCACCTTCATCAGCTGCATTTTCATAAATGTTGTTTTGCCCAATATTAGTTAAATTCGGATAATATTCATCTGGTATGTTGTATACACAGTCAAATATAAAGTAATATTTCCCATCCTCTAAAAGCATATGTTCTGACTTGATATCTATGCCTGTTTCTAAAAGATACTTTCTAAAATCCCTTAATTCTGACTGTGCAGATAAGACAAGCTGGGTATTATCCCCTAGCTTGTCTATGCCTGCTTCTAATATATTCTTCATGAGCTTCCCACCCATGCCACATATCGTCACTGTATCAACATCACCTTTATTAATACCTTTAAGTCCATCACATAGCCGTGTAGTTATCTTATCTGATAGACCATACTCGTCAATATGAAGTCTGGCACGCCTTAGCGGTTCTTTTCGCACATCACACGCGTATACTTTATCGCTTATACCATTCTGCACAAGATATATGGGAAGATATGCATGATCTGTGCCAATATCAGCCACCCTTGCGCCTTTATTAACAAGACCTGCAACACACTTCAGTCTTTCAGATATATTAATAATATTATTCATATATTCCCCTGCTGACATATATTATTATATGAGTGTCAAGAGTTAATTTACCACTCACTGAGGTTTAGGAATTGCTATGCAATCACGCAATCCTTAAACACCTGATACTCTCATAAAAGTCATATTTATGTTCTTATCCTGCCATGATTAAAATGCAAATCCGTATACAGAATATTAATCTGTGGAATTAATCAAGATAATCCTTAAGCTTACGGCTTCTGCTAGGATGTCTTAACTTTCTTAAAGCTTTGGCTTCTATCTGTCTGATACGCTCTCTTGTTACGTTGAATTCCTTGCCGACTTCCTCAAGAGTTCTCGCCCTTCCATCATCCATACCAAAACGAAGTCTTAACACCTTCTGTTCTCTATCTGTAAGCGTTCCAAGGACTTCAACAAGCTGCTCCTTAAGAAGTGTGGAAGCTGCTGCCTCAGCTGGAACTGGTACATTGTCATCCTGTATGAAATCACCAAGATGGCTGTCTTCCTCTTCACCGATAGGTGTTTCAAGTGATACAGGCTCCTGTGATATCTTCTGGATTTCCCTTACTCTTTCAACAGGAATATCCATAGTCTCTGCTATTTCCTCTGGTGATGGTTCTCTTCCTAACTCCTGTAAAAGCTGTCTCTGGACTCTTACCAGCTTGTTAATAGTTTCTACCATATGAACAGGTATACGTATAGTACGTGCCTGATCGGCTATAGCTCTTGTGATTGCCTGTCTTATCCACCATGTTGCATATGTTGAGAACTTATATCCTTTACGGTAATCAAACTTCTCAACAGCCTTGATAAGACCTAAGTTACCTTCCTGGATAAGATCAAGGAACTGCATGCCTCTTCCGACATAACGCTTTGCAATACTTACAACAAGACGTAAGTTGGCTTCTGCAAGTCTCTTCTTTGCTTCCTCATCTCCCTGTTCCATTCTCTGTGCATATTCTATTTCTTCTTCTGCACTAAGAAGAGGTACTTTACCGATTTCCTTAAGATACATTCTTACTGGATCTTCAAGACCGATTCCATCCGGTACAGAAAGATCTATCTTCTCGATATCAATATCGTCTTCATCTGACAGAATAATGTCATCTTCCACATCACCATCATCGTCATTCATCTTAACATCTATATTACATCCTTCAAGGAATTCGAATACCTTTTCCATCTTATCAGCTTCAAAGTCTGTATCCTGGAAATAATCCATAATCTCCTTATAATCAAGAACATTCTTCTTCTTTCTTGCTATGGCAAGAATTCCTCTGCACTTCTCCATGAACTTTTCCTGGATAAGCTTTGCCTGTTCCTCTTCTGAAAGCTCTGGCTGCGCTGCCTCTTCTTTTTTTGATTTCTTAGGCTTCTTAGCTGCTGCCTTATCTGTTGATGTTTCATCAGACTTTCTTTTAGTTGTCTTCTTAGTTTCCTTTAATTCTTCCTCGTTTAAGTTTTCTTTCTTTACTGCCATTACAATGGTCCACCTTTCGCATGTATTATAAACTAATGTGAATATTATTTAACTTCATCTGTCTGCCTATTATATCCTGCATAGTCTCAGCATCTGTTGCATGTTCTAACTTATAATCAAGACTGCTCTTCTTAACCCTTAGCACTGTATCATTCAGTGTCTTTTCGCGTTCTGAATTACTTAGGGAATCGCTAAGTTCAGCACTGAACATGGATGCTATCTCACTATGCATATCACCATCACTATATGAACTGATAATTGCTGCTGGATTAACACTGCCGCTTTCATACTGTTCATAAACCTTTGATGCAACATCTTTAAACAATGGATCTATAAAATCATCAGGCTGTATATACACTTTGACTTTATCATATATATCGCCATCCTCTATCATCCATGTAAGCAGAATCTTTTCAGCTTGTCTTGTTCCATCTTCCTTTTTCTTTCTTACTGGTTGTTCTCTTCTTACTGGAGTCGTCTGTCTTGTTATTATTCCACCCTGACCTCCAATTCTTATAACCATTTCCCTCATGCCATCTTCTGGTATCATAAACTGTCGGCACACAGCTTTCATATAATTATCTCTTTCAAGCTTTTCGCTGAACTGCACGAGCTTATTCGCTACTTCTCTTTCAAATGCAGTCTCACTCTCAGGATCACTTCTGTTATAATTCTTCTCTATAATACCTATTTCATACATAAAGCTGTTTTCTGCTTTATCTATACGTTCCTGAAACGCCTCAGCTCCCAGTGCTTTGATGAATTCATCCGGGTCTTTATAAGGGCGCATATTAATAACCTTTGTTGAAAGCCCTGCTTCCTTTAATATAGGAATAGCTCTTAAGGCCGCCTTAACTCCAGCTTCATCGCTATCATATGTTATAAGGACATTATCTGTATATCTTTTCATAAGACGGGCATGTCCAGGTGTAAGTGCTGTACCAAGCGATGCCACAGCCTGATTAAAGCCAGCCTGATGCATAGATATAACATCCATATATCCTTCGCATATTATAAGATTATTCTTTCTTGCACTTCTTGCAACGTTAAGTCCATACAGATTCTTACTCTTATCAAAAAGTTTTGTTTCTGGTGAATTCAGATACTTGGGCTTACCATCTCCCATAACACGGCCGCCAAAACCTATAACCTTATTGTTAATATCCATGATTGGAAATATAACCCTGTTCCAGAACTTTTCCCTTACTCCTTTTTCATAAGTGAATAATCCTGACTCCTTTAATATCTCATCATCGTATCCTTTTTCTTTGAGCATTCTATATAAATCACCCGTAAGCTGAGGTGCGAATCCTAATCCAAACGTATTGATAGTCTTATCAGAAAGCTGCCTTTTTTTCAGATATTCCAATCCATTCTTTCCTGCCGGTGACTTTAGCTGGTGATAATAAAATGTTGCTGCTATTTTGTTAATCTCTAACAGCTTTGTTTTAATATCTCTTTCACGTCTGTCTTCACCTGAATATTCCATAACAGGAAGCGCCATACCTGCCCTGTCAGCAAGCATTTTTACCGCCTCTGGAAATGTATAGTTCTCATACTCCATAACAAAAGTTATAACATTACCACCAACTCCACATCCAAAACAGTGATACATCTGCTTTGTGCCAGATACGGAAAATGAAGGTGATTTCTCATTATGGAACGGGCATAAACCTACATAAGAACTACCACTTTTCTTAAGCTTTATATAACCGGAAATAACATCTACTATATCGTTGCGTGACACAACCTCTTCTATTACTTCGCTTGAATATATTGGCATATTAATCCTCATTTCTGCACATTAACTTTTCTTTGCATTATGTATTCAAAAACTGCCTACTTTTAAGATATTCAATAAGTCTGTCTTATTTCCTTTTTTATTTTTAATTTTTTATTTTAATTTACTTCAGGATATAATACCTCCAAATGCACCACACAATATACATACAACTGCACTTTTTATCATATGAGCTGTATCTATTGATGACACTCCTCTGTTTACTGCTATAGACACAACAATCAATATAAGAAAATAGACAACTCCATACATTGCTCCCCACATAAGGCGGTTTTTTCCCATACTTTTACCAAGCAGCAATCCACCACATAATGCTGAAAGTCCATATGTTACATAAATCCCTGCTGATATAACACTATCTGACACTCTGAACTTATAAAGACAGAATGCAAGTACCAGAAGAGCTAAAACCGTTATAATATATCCTGCTATAAGTGTTTTTAATATAATAGATACATTTTTCATACATACCCCTGCAGTAATATTATTATTTATTCCTTATATAGTATGTAGCTATAAGCTATCATATTCTATCTTTTCCCAAATAACTCACTCTGCATTTTTTCTTCTCTAATCTATTTTAACTTTTTCTCTTACTTTTATTTTATATGTATTACACAATATGTACTACGACCACGCACGATTCTTCACATCTCTTGACAGTCATTTACCAATACTGTAAAATATTAAAGTATAACACTTAAATGTGTTTACTATATTTTTTATTAAGGATTGGAGGAATATTTCCTTGGACACTGACAGTTATATTCAACTTATAACTATTATCATTTTATTATTTCTTTCAGCTTTCTTTTCATCTGCTGAAACTGCATTTATGACAGTAAGCCGTATGAAGATACGCTCGCTTATGGATGAGGGTAATAAGCGTGCTGCTCTGGTGGCTAAGATTATTGACAATTCAAGTAAGATGTTAAGTGCTGTACTTATTGGTAACAACATAGTTAACATATCTTGTTCTGCCCTTGTAACAACGTTTACTATCAAAGTATGGGGCAGCTATGCAACTGGTATTGCAACTGGTGTTCTTACTCTGTTCGTTCTTATATTCGGAGAGATAACCCCTAAGAATCTTGCAACACAGTTTAATACTAAACTTGTATTATTATATGCACCTGTTATATATGGACTTATGGTGATATTGACACCTGTTATATTTATAGTAGATCATCTCGCCGGTATAGTATTAAAGCTTTTCGGAGCAAGTTCCAAAAACAAGTCCAACACCATAACAGAAGAGGAACTTCGTACTATAGTTAAGGTAAGCCATGAAGAAGGTATCATAGAAAAGGATGAACGACAGATTATTGACAACCTTTTTGATTTTGGTGACACATCTGTAAAAGATGTCATGATACCGCGTATTGATATGACAGTTGCAGATGTTAACTCATCATATGATGACATTATCACTCTATTTAAGAGCACTATGTATACACGAATTCCTATATATGAAAATGATACTGACAATGTTATTGGTATTCTTAACATCAAGGATTTGATAGTAGCTGACATTGATGATTCATTTAACATAAAAAAGATTATGCGTGAACCTTTCTTTACATATGAACATAAGAATACTTCTGAGCTTTTTAAAGAAATGCAGCTTAAGCGTTACAGCATAGCTATTGTACTTGATGAGTATGGTCAGACCGCCGGAATGATAACTACCGAAGATCTTCTTGAAGAAATAGTTGGTGAAATCCGTGATGAATACGACACTGACGAAAAAGACGATATGACTAAGATTCGTGAGAACACTTACCGCATCAACGCTTCTTGCAAGCTTGATGATATAAACGATGAATTAGGAACAAAGCTTTATTCGGAGGATAATGATTCACTTGGTGGATTCATATCAGAAAAGTTAGATCGCATACCTAAAGCAGGTGATAAGCTTACTATAGACAATGTATGGCTGTTTGTTGAAAGATCTTCTGCTAACAGGGCAGAATCTATTATACTTAAGCTGATGGATAAGCCTGATGATAACAGCAACTAGTTGTAAGCTGTATTAAAGATAAAACAAACCCGGAATACATAAGATTAAACTAATTGATTTAATCCTATGTATTCCGGGTTTATTATTTATCTATAAATTAGCCAGCTCTAATGTTCAGAGTATGCATCATATTATCATCAATACATTCATATACTAATATACAAATAAGGATGCAACAATTTGTTTCAAAATGTTGCATCCCAATATAAAATCTTATTAGTTCATATTCTTAATTACGACTTATATATCGTCATATTCCCTCAACACTTTAGCAGGTTTCTTAAAAAAATTTTATATAAATTTTTTATAACACCAAACAATATAAAAACTTGTTTTACATAGTCTAATTATTACTATTATACTTTCTTTAGTCAGATTCTAACAGTCTGATGTTCTCTTACAATCACATACTTGTAGCTCATCAAATACACTGCATTTGTAATTGTTATATACAGAAAGCTAATTTGTGCCATATTTCAAATTGCTAATTATACATTATTTTATAATCGCATTACCTCGGTCCCATAAACCTATCTCCATTAAGATGAATCATATGCTCCGGCATTTCAGCAATCCACACTTCTGTCTCCCAAGCTAATTCTTCTGCAAATTTCTTATAGGTTTTAAAATCCAAAAATGCAGTAACATATATTTTTCCAGCCTTTACATTTTGTGTTAATTCCTCAATTTCCAATATTCGTTTCGGATTCATCGGACCAACTGATGTAACAGACTCAACAAAATATATCCAATTCTTATCCTCTCGATATAACACAACATCTGGCATTTTGTCGTGCAATGTAATTTCAAAACCAAGTTCTGAAAGTTTTTCAACATTCTTCACAAGGTCTTTCTCTATTGTATCTCCAACATATAAGCATTCTGCGTTAGGAGCAAATCTTGGTGCAAATTCTTCAATAATTGCCTTCTGCAATTCATTATGCTTTCCTGCTGAAAACTTAAAATCATATCCATTAATTTTTACCGGCATCATTGTCATTTTCTTCTTTGATGCATATATATCCACTAATTTATCATGATATTGTAAAAATCTGCTCATTGCAGCATACAATGCATTAGAATTGATATTTTTTATAAGCTGTAAAGTCTCATCTGTAAGTCTATATCTGTAATTAGAACTATTTGTTGCTTTTCCATTATCTTCAACAAGTGCAGCTGTGCGAAATCTGTGAAGAGCTTGTTTTCTAAATGTTTCTCGGCTGTTTTCAGCATAAGAAGCCCCATAATAAGTATTAGCAAACTGAATTATATCGTGGATACGAATCCACTCATTTGTAGCTTCACACCATGACTTATCGGGTTTTATCCCTGCCATTGCCAGAATAACATAGCAACATATATCCGCCTGTTGCTGTTTAGGCATACCAATATTATTT
>ERZ808240.4773-NODE-4773-length-11632-cov-9.594282_pt1 | contig 11632 bp, 10 predicted proteins | sample MGYA00521084_ERZ808240 | MGnify/ENA primary metagenome ERZ808240 (study PRJEB31516, sample SAMN03275571) | gut metagenome | biome: mammalia-associated habitat; material: feces | host: Papio cynocephalus | place: Kenya | collected 2012-08-06 ... | reverse complement strand
GGCGCTGACATCTTAACGGTTTTTACGCTTCTCCATTTACGGCTCCGCCGAAAATGTGCAAGCTTCAGCTGGACATAAAGTTCAGCACAAGCCTAACACCTGCTGCGGAGCAGCAAATCAGCGGAGCGCGAAAAATCGGAAAGAGATGTTTGCGCGTGAGCGCAAATCTCCCGATTTTTTGGTGCGAAGCCTTCTTCTTCGGGGTTGTCAGGGGCGAGGAGCCCCTGGCCCGTGCCCCCGCGCCTCGGAAGTAGCGGGTACTTTTCTGGTTCTCTTTTGGTACGCAAAAGAGAACGTATCTTTGGGCGAGAGCGACTTAATCTTCGCGTCAGCGAATCATCAACCCAGCGGAGCGAAAAGCCATCTAACGGAAAGCAAAACCAAATCCCTGCTACAGGCGGGCGATGCCGTTTATCTCACAGACCAAAGCCTTGCGCCACCAGAACCTCCCGTCAGGAAAGATACTGTTCCATCTCCAACCGGTCATCTTCCCCGAAATCCCACAGCTTCTGCAACATCCCCATTTTTATGCAGTTTATGCAGGCAGAGGATATCTGGAAATTTTACGGCAAAACCACTTCAGTGTAAGGATTTTATGCACCGGGGTGGTTTTGTTTGTTGTAGAAGGGGGAAAGGCGGGGTATACTAAGGCCAGAACAGGGTCGGCGGGGCCGGATGTGCCGCCGCCGAAAAATGCAGACGGGAGGTACGGGATATGTATTACTCCAGCGGAAACTACGAAGCGTTTGCGCGCCCCCGCAAGCCTGAGGGCGTGGAGCGCAGATCGGCCTATCTCATCGGCAGCGGCCTTGCCGCACTGACGGCGGCCTGCTATCTGGTGCGGGACGGCCAGATGAAAGGGGAGAGGGTCCATATCTTTGAGAAAGACCCCATCCCCGGCGGTGCCTGCGATGGCTATAAATATGACGTCGGCTATGTGATGCGGGGAGGCCGCGAGATGGACAACCATTTCGAGGTCATGTGGGATATGCTCCGCTCCATCCCCTCGCTGGAAACGGAAGGGGCCAGCGTGCTGGACGAGTATTACTGGCTGAATAAGGCCGACCCCAACTATTCGCTCTGCCGCGCCACCGTCAACCGGGGCGAGGATGCCCACACCGACGGCAAGTTCGGCCTGTCGGACGAGGGTGCCATGGAGATCATGAAGCTCTTCTTCACCCCGGATGAGGAGCTGGAAGACAAAAAGATCACGGATGTCTTCGACGATAAAGTGTTCTCTACCAACTTCTGGCTCTACTGGCGCACCATGTTCGCCTTCGAGAACTGGCACAGCGCCCTTGAAATGAAGCTCTACCTCAAGCGCTATATCCACCACATCGGCGGTCTGCCGGACTTCACAGCCCTCCGGTTCACCCGGTACAACCAGTACGAATCCATCATCCTGCCCATGGTCAGCTATCTGAAAGACCACGGTGTGCAGTTCTACTATGACACCAAAGTAACGGATGTCCAGTTCGACATTGAGCCGGGCAGAAAGCAGGCGGTGGGCATCACGGTGGACCATAAGGGCGAGGTGGAGACCATCGACCTGACGCAGGATGACCTGCTCTTCATCACCAACGGCGGCTGCGTGGAGAGCTGCACCGTCGGCGCCCAGAACAAAGCGGCGGGCTTTGACCCCGCCATCCGGCCCGGCAGCGGCTGGGATCTCTGGAAGCGCATCGCCGCGCAGGATGATTCCTTCGGGCACCCGGAGAAGTTCTGTGGTGAGCCGGAGCTGTCCAACTGGGAGAGCGCTACCATCACCACGCTGGATGAGAAGATACCCCAGTATATCCAGAAGATATGTAAGCGCGACCCCTTCAGCGGACGCACCGTTACGGGCGGCATCGTCACCGTAAAGGATTCCGGCTGGCTCATGAGCTGGACGTTGAACCGGCAGCAGCAGTTCCGCACCCAGCCCAAAGACCAGCTCTGTGTCTGGGTCTACGGCCTGTTCAGCGACCGACCCGGCACCTTTGTGAAGAAGCATATGCGGGACTGCACCGGCCGCGAGATCTGCATGGAGTGGCTCTACCATCTGGGCGTGCCGGTAGAGGATATCGCCGGTCTGGCCGAGCACAGCGCCAACACGGTGCCGGTCATGATGCCCTATATCGACGCGTTCTTCATGCCCCGGGCCAAGGGCGACCGGCCCGATATCGTGCCGAAGGATGCAGTCAACTTTGCCTTCCTCGGGCAGTTTGCCGAGACTGCCCGGGATACCATCTTCACGACAGAATATTCCATGCGCACCGGCATGGAAGCCGTTTACCGCCTGCTGAACATCGACCGCGGCGTGCCGGAGGTCTGGGGCAGCACCTACGATGTGCGGGCCCTCATCGATGCAGCCGTGAAGCTGCGGGACGGCCGGAAGCTCACTGAGATGGAACTGCCGCTGGCCTACCGCGTCCTGATGAAAAAGGCCCTGAAAAAGCTCAAGGGCACCGACCTCGAGAAGCTCCTGCGGCAGTATAACGCCATCTGAAGCAGCCCTTTCCGGATGACATCAGCGTTCATTTTTCGATATCTTCCTATCCCTCAAAAGACCGAAGCTCTGTATGCCTGAGACAGGAAACAGAGCTTCGGTTTTTATTGTATCATGTATTGTGTCATGAGAGCACAGAATTTCACAAAAAGTAATACTCATGACGAGAGTTCTTGTGCAGAGCGAACAAAAATGGGCTTGTTCTTTCTGTTGTTCTGTGGTAAGCTTAAAGCAATGAAGGCAGTGCTGGCAGAAGAGAGGCCGCACTGCAAAAAGGTCTGGAATTTAAAGGAGGTCATTTTTTGTGAAACACTTTATTTCCCGTCGTAATTTCCTGAAGGCTGCCGGTGTCACCGCTGCTGCTTCCGCCATGGCTGCGGCTGTCCCGCAGGCATCTGCCGGGTTCTTTGCAGGAAAAGACGCTGCTGTCACCATCCTTTATACCAACGATGTACATACCTACATCGACAACAAAGCCCCCAAGCTGACCTATGCCGCCATCGCTGCCCTCAAGCAGGAGTGTGCGGCAGCCGGTCAGCCGGTGCTGCTGGTGGATGCGGGCGACCACATCCAGGGCACGGCCTATGGCTCCATGGATGACGGTGCGACCATCATCGAGCTGATGAATGAGGCCGGTTACGACCTGGCCACCCCGGGCAACCACGAGTTCGACTACGGCATGCCCCGGGCAAAGGCTGTCATCAAGGAAGCCGACTTCCCCTATGTCTCCTGCAACTGGCTCGACCTGCGCACCGGCATGAAGGTGCTGCCCGCCATCAAGATGTTCCCCGCAGGCGGCAAGTGGATCGCATTCGTGGGCGTTACCACCCCCGAGACCTTTACCAAGTCCACCCCGTCCTATTTCATGAACGACAAGCAGACCAAGTACATCTATGATATCCTGGGCGGCGAGGACGGCAAGAAGCTCTATAACGCCGTGCAGAAGGCCATCGACAAGGCCAAGATGCTGGGTGCCGATATCATCATCGGTCTGGGCCATCTGGGCGTTGACCCGTCCTCTTCTCCCTGGACCAGCGAAGAGGTCATCGCTAACACCACCGGCTTCGATGCCTTCATCGACGGCCACTCCCACACCGTCATGGAGAACAAGCAGGTGTATGATGCTTCCGGCAAGGCAGTCACCCTGACCCAGACCGGCTCCTATCTGGCAAATGTGGGCAAGATGACCATCGGCGAGGATGGCTCCATCACCACCGAGCTCATCTCCACCGCAGACGTCTCCGACCCGACGGTGGCAGCAACTGCCGCCGCTTGGATCAAGGATGTGGACGAGATGCTGGGCGAGAAGATCGCTGTGGGCGAGAATGAGTTCTACATCACCGACCCCGCCACCGGCAAGCGCCGCATCCGCTCCGGCGAGACCAACCTGGGCGACTTCGTGGCAGACGGCATCTACGCCTACTTCAACGAGATCGAAGAGCTGAACTGCGACATCGCCATCATGAACGGCGGCGGCATCCGCACCGATGTGGAGGCGGGTGCATGGAGCTTCAAGACCTGCAAGCAGATCAGCCCCTTTGGCAACGTGGCCTGCCTGATGTCGGTCACGGGCCAGCAGATCCAGAATGCTCTGGAGTTTGGCGCCCGCTTCGTCGGCCCGGAGGGCAAGGAGAATGGCGGCTTCCTGCAGGTGGCAGGTGCGACCTACGAGATCCACACCGATGTGCCCAACACGGTGCCCACCGACGACAAGAACGTCTGGCAGGGCAGTGCCACCGGTACGCCCCGCGTGCAGAATGTGCGCATCTACAACAGGAAGACCGGCATGTATGAGCCGCTGGACCCCGCAGCCACCTACGCACTGGCCGGCATGAACTATACCCTGCGCAATCTGGGCGACGGCTTTGCCATGTTCGACGGCGCAGAGCTCATCAAGGACTACGTCTCGGAGGATTACCTCGTGATGTCGTCCTACGCCATGATGTTCGGCGGCGTGGACGGCGAGGGTCTGCCTCACCTGACCAGCGCCAACAGCCCGCTGAAGGATTACCCGGGCTACCTGCTGAACTATGAGGACGCCTACGGCGCAGGCCGCATCCAGATCGTCTGATATAGCCCTCTCAGTCTGCTTCGCAGCCAGCTCCCCCAGAGGGGGCAACAGCGACGACTGCGGCCAATGGCCGAAGCAGGGAGGAACTGTTGGGGCCGCGGCCAGCAGGATGCAAGCGGCAGCGCAGCAGACGCTGGGAGCCGCAACCCGGGCGCAAAGCGCCACTGGCGTGTCGGTAAAGTCTGAGCTGGACGAGGAAAGTTGAATCTATCATAAACGGTAGTGCCCTGCTACAGAGATTGACAGACAGCAGCTTGACAAGGAATATTGTTCCGAAGCTGCTGCCCTCTGTAGCAGGGCACTCTCTTTTGCGTTATATTAAGAAGCCGTTTTCATAAGCATTGCACACCGCCCGGGCGGCCTTTTTATTCCCATCCTGCGTTGCTTTCCCTTGCAATCCGTCAGGATTGCTGCGGAAAATCGTCTTGTCTGGAAGCAAAAATTCTCGCCGTCCGGCGCACCCTGCTTATGAAAACAGCTTCTAAACTTCAGGCGTCCAGCGAAAAGCTGCCCATTCTGCCAATGCCTCTCCCTCTGGGAGAGGTGTCACCGAAGGTGACGGAGAGGGCTACCGGGCAAACAGTGCCTTGAGGATCAGCGGCGTGATGACAGAAGAGACGATGATGAGCAGGATAACTGCCGTGAAGAACACGGAGTCCACCACGCCCACGGCAAGGCCCTTCTGGGCCACGATCAGGGCCACCTCGCCGCGGGTCATCATGCCGACGCCCACTTTAAGGGAGTCGCTCCAGCTGAAGCGGCAGAGCTTTGCAGCTGCGCCGCAGCCGATGATCTTGGTGATCAGGGCCACCACCACGAAGCAGACGCTGAAGAGCAGGATGGTGGGGGTCAGGCCGCTGATGTCGGTCTTCAGGCCGATACTGGCGAAGAAGACGGGGGAGAAAAGGGTGTAGCTGCTGATATCCACCCGGCGGCTCACGTAGTTGGCATCTTCCAGAGAGCAGAGCACGATGCCTGCCACGTAGGCACCGGTGATGTCCGCGATGCCGAAATACTGCTCGGCAATGTAGGCCATGGCAAAGCAGAAGGCAAGGCTGACGATGGTGATGCGCTGGGTGTGGGGGTTGCGGTTGTCCAGCCATAGCATGGCTTTGTGGATGATGAGGCCGATGACGATGGCAGCGATGAAGAAGAGCACAGTGTTCAGCAGCACCTGTGCAAGGCTGGTGTCGCTGCCGCCGCTGGCACCCAGCACGCAGGTGAGCACCACGATGCCGATGACATCATCGATGACGGCGGCACTGACGATGGTGGTACCGAGGAAGCTCTTGAGCTTGCCCAGCTCCTGTAAAGTCGCCACAGTGATGGAGACGCTGGTGGCCGTCATGATGGTGCCGATGAAGAGGGCCCGGTAAAATTCCGGGCTGCCCACGGCAGAGAAGCCATAAAACAGGCTGTAGAGCAGGGTGCCGCCAACCAGCGGCACGGCCACGCCCACACAGGCGACAAGGGTGGCGATGGGGCCGGCCTTCATCAGCTCCTGCAGGTTGGTGCCGAGGCCGGTGGTGAACATCAGCAGGACGACGCCAATCTCTGCAAAGACGGCGATGGAGTCACTGGGCTGCACCAGATTCAGCAGACAGGGGCCGATGACAAGGCCCGCGATGATCTCGCCGACGACCTGAGGTGCCTTGCACTTGCGGGCCAACAGTGCAAAGAACTTGGCGCTGATGAGGATGATGGCGAGATTCCGAAAGATGGAATACATGAGCGATCCTTCCTTTGACAATAATATACAACCCGTTCGGTCAGAACGGCCCGATGCCGCGCGGCGGGCCGGAAAACAGGGAACAGGATTATTATAATACTTTCATTTTTGAAATGTAAAGTGAAAATGGCTCAGAAATGGCTCAGAATGTCATATCGAAAAAACATGAAAGAGATACGGAAAAGACATAAAAGATATAAAAAGCATCAAGGAAAGAACTTTGCGGGATTTTTGCAGGAAAAACTGCGCAGAAAGGCTTGACAATTCCGGCTGTACTTGCTATAATAAATTGCTGTCTGAACAGACACGCCGCACAGCCCGCGCGACGCCGCGCAGGCTGTGTACCCTTGGCCTCATCATCTTGAGGCCCTTAAGTCCAAAAGGAGGTGCTACAAAATGGCAAAGTACGAAACCATGCTGATTACCAGCGCCGCTCTCGACGAGGAGGCTACCGCCGCTCTGGTTGGTAAGTTCAAGTCCCTGATCGAGGCTAACGGTACGATCGATTCCATCGACGAGTGGGGCAAGCGCCGTCTGGCCTACCCCATCAACGACGAGGAGGAAGGCGTCTACACCGTGATCAACTTCACCAGCGAGCCCAGCTTCCCCGCTGAGCTGGACCGTGTGTACAAGATCACTGAAGGCGTTATGCGCAGCCTGATCGTTGCCCACGAGGAGTAATCTTTTCGTGACGAAAAAGGAGTCCGTATTATGTTGAATGTTGTAGCGATCATGGGCCGCCTTGTGGCGGACCCCGAGCTTCGCACCACCCAGAACGGCACCAACGTGTGCAGTTTCCGCATTGCGTGCGACCGGAACTTTGCCCGTCAGGGCGAGCAGCGGCAGGCCGATTTCATCGACATCGTCGCCTGGCGCCAGCAGGCAGAGTTCGTCTCCAAGTATTTCCAGAAGGGCAGTCTGATCGCCATCGAAGGCAGTCTTCAGACCCGCCAGTATCAGGACAAGAACGGAAACAACCGCACCGCTGTGGAGGTCGTGGCCAACAACATCAGCTTTGCAGGCCCCAAAAATGCCAATGGCAGCAATCAAGGCGGCGGCAGCTATCAGAATGCTGCTCCGTCCTACCAGAACGCAGCCCCTGCCCGCCCGGCCGCTGTGGAGGCAGCTCCCAGCTACTCTGCCGGCAACGCAGATGATTTCGCTGTTATCGATGACAGCGACGACCTGCCGTTCTGATTCCGAAACGGTGTTTTACCGTAAAAATCCAACAGGAGGTAATAAGCAATGGCTTTTGAAAGAACCGAAGGCTCTCGCCCCGCACGCCCCATGCGTCGCGGCCGCAAGAAGGTTTGCAGCTTCTGTGTCGATCGCATCGACACCATCGATTACAAGGACGTGCCCCGTCTGCGTAAGTACGTCTCTGAGCGTGCAAAGATCATTCCCCGCCGTGTGACCGGCACTTGCGCTTATCATCAGCGCGCACTGACCACCGCCATCAAGCGTGCTCGTCACGTTGCTCTGATGCCCTACGTCAGCGACTAATCTGAACAAATCAACCCAATCAAAATAATCAGCAATCAGCAAAGCGCCCTCACCGACGACAAGGTGAGGGCGCTTTTTTGTCGCCCTCTCAGTCACGCCGCAGGCGTGACAGCTCCCCCAGAGGGGGAGCCACTGGCGTGTCGATAAAGTTTCGTCTGGACGAGAAAAGTTTGATTCTATCGTAAACAGTAGTGCCCTGCTATAGAGATTCACAGCAGCTTGACAAGGAGCGCTTGTCCAGAAGCTGCTGCCCTCTGTAGCAGGGCACTATCTTTTGCGTTATATTAGACTTCAGGCGTTCAGCTGAAAGCTGCCCGGCCTGCCAATGGCTCCCCCTCTGGGGGAGCTGTCTGCGCAGCAGACTGAGAGGGCTTCTGCCGGAAAAGTGCTCTATCATTGAGCATTGTCAGGTTGCTACAGAAGGCAGCAGCTTCAGAACTTACCCCTCATCCGGCGCTGGGAGCCGCAACCCGGGTTCCGCTATATAAAACATTTGCTGCGACGGACAGAATAAAGGTAATAAAATTATCCATTTCGCCTCACCCCCTTCCCAATAAAATGGGCGGAGTCAGACCGCAAACACATTTAATTTGACAAAAAGATACAACAAAAGGAGCTGTTGCAAAATAGCTTTCTGAAAAAATAATGCACAAAACCCGAAACCTTTTCGGGGCCAAAACAGCTCCAAAAGGGTTCCGGGTTTCTGATTTTGCGTTATTTCTTTGTGCAAATTGCTATTGCATTTTTATTTTGCAACAGCCCCCTGTTGATTTTCAGAGAGGGTCACAGCGTCTTGCAGAACTCTTTCAGGTACGCGCGGAATGCCTCACCGATCTCGGGATGGCGCAGAGCCATCTCCACCTGAGCCTCCACGACCTTGAGCTTGTTGCCCATGTCGTAGTGCTTGCCGGTAAATTCCACGGCCGTCATGCCGCCGTGATTGCGGGCATACTCGGCCATGGCGTCGGTGAGCTGGATCTCGCCGCCTGCGCCGGGCTTGGTGTGGGCGAGGATGTCGTAGATCTCCGGGGTCAGCAGCACGCGGCCCAGGATGGAGTAGTTGCTGAACTCCTGTCCCTTCTTGGGCTTCTCGATCATGTCGTCCACGAAGAAGTAGTTGTCGTGGATGGGAGTGGTCTTGAGGCTGCAGTAACGGCTCACATCGGCCCAGGGCACTGCAGATACGCCTGCCACCGGACGGCCAAACTCCTCGTAGGCCCGGATGAGCTGGGCGCAGACGGGGTCTTCGCCGTAGATGACGTCATCGCCATAGATGACCACGAAGGGATCGTCGCCGGTGAAGGACTTGGCCATGCTCACGGCGTGGCCGAGGCCCAGAGTCTGATGCTGACGCACAAAGTAGATGTTGGCCAGATTGGAGATGCCGAGGCACTCTTCCAGCATTTTCTCCTTGCCGGGAACGGAGAGCTTGGCCTCCAGCTCGGGGCTGCGGTCGAAGTGATCCTGAATGATGTCCTGATTCCGGCTCACGATGATGAGGATATCGGTGATGCCGGAATGGACGGCCTCTTCCACCAGATACTGGATGGCGGGCTTGTCCACGATGGGGAGCATTCCCTTGGGCATCGCTTTGGTAGCGGGCAGCACGCGGGTGCCAAGACCGGCGGCGGGAATGACTGCCTTGGTGACTTTTTTCATGATTTGGACTCCTTCACATTATATTTTCCGGCTGAAAGGCTCAGCCATAGAAAGCGTTGAGCAGTGCCTGTAGGTTGGGGCCCAGCAGCAGGCTGAATGCACTGCCGCCGACGCCCAGCAGCAGGAGACAGAGGAACACAGCGGCAAAGCTGACGCCGCCCTGTGCGCGGAGCACAGCCTGACGCTGGCGGGCATCCGGGAACTCGGCCTGGATGCGGCGGATGTGGGCCGCAGCGCTCTTGCGGTAGAACCACTTGCCATACATGCCCCGCACCAGCATCAGCAGGAAGCTGAGCACAGAACAGACCCGGGCGAGGATGGTCAGGCCCGAAGTGCTGAGCTGGGGAGCCAGCGTGCTGCCAGAGATCTGGAGCATCTCAATAAAGGTGGGCGCAGCCAGCAGCAGTTCTGCCGCCAGAAAGCCGAAAGCCGGCTTCCACGCCTTGCGGTAGAAGAAATAGAACGGCCCGAAGAAGAGGGCGGAAAAGCTCAGGGAGACTTTGCTCTTCTGCAGCTGCATCCGGCTGTAGGCCGCCAGATAGGAGGGGGCAGCAGGGCCGATGAAATCCACCCAGTCCTGCCGGGAGATGCCGTCCATCCGGGCATCCTTGCCGAAAGCCTCTTCAAACATCTGCTTTTCGGGGTCGGACACCGCAGACTCGAACTGACGGTACATCTGGGAATAATCGAAATCTTCATCGCTATCGGTGCGGGCAGAGGGCGGCTCCTGACCTTCGGGCGGGAGCACGGCACCGCAGCAGCGGCATTTCTCCTCGCTGCGCAGGGTGCGCTCGCCGCAGGCGGGGCAGGTGCGGAGCTCGTCATCCTGATAGGGGAACTTCCACTCGTAGCCGGAAGCGTGAGCGGATTTATGGATGCAGACGCCCAGCTTCTCGTAGCAGGAGCGGTGATAGGGGGCACCGCAGTCGGGACAGACCACGATATCGTCCTGAAGCATGAGGGGCTTGCCGCAGCCCTCGCAGGGGCAGCCATAGTATTTTGGCATAAGATCCTCCAATAAAAATGGTACTTGTCTGTATTATACACTTAAAATAAGGAAAAGAAAAGCCAGAAATCTTCAAATTTCCAGCACGATAGTAATTTTTCCCCTTTACTTTATCATGGATTCTGGGTATACTAATGAAGTATCTGTGTATAAACTGTATCTTTTGCAGCTCTCTCCCCAGAGAGCGCTGAGGCGGCAGGACTTCTCAGGCGCTGATGCCGGGAGCCGCAGCCCGGGCGCAAACCGAAGAGGACGGAGAGGGCAGGGCCGCCGACGGGGAGACTGACAAAAGATGCATCCGTTGATCAAGACGAGAGGAATAAACGATGATCACCACTGATGAACTGAAAGTGCAGCTGGCCGACTACGGCCACGCTGTGAAAGATCTGGAAGAAGCGCTGGCCATCGACGCTTCCCGTAAGCGCGTGATGGAGCTGGAGCACACCATGTCCCGCCCCGGCTTCTACGATGACGCAGAGCTGAGCAAGAAGGTCTTTGACGAGGTCGGCGACCTGAAGGGCAAGCTGAGCCGCTTTGAGAAGCTGCAGGGCCTGTACGATGACGCCGAGACCATGCTGGAGATGCTGGACGAGGAGTACGACCCCGAGATGGTGCCCGAGGCGGAAGAAGCCGTCAACGCGGTGGGCAAGGCTGTGGATGAGCTGCAGCTCATGACCATGCTGAACGGCGAGTACGACCACAGCAACGCCATCCTGACCTTCCACGCCGGCACCGGCGGCACCGAGGCACAGGACTGGGCCGAGATGCTCTATCGTATGTACAGCAAGTGGGCACAGGCCCACGGCATGACCGTGGAAGTGCTGGACTATCAGGACGGCGATGAGGCCGGTCTGAAGAGTGCTTCCATCATGGTCAAGGGCGCCAACGCCTACGGCCTGCTCAAGAGCGAGAATGGCGTCCACCGTCTGGTGCGCGTCTCTCCCTTTGACGCCAACGCCCGCCGCCAGACCAGCTTTGCTTCTCTGGAAGTCATGCCGGAGCTGGACAACACCATCCAGGTGGATATCCGCCCCGAAGATATCGAGATGCAGGTCTACCGCTCCTCTGGTGCCGGCGGCCAGCACATCAACAAGACCTCTTCCGCTGTCCGACTCATCCATAAGCCCACCGGCATCGTGGTCAGCTGCCAGACCCAGCGCAGCCAGTTCCAGAACC
>ERZ808240.4772-NODE-4772-length-11637-cov-6.847867_pt1 | contig 11637 bp, 13 predicted proteins | sample MGYA00521084_ERZ808240 | MGnify/ENA primary metagenome ERZ808240 (study PRJEB31516, sample SAMN03275571) | gut metagenome | biome: mammalia-associated habitat; material: feces | host: Papio cynocephalus | place: Kenya | collected 2012-08-06 ... | reverse complement strand
AATATGGCAAACAGAGAGTACAAAAGTGACGTGTTTAGTATGTTGTTGGAGGACAGAGCGAGAGCGTTGGATGTCTACAATGCGATGGCAGGGACTTCGTACACCGATCCGGAGATTATTGAGATTCATACATTGGAAAGCGGAGTATCGCTTACGGTGCACAATGATGCATCGTTTGTCGTGAGTATGGATTCGGTTCTGAATATCTACGAACACCAGTCAACGTATAACCCGAACATGCCACTTCGGGAACTGATTTATTTTGTGACCATCATCAAGAAGCTGGTCGAAAACAGATATCTGCTCAGTCACAAACTGGTGAAGATACCTACACCGAAGTTCGCAGTGTTCTACAATGGAGATAAAAACAGACCAGAGCGGGAAGTGCTGAAATTGTCCGATGCATATGAAAACCAGTCGGACGAGCCGCAGTTAGAGCTGATTTGCACCGTGTACAACATCAATCCGGGAAACAATGAGGATTTGAAGAAGCGGAGCCAGACGTTGCGGGAATATATGATATTTGTTGGATATGTAAATGAGAATCTTGCAAAGGCAGAAAAGGGCGAGAAGGATTATGAGACTGCAATCAGAGATGCGGTGAACCGTTGCATTGCAGAGGATATCTTAAAGGATTTTTTGCTGGAACGTAGAGAGGATGTGCAGAAAAGTATGATGTTTGATCTGACATACGAAAAACAGATGGAGAATGCAAAACGGGAATGGTATAACGATGGTGTGGAAGAAGGACGTGCGGAAGGATATTCATCTGGACTTACACAGGGATATACGAAAGGCAAGGTGCATTATTTAACTGCTTCGGTTGTAAAAAAGGTACAAAAAGGCAAAAAGCTTGAACAAATTGCAGATGAACTTGAAGAATCTGTCGAAGATATCCAGTCAATCTACGATATTGTGAAGAAGTATGCACCAGAATATGATATAGATGCAATTACTACGGAAGTGCTGGAAACACGGGAAAATGAAAAAGCATAAATTGTTAGGGGAGGAATTTAGGAGGAAACATTATGAATGTTATAGAGGCTATTCATTACAGACATAGTTACAGGGGCAAATATAAAGATATTCCCGTACCAAAGGAAGATTTAATAAAAATCATGCAAGCTGGTCTTGATGCTCCGTCTGGATGTAACAAACAGACTACATCATTGATTGCTGTTGATAATCCTGACGTATTGAAGCAACTTCATAGTGTGATAGAACCACCTGTTGGAGAAACTGCTCCTGCTGCTATTTGCGTTTTGACACAGAGAGTCAATGCCTATCGGGATAAATGTTTCGCTGTGCAGGATTATTCAGCAGCGATTCAGAATATGCTGCTTGCAATTGTGGAGCTTGGTTATCAAAGCTGTTGGTATGAAGGGCATATTACCGATGATGACAAGATCTGTGATAAAATGGCACAGATACTAAATGTGCCTGAGGGCTATGAGTTGGTCTGTTTTTTGCCTGTTGGTATAGCAGAAAGCAATCCGATACATCCTCAAAAGAAAGCATTTGAAGAAAGAGCGTGGTTTAATTCATACAATCAGAGTAACTGATAACTTTCAATTTAGAGAGAACTTAGAAATGATTCGATTTTGTTCAAAGGATGAGATACAAAATACAATATAAGATAAATAAAGATGATTGGTCTTATGATAAGATTGGTCGTCTTTATTTTTTCGGAGTTTGATATGGAATTATGGGAAATTAAAACTTAGTGAAAAAGTGCAGTAAGTTTTAATTACAATATTGATTGTAGATAATAAGGATAGTATAATAAAATTAAAATTTGTAAGAAAAGTGCAGTAAGTTTTAAATTGAGGAGGCAAATCTGTGGAAAAAATTATAAATAGAGATATCTATTTAAGTAGATTGATAGACAAAAAGGAAAATGGTCTCATTAAGGTTATTACAGGAATCAGAAGGTGCGGAAAAAGCTATCTTCTGTTTTATTTGTTTCGTGACTATCTTATATCGAGTGGAGTAAAGGAAGAGCAGATTATTTCCATTGCACTTGATGATGATCTTTGTGAACAGTATCGTAATCCGGATGAATTATCAAAATACATTCGTTCAAAAATTGTAAATAAAGAAATGTACTATATTCTTATAGATGAAGTGCAATATGCTATTACAAAAAAAGAACTTGAAAATCCGGAAGATGTTAAGCTATATAATGTTTTGAATGGATTGATGCGTCTTCGAAATGTGGATATTTATGTGACGGGAAGTAATTCAAAATTACTTTCTCAAGATGTAATGACGGCATTCAGGGGCAGAGGCGATCAAGTTCAGGTATTCCCGTTGTCATTTAAAGAATATTATGATTTTGTCGGTGGAGATAAATTGGAAGTGTATGAATTGTATGCTCTTTATGGGGGAATGCCGCAGCTTTTATCATTTAAGCGTGATGAGGAAAAGGTTAAGTATCTGAAAAACTTGTTTTCGGAAGTATATTTCAAAGATATAAGCGAGCGATATGTTGTAAAACTTCCCGATGTTTTGACCGAACTTACCGATGATTTGTGTTCTTCGGTAGGTTCACTTACAAATGCAAAGAAGATTGCCGATACATTGGAAAGTGTAAAAAACATTAAGGTGTCTACCAGTACAATCGCAAAATATTTGGAATATCTGATAGAGTCGTTTATGTTCAGCGAGGCAAAAAGATATGATGTAAAGGGTAAAAAGTATTTTGAGTATCCTTTGAAATATTATTGCACGGATGTAGGACTTCGTAATGCCAGGCTTAATTTTAGACAACAGGAAGAAACACACATAATGGAAAATATCATTTATAATGAACTGATAATCCGTGGGTATTCTGTAGATGTTGGCGTTGTTGAAATTATTGAAAATGTTGAAGGTAAAAAAAGAAGAAAACAGTGTGAGATTGATTTTGTTGTAAATATGGGAGCAAGAAGATATTATATTCAGTCTGCATTATCCGTAAGTGATCCTGATAAGATGACAACCGAGTTAAGGCCTTTGAAAAATACAAAAGATTTTTTCAAGAAGATTATTATATCAAAGTCGAATGCAAAACCATGGATAGATGAAGATGGTATTGTGCATATTGGCTTGTATGATTTTTTGTTAAATCAGAATTCATTGGAACTGTAAGGAAACAAATCGGAATTTGTAAGGGAAATTATTAGGAGCGAATATGAATCACACAAATCGAAAAAGCAGTACGGTCGGCATTTTATGCGCCATCGGATGCGAAACTCTTTACGGACTCAGTTATATTTTCACCAAGCAGGCAACGGCTTGTGCCAGCGAACTTGCTCTGCTTGGATGGCGTTTCTTTCTCGCCGTTCTTGTCATGAGCTTCTGCGTACTGCTTGGCTTCATTAAAGTAAACTTGAAGGGAAAGCCACTCAAGCCGTTGCTGCTTGTGGCACTGTGCAGCCCGTGCATTTATTTTATCGCGGAAACCATTGGCATCAGTCACACAACTGCGTCAGAGAGCGGTGTATTTCTTGCCTGTATTCCGATTGCATCGCTGATCGCGTCGACTTTGATCCTGAAAGAAAAGCCCTCTAAAATGCAGTTGATCGGTATTTTGATCACCTTGGCGGGTGTGCTGATCACCGTGTTTGCAGTCAGCGCCTCATCGAGCCTGTCTATTCTTGGGTATGCGTTCCTTTTGGTGGCTGTTATCTCCTATGCGTTGTACAGCGTGTTTGTTGACAAAGCCGCCGCTTATACCGGTGCGGAAATCACATATGTTATGCTGCTCTCCGGCGCTGCGCTTTTTATTCTACTTGCTGTTGCGGAAGCCGGATTTCTTGGAACGCTCTCTGAACTGGTATGGCTGCCTTTTCAAGAGCCCAGTTTCTTGATTGCCATTTTGTATCAGGGGATCGGCTGCTCCGTTCTGGCGTTTTTCTTGTCTAACCTCGCAATTTCCAAGATCGGTGTCAACCGCACATCCTCTTTTATCGGGATTGCAACAGTCGTTTCAATTTTGGCGGGCGCACTTTTACTGCGGGAATCGTTTACGGGTTTTCAAATCGCAGGTGCAGTTATCATCATTGCCGGGGTGTATACTGCCAATATTAAAAAATGACACTTTGACAAATTCCAGCTTATGAGGACAAAAGATGAAACTTAGAGAATACAAAACGACGGACTGTGAGCAGATGGCGAAACTGTTTTATAATACGGTACATAGTGTAAATGCAAAGGATTATACAGAAGAACAGTTAAATGTCTGGGCAGCCGGCAGCGTAGATTTACAAGAATGGAACCAATCTTTTCTAAAGCATAAAACAGTGGTTGCGGTGGAGGATGATGAGATTGTTGGATTTGGAGATATCGATCAATCTGGCTATCTGGACAGGCTGTATGTTCATATGAATTATCAGGGGATGGGAATTGCATCAGCTATTTGCAATGAATTGGAACGAGCTGTAATTGGGGATTTGATTACAACACATGCATCAATTACAGCCAAACCATTTTTTGAACATCGGGGATATAAAGTTGCTTTAGAACAGGAAGTTGTTCGGCAGGGAATTAAGCTTAAAAACTATGTTATGGAGAAGAAAACTTCTATCGGATTTTCCGATGAATGTTCTGGAGGGAATGTGCAAAGGGATTTAATATGATAAAAATTGTGTGGTCAATAAATGATATAAATAAATATCAAACAGGAAATTTGTCGGAAGGCGCAGTAAAGATAGAAACACCGCAGAGTGTCGGTGAACTGATGAAAAAAGCAGTGCCAATTGCTGCAATTCTATGTGTTTTCCTTTTTATTGCTATGCTTTGTAAAACGATAATATGCAAGACAGTTGTAATCTCACCAATATTTATTCTGGTTGGATTTGCTTTCGGTTTTATATTGTTAATAATTCATGAGTGGTTACATGGAATTGTTTATCCCAAGGAAGCAGATGTAACAATAGGAAGAATAAAAGGAAAGACAACATTTGTTGCATTAGCATCATATCCATTGAAGCGAAATCGGTTTATATTGATGTGCCTGTTGCCATTTGTTCTTGGATTAGTTCCATTTATATTATTTGTAATTAGTCCTGCTGAATTTAGAGTATTTAATGGATTGAATTTTGGCATGGCATGTATGGGTATGGTTTCGCCATTTCCAGATGTGTTTAATGTTCTTGCCGTTCTAAGAAATTCTGAAAAAAGCGATTCAATAATGTTTTACAAGAACGATATGTATAAGATTTCTTAAATTTCTGGTTGATCATACAGTTGATCAGATAGGAAAATATAAATCTGCAACTTAAAATATTTTGGAGAAATAGCATGGAAAAATATTTAAGAGAAACAAAAATGCTGGATTATTCAAGCAAAAATATACAGCAATTGATACGGGATAGAAACTGGAACGACATAGAAGAATTTGAACGACTAAAATCAATTTACACGTTTGTAAGAGATGAAATTTTGTTCGGATATAATATTGATGATACTGTTTGTGCATCAAAGGTTTTGGCGGATGGTTATGGGCAGTGCAATACAAAGGGAACATTGTTCATGGCACTATTAAGGGCATGCAATATTCCTTGCAGAGTACATGGATTTACCATTGATAAGGAATTGCAAAAGGGAGCAATGACAGGAATTGTATATAAAAATGCACCTCGAAATGTGCTGCATAGCTGGGTTGAAGTGTATTTTGAAGATACATGGTACGAGCTAGAGGCATTTATTCTTGATAAACAATATTTGAGAAAATTGCAAATAAAAAATAGCGATTGCACGGGCGCGTTTTGTGGTTATGGCGTGGCAGTGAAAGACTTTAAGCATCCGGTTATTGATTTTGACAGAAATAATACATATATTCAGAGCGAAGGACTCAATCAGGATTTTGGAGACTAGGGGCATTGGGTGAAAATTGAAAATAAGAGAAAATTACCCAACGAAATAGAAGAACGTATATAAAATGATGGGGGAAATATTGAAATATGCAAAAATCTCCCCAATGCAGGAGAAAAACATGAAGTTTCAACAAGCAAGCGAAGGTGATTTTACCATAATTCAGGAGTTCTACTGGGATGTAATCGATGATATCCACAGGAACAATGTAAAACATGAAAATCTCGGATGGGAAAAGGGCGTTTACCCATCCGACCAATTTATTCAGGATAGTCTTATCAAGGGTGAACTTTATACCTTGATGGAAGAAGATGCGTTATATGCCTGTGTGATCCTGAACGGTGAACACAATGAGGGATATGATAGTTGTACATGGGGAATGGAGTGTGATTCCAGCGAAGCCCTGACACCCCATGCACTTGCAGTCGCTCCGAAGTTGCAGGGGAAAGGCATTGGCAAAATTGTAGTAGAAAATATGCTGAATATTGCCCGTGTAACGCATAAGAAAGCGGTACGGTTGGATGTGCTTGGTGCCTGCAAGGCAGCAGAACGTCTCTATACAAGCTGTGGGTTTCAGTTTGTCGAAGCGAAGGAAATGTTTTACGAAGATACAGGCTGGACAGAGTATAAAATGTTTGAATTGAATATATAAATTTAAAATTTGCAATCTGCATACAATAAAATTGACATTTACACGAATGCGTGTTATTGTCAATGTATAGAAAGAAGGAGGTGTGTAAAATGGAAGGGTTTTATACAGTTTCTCAATATGCAGAGCTGACGGGAAAAGATCCGGGAAATATAAGAAGAATGCTGATCCGTGGGGAGTTGCAGGGGGAGAAAGCGGGAAATCAGTGGATGATTCCTAAGGATGTTGAATATCCGGCAGATAAGAGAGTTAAAAGTGGTGATTATAAAAATTGGAGAAAGCGTAAACATGTATGGAATGAGAATAAAGAACTTATGAAAAATATTTCTAGTATGTGTGGCGAATTGAGAGATGTTTATGGAAATTCGTTAAAAAAGATAGTTCTTTATGGATCTTATGCAAGAGGAGAACAAACACCGGAATCGGATGTCGATATTGCTTTAATTGTAAACAATGTAAATGATGACTGCAAGCATGACAAAATGACGGATATTGTTGTTGATTATGAGTTAGAACAAGGGGTAACTTTATCAGTGATACAGATTGATTATGCGGAATATACGGAGTGGAATCACATTTTACCTTTCTATAAAAACATAGATAAGGAGGGGATTGTTCTGTGGAAGAGCGCATAATAGATTTAGCAAAATACCGGTATGAAGCCAGTACAGAGGCTATTTTGGATGCGGAAATCATGTATGAAAATAGACGCTATAAGAATGCATTAAACAGGGCGTATTATTCCATTTTTCATGCAATTAGAGCTGTTAATGCATTGAATGATTATGATAGCAGTAAACATAGTGGAGTAATCGCGTATTTTAATCAGAATTTTGTAAAGATGAATATATTCCCCAAAGAGGCATCCAAGATTATCCGTTTGGCATCAGAAAATAGAGAAAAAGCAGATTATTTAGACTTCTTTGTAGCATCGAAGGAAGAAGCCGAAAATCAGATAGCGAGAGCGAAAGAATTTCGTGTGTTTATTGAATCATATTTGAAAGACAAAAATGTAATATAAACCTGTTGACACACCCAGCAATATTTGATAATATTTATCAAGTAATTTAACATTCCATGAGGGAGTAGTTAGCGCGAAAGTGTGGTTTGTCAACATTCTGATTATAAGCTGAGAGTATAATCTGGCAAATCTTAAATAATGAGACTCATGTATATCAATTACCTGCTTGTGCAATAATCTACACAGGCAGGTAATTGATATACATGAGTCTTTTTTTACCTGACGGATATATTTTCAATCGCAGGTGTTTTGGCTGACGGTACTGCTGTGGAGAGAAAAAAGGAGGAAATCATGGAAAAATTCATTAACAACGCCCCATTTGCCCTTGTGCTTTTAATTCTTGTGATAGGCTTTGTCCTGCTGATTAAAGGTGCGGACTTCTTTGTGGAGGGAAGTTCCAGCGTGGCGAAGCGGCTGCATGTGCCGTCGATCATTATCGGACTTACCATCGTTGCGATGGGAACATCCCTTCCGGAAACCGCAGTCAGTGTGTCTGCATCCCTTGCAGGCAACAATGAGCTTGCAGTCAGCAATGTTGTCGGTTCCAATATTTTTAATCTGATGGTCGTCATTGGCGTGTGCGCAATATTGGCAACGGTCAATGTTGCAAAGGAAACAATCAGGAGAGATATCCCATTATCCCTTATTTGTGCCGGACTTTTGATGCTTCTTGGGATTGTCGGACTTGGCGACAAGACCGGTATGACGCTTGGACATCTGGATGGTGTGATATTCATAGTACTTTTTGCATGTTACATTATCTACATGATCCGGACTGCGATGAAAGCAAGTAAGGAAGGTAAGAAGGTTGAGATCGAAGGTGGATCGGACGAGGAGATCAAGCTTGTTTCCGTTCCTGTGAGTATACTGTTTATCATTGGCGGCGCAATCGCAATTGCTGTCGGCGGAGATGTGACGGTTGATGCTGCATCCAGAATCGCAAGCGATCTCGGTATGAGCCAGACACTGATCGGGCTTACGATCGTTTCAATCGGAACATCGCTTCCGGAGCTTGTTACATCTATCGTGGCAGCCAGAAAGAATGAAGTGGATATGGCACTTGGAAATGCAATCGGTTCCAATATATTCAATATACTTATGGTGCTTGGCATTGCATCGGCGATCAGTCCGATCAGCATCATTCAGGAGAACATTATCGATTTATGTGTATTAATTGCATTTACTGTGCTGGTATGGATATTTGCAGCAACCAGAAAGAAAATCGGCCGGGTGGAGGGCCTGTGTATGGTTGCGCTTTACGCGGCATATGCGGTTTATATCATTATAAGATAAATGGGAGACAGGACGAATGATATTATTTTTCAAAGTATTTTTTACCGAATTTATAGCAGAGATGGGCGATAAAACACAGCTGATGTTGATCGCGCTTACTTCAAAATATAAATTAAGAGACATTATATTTGGAACAGGGGTTGCAATTCTTGTGCTGAATGGACTTGCCGTGCTGGCAGGTGGACTTGTCAGCGAGTTTGTACCGGAATGGGTGATCAAGTCGGTCGCGGCACTCGCATTCCTTTACTTTGCCGCATCTACGATTGCTGGTGACGATGAAGAAGAGGAAGAAGGCGGCAAGACGAAGATCAAGTTCGCGCCGCTTGCCGTGTTCTGTACATTTTTTGTCGCAGAGCTTGGCGATAAGACACAGCTTACTGCTATCACATTTGGCGCAAATGAAGGTATAGGTGCCGCATTTGTTGTATGGATTGGCTGTTCACTCGGACTTTTTGCTGCTGACATGCTCGGCATGCTGGTCGGGTATCTGTTGAAGAGCAAGACACCGGACGGACTGCTGAGTGTTCTTGCGTTTGTGATCTTCTTGATCTTCGGCGTGTACACATTGTATCAGGGATTGAAGCTGATACATGCAAGCGTTTCTCCGATTCCAGTGATTCCGGTACTCGTAGCTGTAACGGTTGTATTTGCCGGATTGTGTGTATTCCTCTTTGTGAGAAGAGAGAAAAAGAAGAAGGCTGCTTAAGATAATACCCCCACTGGTGCATTTGCGAAGAAATAACAAAATTCGGTCCATACATTCTTCGCTGAAGATAGAAGCGAATTCTTTGTCCTTGTCAGAGGTTCGGGACGTTATAAACGGACATCTGGTTCTTGGCAACCAGAAGGAAATTCAGGAAGTAAAAAACGCATATGAAGCATATAGGCATATTTCGGACATCAATCCGTTCAGCATAACAGATCTAAAAAAAGTACATGGAATTATGACATACCGAACGGTCAATGAATCGGGAGCTTTCAGAAAAGGCGATGAAGGAGTATTTTCCGGAGATAAATGCATTTTTGTGGCACCGCCGCCACAGATGGCAGACAGTTTGATGAATGATTTATTTACATGGATGAAGAAAAATGAAGGTTTGATTCATCCGCTTATATTAGCGGCAGTATTTCATTATGAATTTGTAGTTATTCATCCTTTCTCAGATGGAAATGGAAGAATGGCAAGATTGTGGCATATGGCTATCCTGTATCGCTGGAGAAATATTTTTGAGTATATTCCATTGGAGTGCCAGATAGAAAAATATCAGACAGAATATTATGACGCAATCGCACAATGTCATGTCAATGGTAATTCCAATAGCTTTATCGAATTTATGCTGGAGATGATTTGCCAGATTCTTGACGAAGTGATCGCACAGATTCGCAAATCAGACTCTGGAACGTCAGAATATGTAAAACGTATGTTAGATGTGATGGAGTATGATATACCATATACATCAAATGCCATTATGAAAGCACTGGGATTGCGGTCGAAAGAAACACTTAGAAAAAATTATATCAATCCGGCAATTGAACTGGGGATTATCAGAATGACGTTACCTGATAAACCGAATAGTAAGAATCAAAGATATGTGAAGCAATAACGGTTTCATAAAAATGTGAGGAATAAAACATGGAATATAACTATAAGCATGGTGGTGATGTCTACCGAAATCCAATTGAATATGATTTTTCCATCAACATCAATCCTCTCGGTATGCCGCTTGCGAGTATTCAGGCAGCGCACGAGGGAATCGTGCTGACCGGCAGATATCCCGATTACAAGGCAGAGCAGTTGTGCAATGCGATTGCGAAGGCGAAGCAGATACCAGCGGAGCGGATCATTCCGGGAAATGGCGCGGCTGAGCTTCTGTTTGCACTGGGACAGACACTTTCTGGAAAGGCGTTAACATTCGCGCCGACATTTACCGGATACGCGGAAGCGGTTGCAGCTGGCGGGGGTGAGATGTGCCATGCAGGATGCGAGGATGCGGATGGACGCGTTGATGATATGAGCGGACAGGATAGGCTGCAGTTTGATTCTGAAACCGTGATTCAACGTCTGCTTGCAAAACTGGACGATTCAATCCGCCTCGTATTCCTATGCAATCCGAACAATCCAACCGGGACATTATTTACACGGGAACAGATTCTGCGCGTGCTTGCGAAGGCGGAGGAGATGCAGGCGTATGTCTGTGTGGATGAGTGCTTTCTGCCGTTTTTGGAGGAGGAAGCAGCGTACAGTATGATGCCTTATCTGGCGAAACATCCGCGTCTGCTGGTGCTCCGTGCATTCACGAAGATTTACTGTATGGCAGGACTTCGACTTGGGTATCTGGCTTGCGGGGATACAGAGCTGCAGTCAGAAATTCGCGCAAGGATTCAGCCGTGGAACACGTCGATTCCGGCACAGATGGCGGGTATCGCGGCATTGTCAGATATGGAATATCTGGCGAAGACATGTGAGAATCTACAGGAGGAACGCGCATATCTTGTACCGCGTCTGCGTGAGCTGGTGACGGAGGTGTATGATGGATATGGGAATTTTCTGTTATTCCGTGATGAACCGGACTTGAAAGAGCGGATGCTTGACGTGGGAGTCCTGGTTCGTTCGTGTGATGATTTTGAGGGACTTGATGATACATATTTTCGTATCGGAATCCGTTCCCATAGTGAGAATCAGGAATTCATTCGCAGATTGGCTAGTGTGAAAAATGTGGTAAAATAAACCTAGACTTATATATAGTAGTGAAAAAAGAAATTATAAAATTATATTAGATAGTGTGAGAGGATCGCAAAGAACGCCCGGAAAAATCCG
>ERZ808240.4771-NODE-4771-length-11638-cov-3.459812_pt1 | contig 11638 bp, 10 predicted proteins | sample MGYA00521084_ERZ808240 | MGnify/ENA primary metagenome ERZ808240 (study PRJEB31516, sample SAMN03275571) | gut metagenome | biome: mammalia-associated habitat; material: feces | host: Papio cynocephalus | place: Kenya | collected 2012-08-06 ... | reverse complement strand
TCCTGTTAAAGAGAGCTCCTGGACGTGAGGCTTATCCTGGAGATGTATTCTATCTTCATTCAAGACTTCTTGAGCGTTCATGCAGACTTGACGACGCTCACGGCGGCGGCTCTATCACTGCCCTGCCTATAATCGAAACACAGGCAGGCGACGTTTCCGCATATATCCCTACAAACGTTATTTCTATCACAGACGGACAGATATTCCTTGAAACAGAGCTGTTCTTCTCAGGCGTAAGACCTGCTGTAAACGTTGGTCTTTCAGTATCCCGTGTAGGCGGTGCGGCACAGACCAAGATAGTAAAGAAAGTATCAGGCAATCTTCGTATCGACCTTGCGCAGTTCAGAGAAATGGAAGTGTTCACACAGTTCAGCTCTGAGCTTGACAAAACAACGCAGGAGCTTCTCGACCATGGTCACAGGCTCGTTGAGATACTCAAACAGCCGCTCTATCACCCTTATTCAATGCACGAGGAAGTAATTATCCTCTGCTGTGCACAGCACAAGCTCATGCTTGACGTGCCTGTTAAGGAGATAAGAAAATTCACCCTTGATATGCTTTCCTACTTTGAGGCAAATCACAGCGACATCATTGCCGAGATAAATGACAAAAAGGTCATGACAGACGAGCTTGACGCAAAGATAGTTGCTGCCGCAAAGGAATTTAAGCAGGGCAGATAAAAGCTCTGCACCGAAAGGAGGCATAAGGCATGGCAGGAATGAGAGAGATAAGAGAAAGGATCGCAAGCGTAAGCGAGATCATGAAGATCACAAACGCTATGTACCTTATCTCTTCCTCAAATCTGAAAAAAGCCAAGAAAAGGCTTGAAAACACCGAGCCTTACTTTGAAAAGCTCCAATCTACCATTCACCACATACTGCTCCACACACCTGAGTTCGAGCATAAGTATTTCGACCAGCGTGAGGAGAAAAAGCCTGAGGACAAAATGATAGGCTACATAGTGGTAACAGCCGACAAGGGTCTGGCAGGAGCTTATAACCACAACGTTTTAAAACTTGCAGAGCAGGAAATGGCAAAGCACAAGAACACCTGCCTTTTCGTTGTGGGACAGATCGGAAGACATTATTTTTCAAGAAAGAACGTGACTATCGACGCCGAGTTCCTTTACACGGCTCAAAACCCTACCCTTTACAGAGCGAGGGCTATCGCCGAAACTGTCACAGACCTTTTTGAGAGAAAATATCTTGACGAAGTTTATGTTATTTACACCAAGATGATAAATTCCATGGATATGGAGCCTGAGATACTCAAGCTCTTTCCGCTGGAGCGTGAGAACTTTAAACACCCTCTGCAAAAGCAGGATCACGATATCGTAACGTTCAGACCAAGTCCTGAAAAGGTCATGGATCATCTTGTGCCGAACTACATGAAAGGTCTTATATTCGGCGTGCTGGTAGAGGCGTTCTCTAGTGAGCAGAATGCCAGAATGACCGCCATGAGCGGCGCTACCACAAGTGCTTCGGAGATGATAAAAGAGCTGTCATTGCAGTATAACCGTGCAAGACAGGCGGCTATCACACAGGAGATAACCGAAATCGTAAGCGGAGCAAATGCTCAGAAGAACGAGAGTTAAGGCTTTCGGGAAAGGTGTTGAGATAAAATGGGAAAAGGAAAGATCGTTGAAATAATGGGACCTGTCGTTGACGTTGAATTTGAAAACGGCAAGCTCCCTATGATAAAGGACGCTCTTACTGTACAGCTTGACGGCAAGACAAAGGTCATGGAAGTGGCTCAGCAGCTTGGCAACAACACTGTCAGAGCTATCATGCTGGCTTCAAGCGACGGACTTGAAAAGGATATGGAGGTCACTGCAACAGGCGCTTGCATAAAAGTCCCTGTTGGCGACGCTACCCTTGGAAGAATGTTCAATGTCCTTGGTGAGAGCATTGACGGCGGCGAGCCTGTTAAGGCTGACGACTACTGGGAGATACACAGAGAGCCGCCAAAATTTGAAGATCAGAAGCCTGCAACAGAGATACTTGAAACAGGCATAAAGGTAATAGACCTTCTTGCACCATATGCAAAGGGCGGTAAAATAGGACTGTTCGGCGGCGCAGGCGTTGGTAAAACTGTGCTTATTCAGGAGCTTATCACAAACGTTGCCACAGAGCATGGCGGATATTCTATCTTCACAGGCGTTGGAGAGCGTTCAAGAGAGGGCAATGACCTCTGGCACGAAATGACAGACTCAGGCGTTATCAAAAAGACAGCCCTAGTGTTCGGTCAGATGAACGAGCCGCCGGGATCAAGAATGAGAGTTGCTCAGACAGGACTTACAATGGCTGAGTATTTCAGAGACAAGGAACATCAGGACGTACTGCTTTTCATAGACAACATATTCAGATTTGTTCAGGCAGGCTCTGAGGTATCGGCACTGCTGGGCAGAATGCCGTCAGCCGTTGGTTATCAGCCGACCCTTGCAAACGAAATGGGTGCTTTGCAGGAGCGTATCGCTTCCACAAAGCAAGGCTCTATCACGTCTGTACAGGCTGTATACGTCCCTGCGGACGACCTGACAGACCCAGCGCCAGCTATCACGTTCTCACATCTTGACGCAACAACAGTGCTTTCAAGAAAGATAGTTGAACAGGGTATCTATCCTGCCGTTGACCCATTGGAGTCAACTTCAAGGATACTTGAGCCTGACGTAGTCGGTCAGGAGCATTACGAAGTCGCAAGAAAGACGCAGGAGCTTTTGCAGAAGTACAAGGAACTTCAGGATATCATCTCTATCCTCGGTATGGAGGAGCTTGACGACACCGACAAGACGGCTGTTTACAGAGCGAGAAAGATACAGAAATTCCTTTCACAGCCTTTCCATGTTGCAGAGAACTTCACAGGCATAGAGGGCAAGTATGTTCCGCTGAAAGAAACTATCAGAGGCTTCAAGAAGATAATAGACGGCGAAATGGACGAATATCCTGAGGCTGCATTCCTTAACGCAGGCACTATAGACGATGTTATCGAAAAGGCTAAACAGCTTGAAAACGAGTGATGACCCTCACCGAAAGGAGAAGCTGAAATGGTAAAGACATTCAAGCTTGAAATACTTGCCAGCGACCACGTTTTCTATTCGGGAGAATGTGACGAGCTTATATTCCCAGGTCAGGACGGCTCTTTTGGAATACTGCCTAATCATCAGCCTATGATAACCTGTCTTAACGCAGGCGAGCTGAGATACAGAACGGGCGACCAGTGGCACTATGCGGTGGTAAGCGACGGCTTTGTGGAGATAATGCCGTCATATGTGACGCTTCTTGCGGACACTGTGGAGCGCCCTGAGGAGATAGACGAAAAGCGTGCCGAAGCCGCTAAGGAGAGAGCTGAGGAGAAGCTCAGGCAGAAGCAGAGCATTTCGGAATATTATCACACGCAGGCGGCTCTTAACAAGGCTGTGGCAAGGCTTAAGATATCAAGCAAGTATACAAAGCACAAGATAAATATTTGAGTTCATAAAAAGTTTACATTAAAAGTATAACAGACTCTTGACAAAAGGTCAAGGGTCTGTTATAATATTAGGGCATTCGTATCTAAAGACAGTTGGCAGCAGGAAACTGCGGAAGTCCAGCCGAGGAAAGGAATAGCAAAGTAATCATGACTTTGTATCTCTTTTGTCTTGCGACGAAAGGGATTTTTCTTTTGTTAGTTTACGGTTTGCGTAAATTAGTTCAAAGAGGTGAAATTGAAATGCCAAGCGAAAAGACATTGTCCGCTAAGAAGGAAAGAGTTGCACAGCTCGTTGAAATGCTCAAGAACTCTGCTGCAGGCGTACTCGTTGATTACAAGGGTATCACTGTTGAAGAGGATACAAAGCTCAGAAAAGAGCTGAGAGAGGCTGGCGTAAGCTATTTCGTTGAGAAGAACACTATCCTGAGATTTGCTCTTAAGGAAGCCGGTCTTGACGGTATCACAAACGTACTCGAGGGTACAACAGCTATCGCTATCTCAAACGACGACCAGACAGCTCCTGCAAGAATACTCGGTAAGTTTGCTGAGGAATGCAAGGACGAAAAGTTCTTCCTCAAGGCTGGTTACATTGGTGAGGACGTTTATGACGAGGCAGGCGTTAAGGCTCTTTCTAAGATCCCTTCAAGAGAGACTCTGCTTGCACAGCTGGTTGGTTCCCTTCAGGGTCCTATCCAGAAGCTTGCTGCAACACTTCAGGCTGTTGTGGACAAGGACAACGAGGCTGCATAATTTATATGCCGCTTAACAAATGGGCATTGACCCGAAAAATTATTTAATAAAAAGGAGATTTTTATCATGGCTTCAGAGAAGATTATGAATTTTGTAGAAGAAATCAAGAAACTTTCCGTTCTCGAGCTTTCAGAGCTTGTTGACGCTATTCAGGAAGAATTCGGTGTAACAGCTGCTATCGCTGCTGCTCCAGCTGCTGGTGCTGCTGGCGCTGCTGCTGAGGAGAAGACAGAGTTCGACGTAGTTCTGACTTCATTCGGCGACGCTAAGATGGCTGTTATCAAGGCTGTTAAAGAGATCACAGGTCTTGGTCTTAAGGAGTCTAAGGAACTCGTTGAGAGCGCTCCTAAGGCTATCAAGGAAGGCGCTTCTAAGGCTGACGCTGAGGAGATCAAGACAAAGCTTGAGGCTGCTGGCGCTTCTGTTGAGCTCAAGTAATTTAACATTACAAACATAATAAAAAGGACTTCGTGATGAAGTCCTTTTTTTGTTGGATAAATTCCTAATGAGCGAAACTGTGACACCACCTAACCTATTTGTCAATAGCAGGGCTGTATTATATACAAATAAGTATGTATCATGTATATTTATAAATAGTCAAATTTTTTTGAAAAAAAACCTTGACAACGGGTAAAATAAATGCTATAATAATTAAGCTGAATGACACGGAACACGAACGAAACGAAAGAGTTCAGCGAAAAGAATAATAAATGCGGCAGTGCTGGAATTGGCAGACAGGCACGTTTGAGGGGCGTGTGTCCTTGACGTACGGGTTCAAGTCCCGTTTGCCGCACCAAAAAGCTCGCAGACTTCTGCGGGCTTTTTTTGTTTTATCTTTACGAAGAATCAACCCCCCGCCTTTGGCTGTAGAAGTCAAGGGCGGGGGGATTTTTTTATAGTCAAGGACACCAAATTGGGTGGGCTTCTCTCGTGGGGGATCGTCACGATGTTGCCACATCTCTACCAAAGCCCTATGCTGTCAAACACATGACGCTGTGAAATATTCCCTGCAACTCGTATCATTACTTCGTCATAAGCCGACGTGAAGCTGTCCACATCTACCATGGCGGTGAAATCGTTAATGTTCAGGGCTTCGGAGAGCTTTTGTTTATCATTGGTATAGGCTACATAGGCGGTTTGCAAAGACCTGTTATTTTGCACTGTTACGAGATGTGAATATGGTATCTTGCTGTTTTGCAGCTGCTTTTCTATGGTTTCACACTCGCCCGAAAAGGCTTTTATGGACTTCCCTTTTGCGGCTGTGATAAGATAGCCTTTGCAGGTGAACTTTTGCTGAGCTGACTTTATGCGAGATATCACAAAGCTTACATCGGTTCGGTACGAGCGTTCAAATATCTGCACTGTTTTGTTGTACCATTCTTCGTTGTTCTTTTCCACTGCTTTTGATATTACCATGGTATCGCCCCTTTCACTGATATTATAATATCACAACCTATGTGTGCAATTTAGGACATTGGAAACTGTATTATCATATTGAGGTGAATAATATGATATACAAAGGAATATTCTGGCTTATCAAGGGCGAACTGTTTGCAAGGAAGATAGAGTGCGACAGGTCGGGAAATGTTATCGGTGACGGCAGCGGGCTCAACTCAAAATCGGGTGATAATTTTAATCACAGGCTGACTTGGGATGGGCTGCCGAAAAGCGTCACGCACGGGAAAAAGTACAATTATTATCCTCGGGGCAGGGTGGAGATAAAGGGCGGCAAGGGTGTGATATATCTTAATCCTGTGCTGAACAGTGAAGAAATGTTGGCGGAACTTACAAGGCTGTTCGGGCTTGATGAACTTGATTCTGTGAGGGTCAAAAATGACGGAAGCAGACACTACAGGGCGTATGCTCCATAGTGCCTGCGCTTTATTTTATCTCATAGATATCATCATAGAGAAATCTTACGTTGCCCACAGTGCGGTCTAAAAGAAAATGTCCGCAGAGCCACATTTCATACACGAGCTTATTTCTTATTTTGGAAAGGAACTTTTCGTTCTCATAATGCCGTTTGAAGCACTTGGCGGTGTTCATATCAGGGATATAGCGATCAGTCGGTCTATACTCATAGGGGCAAGTATGGGTGACAACATAGTCAACTTTCCAGCCATACTGCTCGAGATTGAATTTTGCTTTATCTTTGACCGCTTTTTGAGGCTTATCGGGGATGAACTCTATGCCAAAGATATCTGACCGCCACTGTTTATTGGGCATACAAGCTCCGCCAATGGTGAGGATAGCTTTATCCTCGATAACAAATATCTCGCCGTCATTGGCATAGAGGATATTTGGATAGGCTTCTTCATAATCACCCTTGCCGCTGTTCCATATCTTCTGCTTATAGCTTTCATCGTGTATCTTGCCCTCTGTTATATGGAGATGCCAACGCTCTGATTCTGTATAGGTCATGGAATTCAGTGCGTCAAATTCTCCTCGGACACAGAGAAAATTTGTGGGGATAGCCGCAAGCTGTTTTTTCAGGCTTGTGGCAAACATTTCATATATACTTGATAGTCCGGTATCTCCAAGGAGGATAACTGTATCGCTTTTACTAAGCTTCTTATCCTCATGGAGCTTTTTTATTTTTGAAAGATCTCCGTGGAGGTCGCCAACTACATATATCATCTTTTACGCTCCTCACATAGTCTAAGTCTGGTGATAAGATTCATTGGAAGTTCTTTAAGGTCGGGAGCGTATTTTCTCATAAAGAAAGCGTCCTCTATGTTATAGGCTACATTGTCCTGATCGCAATCGAACTCCTCATCGTCACAGTAAATACAGTACATATCCACATCAGGCAGGTACGTTTCTATGAACGAGAAGAGTATGCCATCTCGGTGGGAAAGGATATATTCAAGCTCCTTTCGGGTGTTTCCGCCAAGGGTGAAACGGTGATAAGACTCACCTACATGGTCCCCTGCGGGGTAGCTAGAAACATATACATCTTTATAAAAAGCTGTTATATGCCAATATCTGTTCATTTCGTCTTTATATTTTCTGTCGGGGTTGCCTTCCTCATACCTTACTGCTCTGTTGTAAAGCTCTTCTATTTCTTCAAGCATTTCTTCGGTGGTGAAATATTTTATTTTTGCAGGGTTGTTGTCGCCCTCGGGAAAACATTTGACCATATCAAGCTTGCCGTCCTTAAAGCTTTTGATATGATAGCCTTTTGGTATCTTCCAATCCTCGTGACCTTTGAATATTATTTCGGTCACTTCTCCTGTTTTGCCTGTATCCAAACCACTGTCCCAGCCATTTTCAAGGGTCTTTATGGTGGTAGGGAGGACAAGCTTTTTAAGGCTTTTGCAGTTGTTAAAGGCATTCCACTCTATTTCCTCAACTCCCTCGCTTATCTCGATATTTTTTTAATTGATGCAGTTGTCAAATGTATAGCTTGTGATCTCTCTGATACAAGGGGGAACTGTTATGCTTTCAAGGCTCGGGCAATCGTCAAACCACGCATCCATTTTGGATATTTTGTCGCTTTTTATGGTGACCTTTTCAAGAAATTCATTACGGGCAAATGCAAATCGGTCAATGCGCTCAACGTTTGGTGGGATAACTATTTCTGAGATATTAGTGCTTGAGAAGCTATCCTCGCCGATAGCTTGAAGGGAATTTGGCAATATCACCTCGTCAACAGGCATATGCTGAAAGGCATTATCACATATATACGTAAAGCCCTCGGGTATTTTTGCTATAAAATCTTCATATGGGTCTTTTCGGTCAAGGATATAATCTGCGTAAAGCTCCTTGGCGTTATATCCAGTAAAAACATATCTATCGCCGCCATACTGCTCATTAGCACTTATTACGTTAAGCTCTGCGACGTGTTCTGCTGTAGGCTTCGTGGCATAGGCAGAAAGACCTATAGGCTCGTGGGAATAGCAGTTATCAATTCTTATATCAGGGTTTGAAAGTATAGTCAGGTCAAGATGTTCGTCTTCATCAAAGTGCTCTGAACGTGCAAAGGCATCTCTGCCGATATATTTTACGCTCCTCGGTATTTCGATATTGTATATGCTGTCAGGGTCAGGCAGGCTTATGCAGTTATAGAAAGCACGGTCGCCTATATATTCTATCAGGTCATACTCAAATTCGACATTGTAAAGATATGCACAATCCTCAAAGGCGCTGTTGCCTATGTATCTGACCTGTTCAGGAAAACGAACCTCTCTCAGACAACAGTTTTTAAAGGCGTTATCCTCGATAACTTCAAGAGACGCAGGGAATATTACATTGTCGGTATACATATTTTCAAAGGCGCTTTTTCCTATCGTTGTAAAGCCCTCCGGTATCATAAATACTTGATAGCCCGAGTTATAGGAAGTCTTTATCTGATGAGCTACCATTCTTTTTGCCATATCCTGTGTAAAAACTTTTGCCATAATAATTATCCTTTCTTTATCTGTTAAACCCTATATGCTTTGGCTCTTCTTCGAGGTTATCGTCCTCGGTGAGGTCGAAGTCACGGGCTTTTAGGGTCATGATATCGTCCATTGTCATGGTGCTGAAATTCTGTCTTGTTAGTCTGAGCGCCTGACCGAACAGTGCGCCCTCTATAAGGTTTCTTGCAAATCTGCCGTTGCCGAAATTAGGCTTTTTGCAGACCTTTTCAAGAAAAGGCAGGAGCGTTTCGTCAACATCGTCGGCAAGCTTATGTTCATTATTTTTCGCCATAAGGTGGACGATACTGAGAAGCTCCTCGGCGGTATAGTCCTCAAAATTCACATGAAATGCAATTCTTGATCTCAAACCGGGGTTGCGGTCGAGAAAGTCGTTCATTTCCTTTGGATAGCCTGCGAAAATGACCACCATATCGTCACGGTTGTTCTCCATTTCCTGCACGATAGTGTTTATGGCTTCATCGCCATAAGAGCCTGAGCGGTCGTCGCAGAGGGAATAGGCTTCGTCGATAAAAAGCACTGAGCCTTTGGCTTTTTTGAACATATTCTTCACCTGCACGGCTGTCCAGCCAACATATTTTCCAACAAGGTCGGAACGTCCGCACTCGATAAGGTCGCCTTTGGAAAGCACGCCGTTTTCTTTGAGTATTCTTGCGAACAGCCTTGCAACTGTGGTCTTTGCTGTGCCGGGGTTGCCTGTGAACACCATGTGCATGGCTGTTTTGCTTTCTTTCATTCCCTTATCGGCGAAGATCTTCTGCGCCTTTGAATATGTTATCGCCTTTTCGATAACGCTCTTAGCGGAGTCAAGTCCGATAAGTTCCTGAAGCTCGCTGTAAGCAGAGCCTTTTATCTCCTTGGCTTCTTCCCTTTCGTAAAGCTTTTTGAAGTTTGAATACTGTGGGTATATTTTTGTTTTCAGGACATTTGAATACCAAGTATCGTACATACCCATAAGTTCGCTTGCTCTATATGGGGTATCCTTTGCGCACAGGGAGAGAAGATCTTTGTCGCAGGGGGTATTCTCTTCTCTGCAAAGCTTTCTGAGATACTTATGCGCATCTTCGTTTTCCACAGTATCGTCCTCAAGCTTCACAAATGTGATAGTGCCGAGTTTTTCCTCAATGGAGTCAGGGAGAGAAGGTCCGTCATTTGAAAAGGTAAATATAAACTGTATCTCGTTTTTGTAGGCATTGATGAGATCAAAAAGGATATCGGGGATAGTTTCATCGGCGGTACAAATATCGCTGTTCGTACACTTTAAAACACAGCAAACCATTATTATAGTAGAACCACTGCAAACACGGAACAGTTCACACATATCTGCGTTTCTGGCTGATACCCTGCAAAGGTCGAGGACGGTATATCTTGCACAGCCGAGTCTGTTATTTGAATACAGGGCGCTTACCAGGGTATCGGCAAGCCTATGGGCATTATCGCTTTGGATAAAATAATGCACCGGTATGCCTTTTGTTACGCCGACGCTGTTCTTTCTGAATATTCTTTTAAGCTCAGGCTCAAAGGTCTCTGAACAGATATATTTTTTTGCCACAGCGAGTGCGTCTTTTTTATCAATGGTCTTTGTGATATTTTCGTTTATGTACGATCTTCTATAGTTGCTGAACAGGTCATCAAGTTCATAGTCATTAAGCAGATCGTCATCGAACTTGAAATTATCGTGAAAGCCGTTTGGTATCATTCTTTTGAACATTTCCACTGTTATTTCCTCGAAATTTATATCCACGCACTCAAGCTTTATAAAGGAGAAAAAGTTCTTTACATAGGCTTTTACGTCGGCTTCAAGGTCTGTCACCATAACGCCTGCGACCACCTGCTCTTTTACTGCGCTGGAGATAAAGGCGCAGCTTCTGTTTGGCATAGTGCGTGCCATTTCATTGAAGTCATTTATAAGCTGATTTTTCTCATCAAAGAATGTATCGTACTCATTATCGTTATCTCTTGTTCTTCTGATAATAGGCTCTTCAAGTATACATCTTGCTCTGTAACAACGCATAAATATCCGCCTCCGTGGTTTTTTCTCATTCTCGTTTTTCGTCTGTATCTGCATTATAGCACCTGAAATGTTCAAAAATGCGGACATAATAGGGACTTTTTTGATATATCCGAAAATTTACCCATACGGGGTGGTATGATAGGGGCAGTGAAAAAAGAAAGGAGCATAGGAGTTAAAAGGATACAATTGACAAAATAAAGCAGAAGTGATATATTGAAAGAAAGATATCACGGAACAGGAGGGCAAAAATGTCATATACAAAAACGGATATGCTTTCGCACAAGATCATTGAGATACTCAAAGAACACAGTGACGAAAAGCACCCCCTTACTCAGCAGCAGATATGCGGTCATCTTGAAGAAAAGCTTGGCATAAAGCCTAACCGCAAGACGGTGGCTCAGCATTTGAAGAGCATAATAGGTGACCCTGAATGTAACGTTCTTACTGTTGAGCCTGATGACAAAAGTGACAAAAAATACATTACGGATATTTATTACGCCGCAGACATCACCACTGAGGAATATGAGTTTTTAGCGGACAGCATCATATACTCACCTATGCTCCCTGCGGACTATGTGAGGGATCTGATAAAGAAAATAAACAGCTTATCCACCGGTAACACAAAGAGCAAGGAAGCTAATCTCAGGGAGACTTTTCACTACGGCAACAAGAGCATTTTCTTTGTGATAGAGAATATCAAAGATGCTATAAGAACCAACAGGAAGCTTGATGTTACCATAAGCGATTATGACAAGGACGGCAAGCTTCTCACCAAGAGCGACCCTCAGAGCGGCATAAAGCTTCATCGTCTTATGCTCAGCCCTTACGGCATTGTTATGGCGGACGGCTTTTACTATCTTCTTGCAAGTGATGTTCGCTATGACGATCTTCGTCATTTCAGGATAGACAAGATAATAAAGGCTAGTATCTGCGAAGAGGACGGCTCTATGAGAGATGTAAAGACGCTTAGCAATGTTCCGAGAGATCT
>ERZ808240.4770-NODE-4770-length-11639-cov-12.519769_pt1 | contig 11639 bp, 10 predicted proteins | sample MGYA00521084_ERZ808240 | MGnify/ENA primary metagenome ERZ808240 (study PRJEB31516, sample SAMN03275571) | gut metagenome | biome: mammalia-associated habitat; material: feces | host: Papio cynocephalus | place: Kenya | collected 2012-08-06 ... | reverse complement strand
ATCAGAATCCGCGGAACCGGAAGCCCCAGCCGCCGCAGCAGCAGTTGCACAGCAGATTCAGCAGGATCATGCTCCAGCACCAGCGCATCATGCCGCCCGGCTGGGCATAGGTGGTCTGGGTGCGATAGGTCTGGCCGGGGTTCTGCATCCGCTGCAGGTGGGTGCGGTATTCCATGTTGTTGGGGTCCATCTGCACGGCGCGGCGGGCGTCCTGCAGAGCGTCGATGCGGTTGCCCAGGCCCTGATGGGCCAGCGAAGAGAGATAGTACCAGCGGGCGGGGCGGCTGGCGATGCCATCCAGCACCCGGCGGGCCTCCTGGTAACGCCCATTGACGATGAAGTTGCGGGCGGCCTGCATCTCCGGGCTGTCTGCACCGGAATAGCTGGCTCCGCGCTGCTGTTGCTGCTGGTAGCCGCCAAAGTCAAATCCGAAGCCAAAGGGGTCAAACCCATCAAAACCGCTGTTGTAGCCGCCGTAATTCTGCTGGCTGCCATAGCTCTGCTGCTGATATCCGCCGTAGCTCTGGCCGCCATAGGGATTGCCGCCCATCTGCGGGCCGGTGTCACCCTTGGTAATGGCATCATAGGCGGCCTGCACCTCCTTGAAGTGCTCCTCAGCCGTCGGGTCGTTGGGGTTCAGGTCCGGATGCCAGCGCTTGCACTTGGCGCGGTAGGCCTTTTTGATCTCATCATCGCTTGCGCCGCGCTGGACGCCCAGCACCTCATAGGGGTCTCTCATGCATCTACTTCCTCACGTCTCATCATTGCAGCCGGACGGCTGCACAACAGTATACAGTTTACAGGAACAGCCTGCAAAAATCAAGACAAAACCACCCACTCAGGTGGTTTTGTCCGCACGCTTTGCATTTTTACAGTTGTATTTCAGCCACACGCCGGAATACAGGATGTTGCGCAGCAGATCGGCATCCTCCACACAGGGCAGGCGCTCAAAGCTCCGGGCACATTCAGCCAGCAGAAGTTCGAAGATCTCTTTCATCTCTTCTTCGTAGCCGGGCTGCTCACTCAGGGATTTGAGCGGGTTGTATGCACCATGGCGCTTGTCTCTGGCCAGGTCATCGTAGGCATCCAGTAGGTAGATGAATTTGCCCAGATGGAAGCCGATGCTGCGCAGTTCCGGCGACCAGTGGTCCTGCTTGTAGTCGAACAGTTCTGCCATCAGCTCCCCGAAACAGCCGGACACGGCGTCCAGATCCTCGCTTCCGGCAGCCTCATATTCGGCCAGCCGGGCCAGGCAGGAGCGGATGGCATTGCACTGCCGGGGCCAGCGGGCTTCGGCATCCACGCGGCACTGTTCCAGCAGCTTTTCATAGCCAAGGCCCAGCAGGCTGTGGTCATCCTGCCATTTGTCCTGGGCGTTGTAGTAATGCAGCGCCACGCTCAGGTCTGCGCAGTAATCGGTGGGGCCGCTGGCCCGCCAGTTCACACCGTGAATGGGGTGGATGGGGCAGCGGCTGCAGTCCTCTACGCATTCGGTCTCGCCCTCATAGAGGCTGCACAGCAGCAGATCCAGAAAGGTGAGGTCGTAGCTCAGTGCAAACCGCCCGCGCAGGCCGTGCAGGGCGCCGATGCGGCGGCACAGCCCGCAGTAGGCAGAGCGGTAGCGCGCCTGCGCCTCCGGCGAAAGGGTGTGATGGTTGGGGATCACATAACCAAACATGGCGTCTCAGCTCTTTTTGATGAATTGGGTGCCGCAGCGCGGGCAGGAGATCTGGATGCGGCCGCGGCCGCGGGGCACGCGCAGCTTCTGGCGGCACTTGGGGCAGCGGTAATAATGGTAGAGCTTACGGTTATCCCACTGGTCCTTCAGGCCGCTGAACTTGCCGGTGACCCGGTCGCGGATGGCGTAGTATTTATAGTTCTCCTCGGTGCGCTTGGAGATGTTGCGGCTGAGCGAACGGTAGTAGCACAGCACCAGCAGCACCAGGCCCAGCCAGGTGAAGAGGTTGAGCCGGAAGATCAGCGCCAGAAGCAGCAGCGCGATGGAGGTGAAGCTCAGAAACTGGTTGAGGCCATCGGTGCCGTAGCGGCCGATCATAAACTGACGGAATTTTTCTTTCATAGGTCCTGCATCCTTTTCTATCTCGGGTAAACACGGTAAAGAAGGGCAGCGGCGCTGCCCTTCGGGTTCCATGATTCAAGCATACCAGCCAACCATGAGGAAATTTTGAACAGAGTGCAAATCTATCGTGAAGGGACCGGATTTCAGTCCTCCCGGCAGCGGACGACCAGAGCTGCCTCGGTATCCAAAGCGCCCTCCATGCGGCAGTGCAGCACGGCACGGCCGGCCTCGCCGGTGGTGGCAAGATAGGTGCCCGCCATGCCGCCGCGCAGCGGCACCACCGAGGGGCCAAGGATCTTCACGGGGCCTTCCACCTGCAGCTGAACGGCCTCACCGCAGTAGGGCAGCAGGTTGCCGTTCTGGTCAATGGCCCGCAGGCTGACGGCGGCGCAGTCCCAGGTGGGGCCATCGGTCAGCACCGGGTTGAGCACCGTGCATTCCAGCCGGACGCTCTGCACCGGCTCCTTGATGACCGTGCGCACGGCGCGGCCATGCCAGACGGCTTCGAACCGGTAAACGGCAGCCGGGCTGCCCAGCACGCCGATGTACTTATAGTACATGCGCAGCAGCTCGTTCCAGCCAAGGCGCAGGGAGAGCATCCGGGCGCGGGACAGGGGTGAGAGCTCCATGGCGTCCCGGCGCATCTCGTTGAGGATGGCGGCTACCTGCGGGGCGGTGGCGTGGTCCATGCCCTCATACTTTTCCAGCAGCGAGCCGACAAAATCGTTGATCTCAATGGGCGGATGAGGCAGCGCCGCAAACCGGCCGTGCCGGTCGGGCGCGAATTCGGCCACAAAGTCGTTGCCGCGGTAAAGGCGCACGCTCTCTGCATTGGTGAACACCCAGCAGGCGCTTGCCACACCGCCGGGCAGGTCGCCCAGCGCCATGCCGGACGAGACTTCCAGCACAATGTCCGAGGGGGCCCGGGGCGTTTTCTGGCTGGCATAGACCGCTGCAGACAGCTTCGGGTTGCGGAACATATCCATCACACCGTGGTAGCAGATGCGGTCGCCGCTGCCGAATTCCCGGTGGGTGTTGTAATCGGTCATGCACCAGCCGAACGCACCGGCGACGCCCTGCTGGGCGATGGTATCGTTGAGCACGGCTGCGTGGCGCAGCGCCTGCACCAGGCGGTGCGGCTCATCGTCAAAGGACTTGGCCGGGAACTGTGCCCCGCCGAACTCGCTGATGAGGTAGCCCTTGCGCAGATCCGGTGTGACCACCGAGCGCGGCTCGCAGCCGGGGCCCCGGCCATGGTAGGAAAAATCGCTGTAGGCGTAAACATCTTCCAGCAGGGAGCTCTTGCGGCTGCTCCGGGAGCCTGCCGTGGGCCGGGTGGGGTCCAGCCGGCGGATGGCTTCATTGGTGCGCTTGTAAAATGCATCGTCGTCTGTGCTGCCGCTGATGCGCGCGCCCCACAGAAAGACACTGGGGTGGTTGCGATACTGGCAGACCATCTCCCGGCAGTTCTGCAAAGCCTGCGCCTTCCAGCTCTCATCCCCGATGAACTGCCAGCCTGGCATCTCGGTGAAGACCAGCAGGCCCAGTTCATCGCACGCATCCAGGAACGCGGGGCTCTGCGGGGCGCGGATGGTGCGCACCGCGTTGCAGCCCAGGTCTTTCTTCAGGATCTGGGCATCCAGACGCTGCAGGCTGTCCGGCATGGCGTAGCCCTGGTAGGGGTAGCTCTGGCTGCGGTTCAGCCCGCGCAGTTCCACGCGCTGGCCGTTGAGGTACAGCCCGCCTGCCACGAACTGTATGGTGCGGAAGCCGAACCGGGTGCTCTTTTCGTCCAGCACACGGTCCGGCAGGCCGCTGGTGCCGGGGCGGATGAGCCGCACGGTGAGGGTGTAAAGGGTGGGATGCTCGATGCTCCACGGGTGCACGCTGTTCAGCGCACCGGTGATGGGCAGGGAGAGCTCCCCGCTGTAAAAGGCCCTGCCGCCGGAGGGGCTGCGGATCTCGGCCTGCAGGGTGCAGCCGACGGTCTCGCCCACGGTGGAGGTATAGATGCGGAAATCGCCCTCGGCCTTTGCCTCAATGAAGATATCCCGCAGATAGGCCGGCTCCTTGACGTCCAGCGAGACGGCACGGTAGATGCCGCCGTAGGTCAGTGCGTCGAGCTGGCCGCCAAAGGGCGGAATGTTCAGGTCCTCGCGGCAGTCGCAGCGCACAGCGACCACATTCTTCTGGCCCAGGTGCAGCGCACTGGTCAGATCCACCGTAAAGGCGGTGTAGCCGCAGCCATGGTGGAACAGCCGCCGCCCGTTGCAGAAGACAGTGGCATCGTGGGCAATGGCGCCAAAGGTCAGCAGAACGGTGCGGCCCTCCCACTCCCTGGGAGCAAAAAACTCCCGCCGGTAGCCGCACAGGCGCTGATAATCGTTTTCATTGCAGTAGTTGTAGGGCAGAACCTTGACCGTATGGGGGATGCGCACGGGGGTGAGCTCCAGCTCTGAGCAGTCCGGGCGCACCAGTGCGGGATCAAAGGTCGGGGTGAACTGCCAGCCTTCGTTCCAATCGTAATGTTCCATAACCTGATCTCCGTCCATAAAGAATCTTACTGCTCTATGGTAGCACAAAGTTATGAACGAAAAAAGATTCTTTGCCACATTTGACGGGCAATTTCCGCATTCTCTGGCAGTGGCGGGGGCAGAGTGCGTGCGCGGCAGCAAAAAAGCCCTCCCCGCCGGGGAGGGCAAAAGGCTCAGCGGATGAAGTTGGTCATGGGGCGGCGGGGGTTCTCCGGGTGGGCAAAGCCGGCTGCCTTGCCGGCCTCGATGCAGCGCAGCAGCCAGGCCATGTTGCGGCCCAGCTCCTGCATCACGGCACAGCCCTCGGCATCCTGCAGCACCTGCTCGGTATTGGAACCGTGCACCATGGCCCAGTAGGAACCGTTGACCAGCGGCATGTGGAAGAACTGCGGGTACTTGACCAGCTGATCCAGCGTGGTGGTGGTGCCGGCGCGGCGGGCCGAGCAGCAGATGGCGGCGGGCTTGTAGGCCAGGTACTTCCCGCCGGCATAGGCAAGGCGGTCCATGAAGCTGGTCATGTTGCCGGAGGCCGAAGCATAGTGCACCGGGCTGCCGAAGACAAAGCCGTCGGCGGTTTTGGCCTTTTCAATGGCTTCGTTGACCACGCCGCCGAAGACGCAGCCATTGCCGGAAGCACAGCCGCCGCAGCCGATGCAGCCGCCCACGGGTTTGCCGCCGACATGCAGGATCTCGGTGTCGATGCCGGCTGCGTTCAGCTCGTTGGCAATGAGGGACAGGGCAGTATAGGTGCAGCCCTTTTCGTGAGGGCTGCCGTTGATGAGCAGGACTTTCATAAAAAATACTCTCCTTCTGGTCAGAATGCGCCGCAAAACGCCCGGCGCCTGTGGCACGATTGTAGCACAAAAGCCGGGCGGACGCAACGCAGCTCTTGACAAGGATATGCGGATTGACGATAATAAATAGAACCAAAATGACAAGCAGACCGGTCATACGGCTGCCAAAGGAGGATCTGAGATGCGCGTTATCGCAGGAGAAGCACGCGGCAGGCGGCTGGAAGCCCTGCCCGGGACGGACGTGACCCGGCCCACACTTTCGCAGGTGAAGGAAGCAATGTTCAGCATCGTGCAGTTTGACCTGCCCGGCGCGCGGGTGCTGGATCTGTACGCCGGCAGCGGCCAGCTTGGCATTGAAGCGCTGTCCCGCGGGGCGGCGCGCTGCGTCTTTCTGGACGAGAACCGCGAGGCAGTCAATGTCGTGATGCGCAACTGCAAGGCCTGCGGCGTGTTCGACCGCAGCCGCGTGAGCGTGGGCGAAGCGGCACGCTGGCTGTCCGCCTGCCGCGAGCAGTTCGACCTGGTACTGCTGGACCCGCCGTTCCGCAATGGCACGCTGGAAAAGATCCTGCCCGGGGTAGACAGGTGCGTTGCTCCCGGCGGCATTGTGCTGTGCGAGAGCGAGACCGGCATCGTGCTGCCGGCACAGGCAGGCGGCCTGACCCTGCAGAAGCAGTATAAGTATGGCAAGGTGCTGCTGTGGAAGTATACCAAGCCCATGCAGCCCGTGCAGGAGGGGGAAACGTTATGAACGTGAAGGAATTGTTGGATACCATTGACGATGCTCTGGAAGAGGGGGCTGGGGTGCCCCTGTCCGGCGGCAAGCGCATCGTGGATGTGGAGCGCATCCGGGAATATCTGGACGAGATCCGCGCCAACCTGCCCAGTGAGCTGCGGCAGGCCCAGCAGATCGTGAACGACCGTGCCCAGATCGTGGACGATGCCCAGGCGCAGGCCCAGGCCATTGTGAAAAAGGCCGAAGAGCGCGCCCGCATTCTGGTGAGCGACTCGGAAATCGTCAAGGCCGCACAGCAGCGCGCGACCGAGATCGTGACCACAGCTCAGAGCGAATCGCGCACGCTGCGCCAGACGGTGACCGATTACTGCGACAACATGCTCAAGACCACCGAGGAAACGATGGTGGAAAATGCAGCGCAGGTCAAGAATGTGCGGGCAAATCTGCGCCAGAACGCCAAGAAGAACGGCTGAGTTTTACACAAAAATTTCATACCCGTGCCAAAGCGGCCCCTGCGAGCGAAAATGACGGCTCACAGGGGCTTTTTTTGGTACATTTTGCGGAACGGAAACTCTTGCATTCCCAGGGCTGTTTTGTTACAATAAAAGTGTGTCAGCAGGGCAATGAGACGAGAAACCGGCCTTCCCGGTTTTCTGCCTGCAGACACAGCGAAAAAATGAAGTTTAAAAGCAGGAAAGGAGGCTGTGCCAATGGCTCTGGAAGAACAGCAGCAGACCTTTGACCCGGCCTCGTTTGAGCATATCCCCGTGCTGCTGAACGAGTGCCTGGAAGGGCTGAACATTGACCCCGCCGGTACCTATCTGGACGGCACGGCAGGCGGTGCAGGCCACTCGCGCCAGATCGCTCTCCGGCTGGACGGCGCAAAAGGCGGGCGGCTGATCTCGCTGGACCAGGATCCGGACGCCGTACAGACGGCCCGCGCCCGCCTGGAAGGACTGCCCGCCACCGTGGTGCAGATCAACTTCCGCTATGCGGGGCAGGCGCTGGAGCAGTTGGGCATTGATAAGATCAATGGCGCACTGCTGGATCTGGGGGTTTCCAGCCATCAGCTGGACGATGCGGCCCGCGGCTTTTCCTACCGGGCAGACGCCCCGCTGGACATGCGCATGAGCCAGCAGGGCGAGACGGCCGCAGACCTTGTGAACACCGAGAGCCGCGAGGAGCTGGCCCGCATCCTGCGGGACTACGGCGAAGAACCCTTTGCTTGGCAGATCGCCGGCAAGATCGTGGAGGCGCGGGAGACCGCTCCCATTGAAACGACCCTGCAGCTGGCGGACATCGTGGCAAGCGCCATGCCGCCGGCAGAGCGCCGCAAGAACAAGAATCCTTCCCGCCGCACCTTCCAGGCACTGCGCATCGCCGTGAACCACGAGCTGGATGCATTGGAAGAAGGGCTGGATACCATTTTTGACCACCTGGCGCCGGGCGGACGGCTGTGTGTCATCACCTTCCACTCGCTGGAAGACCGGCTGGTCAAGAACAAATTCCGCCGCTGGGCGACCGCGTGCACCTGCCCGCCGGAGTTTCCGGTGTGTGTCTGCGGCGGCAGGGCGAAGGCAAAGCTTATCACCCGCAAACCCATTGAAGCAAACAGTCAGGAGCTGGAAGAGAACCGGCGCAGCCGGTCCGCGCACCTGCGTGTATTGGAAAAGTGCTGAGTGCAAAGTGCACGGCATTTTGTGAGGAGGAGATGGAACCATGGGTCAGGCAGCATATGATTATAACGCAGCAAGACGCAGAAAAGCCCCGCAGCAGGCGCCGCGCAAGGCAAATCTGCGGGTAGAAAAGGGCGGCAAGCGCCGTCTTTCGCCGCTGGAAGCGGCCATGCGGCACGTGGCGTCGCTGGTGGCGGCAGCTTTGCTGGTGGGCTTTGCGGTCAGCCTGCTGTGGAGCGAATCCCAGCTGGTTGAGCTGAACGCCAAGATCCAGAAGGCGCAGGCTGAGCTGGTGAGCGAGCAGAGCCAGTATACCTACTACAACAGCACCCTGAACAACCAGACCAATATCACCAGCGTGGAGGATACGGCAAGCCGTCTCGGCCTGATGAAAGTTGACCCCAGCCAGATCACCTACATCCGCCTGGATGAAGGCAATGTGCTGGTGCGCAAGGAGTCGGCCGTGCGCCAGTGGACCGACCTGATCTACAGCGGCGCAGTCAAAATTTTAGGCACCATCCACTGAGAACATACAGAGAAAGCGTGCGGCAGCGCACGCTTTTTCGGTTTTTATTGCAAACCGGAAAAACAGTACAGGCCAAAACGGCATGGCTGCGCGGCGCGATCCGGCGCTGACGCCGCCGCATGAATCAAGGCCGGAACGCTGTATACTGAATAGAGAACGAGTTTCCGGCAGCCTTACGTGCGGCCGGAGGCAGGAGAGTATCATGCAACAGGCATCCTCGCAGAACCCCAAAAAGAAAAACAGGAGCTACCGGCTGCGCCCGGCTGGCTCGCATGACCGCCTGCCCGGCCGGGTACGTGCCGTGTGCGGTGTGCTGGCGCTGCTGGTCGTGGCGGCAGCTGCCGCCATCGTCATCGGCAGCCTGTATGTCATCCAGATCAAAAACGGCGCGCTGTACCGCGAGTATGCGGCCAAGCAGCAGCTGCTGGATACCACCATTCAGGCCACCCGCGGCGAGATCTACGATACTTCCGGCATCACGCTGGCGTCTACCAGCGTGGTCTGGACCATCTGGGCGGACCCGAAATACAGCACCATCATGTACACTTCGTCCAAGAGCGACGACGGCACCGTGACCAAAACACTGGACACCGCCATGTGCGAGGAGGTCAGCCGCCAGCTGACGCTGCGCCTGCTGTCCGGCAATGGCGAAGATCTGGACAGTGTGGACACCTCTACGGAAGAGTTCCAGACGCAGTACCAGAAGGTATACGATGCGTTCTCCCAGACGGATGCAGAGTATAAGGTGCTGGCCACCAAGGTGAACAACGCCGTCAAGCGCTCCATTGAGAGCTATGTGGAAGAGTTCAACAAGGAGCACAAGCGCTCGGTGGACGGCAGCCGCAAAGGCCGCATCTCGGTCTCGGGCGAAAAGAGCTACCAGCGCAACTACCCCTACGGTGCATTTGCCGCGGCGGTGCTGGGCTTTACCAACCCGGAGGCAAAGATCGCCTACGGCTTGGAAAAATCCTACGATGAAGTATTGTCCGGCACCAATGGCCGCACCATCACCCGGCGCAACGCCCGCGGCAATGCCATTGCGGACGAAAACGCGACTACGTATGCCGCCAAGGACGGCAACAATCTGGTGCTGGCGCTGGACGTGAACGTGCAGGAGATCGTGGAGCGCTACCTGAACGAGGCCATTGCGGCAAACTCTGTGGAGAACCGCGGCACGGCCATTGTGATGAATGTCAAGACCGGTGCCATCCTGGCCATGGCCTCCAAGCCGGATTTTGACCCCAACGACCCGCTGGACTATACAGCGGTGCAGAGCTACCTGGACGAACAGATCATGTCCGAGCCGGAGCTGTACCCGAACCTGTTCACTAAGGATGAATACGGCAACCGCGTGCTGAAAGACGGTGCGGACTTTACCGGTTCCTACCGCGATATCATGTGGAAGAACAAGGCCATCACGGAACTGTATTACCCCGGCAGTGTGTTCAAGGTCATCACCTCGGCCATGGGTCTGGATTCCGGCCTTGCCACCATCAACACGACCTTTACCTGCAACGGTGCCTACGGCGTTGCGAAAGAGACCTACCACTGTGCAGGCCACAAGGCCCACGGCACCATCACGCTGGCGGATGCACTGCGCCAGAGCTGCAACATCTATTACATCCAGCTGGGCCAGCGCATCGGTTCCCAGCGCTTCTACGATTACTTCCAGGCCTTTGGCTTTACCGAGCGCACCGGCGTGGATCTGCCCCGTGAGACCGGCTTCATGCAGTATTACACTGCTGACAAGCTGGGCGAGGTGCAGCTGGCCTCGTCGGCATTCGGTCAGGCCATGGCCATTACGCCGCTGCAGATGTGCACGGCCGTGGCAGCAGCCGTCAACGGCGGCTACCTGGTCACGCCCCACGTCGTGGATAAGATCACTGACCAGAACGGCAATGTGGTCGAGGAGATCGGTGCCAATGTCCGCCGCCAGGTCATCAGTGCCACAGCCAGCGACTCCATCCGCCAGATCATGGAATATGAAGTCGGCAACGGCACCGGCGGCGGTAAAAACGCCTATGTGGCGGGCTACCGCATCGGCGGTAAGTCTGGTACTTCCGAGCAGCTGAACATGGACCGCCGCGCTGACGGCGACTACAAGAAGGTCGCTTCCTTCGTGGCCGTTCTCCCGGCTGATGACCCGGAGATTTTGGTCTACGTCATGCTGGATGACCCCAACAATGCAAAGAGCGACTACTCTTCTGTTCTGGCCGCGCCTGTGGTCGGCAACATCATCAGTGAAGTGGCCCCCTATCTGGGCATCGCCACGGACGGCGTGGATCACAGCCAGGAGATGGTCACAGTGCCTACCCTGACCGGCACCGAGTGGAGCAACGCTCAGGTGCAGCTGAACATCAAGGGCCTGAAGCACCAGCTGCAGGAGAGCAGCACCGACCAGACCGCAGCGGTGGTCACCTACCAGTATCCCCATGCAGGGGCCAAGGTGCCTTACGGCACGACCATCTACCTCTACACGGATACTTATGAGGGCAGCCGCACCGAGGTGCCGGATGTTTCCGGCAAGAGCGCAGACTTTGCCCGCCAGATGCTGGCGGCAGCAGGTCTGAACTGCATCGTGGAAGGCAATAGCAGCGGGCTGGTACAGGCCCAGAGCGAGGCTGCCGGTTCCAGCGTGCAGAAGGGTACCATCGTCACCATTACCTGTGGGTAAGAAACAGGATGAATTTGATCAGAGAGGGGAAATATCTTATGGAAAAGATCAACGCAAGCAAGCTTCTGGCAGGGCTGGTGCCTGCCGATTTCCTCACCAGTGACCCGGAAGTGGATCTGGTCACCACGGACAGCCGCGAAGTGCGCCCTGGCTGCATTTTTGTGGCCTTCCCCGGCGAAAAGTTTGACGGCCATGACTTTGCCGCCAAGGCACTGGAAGACGGTGCGCTGTATGTGGTGGTCAACCACCCGGTGGAGGGTGTCCCGGCGGAAAAGGCTGTTCTCTGCCCGGACAGCTACCATGCCATGATGGTGATGGGGGCCAACTACCGCAGCCAGTTCCACCCCAAGATGGTGGGCGTGACCGGCAGCGTGGGCAAGACCACCACCAAGCAGATGTGCTATGCGGCCCTGTGCGGCTTTGGTGAGACCATCAAGACCGAGGGCAACCAGAACAATGAGCTGGGCATGCCCCGCACCCTGATGCGCCTGGCAAAGACCACCGAGTATGCCGTCATCGAGATGGGCATGAGCCATGCGGGCGAGATCGACCGTCTGGCCCGCGCTGCCCGCCCGGATGTGGGCATCATCACCTGCATCGGTGTGTCCCACATCGGCAA
>ERZ808240.4769-NODE-4769-length-11640-cov-5.835563_pt1 | contig 11640 bp, 11 predicted proteins | sample MGYA00521084_ERZ808240 | MGnify/ENA primary metagenome ERZ808240 (study PRJEB31516, sample SAMN03275571) | gut metagenome | biome: mammalia-associated habitat; material: feces | host: Papio cynocephalus | place: Kenya | collected 2012-08-06 ... | reverse complement strand
CGTAGATACACTTGCGAAAAACGGCGTGGGTTGACCGGGATTTGCTTGCAGAATCGCAAGTAAATCCGGTGAGTACCCACACTGAAAAACAGGGCGTTTCGGCGGTTAGCCGAAACGCCCTGTTTTTCAGTGTGGGGATAGTCCCAAACCCTTATATTCCGGCATAAAGGAAGTAGCAGTCACCGTTTCGATAATCGCTGCCGATTCGGTGCTTATTTACTGATCCATGGCTTTTGGATGGCAAAATCAGGACTCGATCATCGTTTCACACAGTTCCAAAAACAGTTTCATAAGTGGACTGACCCACTTATTTTTATGATAACCGCAGACCGCTGTGATGGTGGTATCTGAAATATCCGTTGGAATTTCTTTAAGCGTACCTTGTGCTAATTCCTGTTCTACTGTAAACCTTGGGAGGTAGGTGATACCCATATCATTTTGTACCAACTGTTTGATGGTCTGAATACTCCACAACTCGATGGTGTGATCCAACAAAATCGACTTATTACGGAGGTATTGTTCAAATATCTGTCGAAAAATACAGTTCGGTTCATTGATGATAAACGGTATAGAGAGTTTCTGACCGGGCGTTGCGAAATCTGGAAATCGCTCTTTCACGGCGGGAGACGCAACCAAAGCCAGTTTGTATGTCTTGAGTGGCGCCGTTTCCAGACTTGTTCCAGCGCCGCCAATATCATTGTAGAAAACGCCCATATCGAGTGTTCCGCTAATCAATTCATCCCGAATATCATAGCAATTCATGGAGCGCAGGAATAAACGGGCATTTGGCGCTTTTGCATGAAAGGCTTTTAGAATGGGCGGGATTTTGTAGGATAACAGCGTTTCGCCAACGCCGATTTTCAAATCACCTTTCCGCGATGTCAAATCTTCTTCAAAGTTTTGCAATCGGTCTATGGAACTCAATACATCGTCCACATATGGGATTAGGCGTTCGCCTGCTTTTGTCAAGACCATTCTCCGCCCGATGCGTTCAAATAGTTTTGCCGATAGTTCCTGTTCAAGTTGTCCGATTTGAAAGGTGATCGTGGACTGTGTATAATTCAGACGCTCGGCTGCTTTTGTAAAACCTCCTTCCTCTACAATTACTTTGAAAGTGTTTAAGTATTTTAGCTCCATTCTTCTACGCTCCACATACTTCAACAATATAGAAGTTTAACTTTATAAATTTCAATTTGATTGCACTAACTGATAGTGCTATTATATATGAGTAAATCGTGAGATGCAAGCCAAATTTTTGGGAGGTCAGTATGTTTAGCTGGTTGAATTTTTTATCTTATGCAGTGGTGACGGCTGTAACACCCGGTCCGAATAATATCATGTCCATGTCCAATGCGGGGCGGCTTGGTTTTCGCAAATCTTTCCCATTCAATTTGGGCATCTGGGCTGGATTTTCCGTTGTCATGCTGGTCTGTACCTTTTTCTGTAATATGCTCTCGGAAATCATCCCGAAGATCAAAACGCCGATGCTCATCATCGGTGCAATCTATATGCTCTGGCTTGCGTGGAAAACCGTAAAAAGCTCCTCGGTCATCGAGGAGAAGCAGTCAAAAAGCAGCTTTATCTCCGGCGCTCTGCTCCAGTTTATCAATCCCAAAATCTACATTTACTGCATTGTTTCCATGGAAGCCTATATTCTTCCGTATTATCAGGGAGAATGGCTCACGCTGATTTTCTTTGCGCTTTTGCTCGCGTTTATCGGGTTTGTGTTTACGCTGTGCTGGGCGCTGTTTGGCTCGGTATTTAAGCTCCTTTTCTCTAAATACGCAAAGGTCACCAATTTCATTATGGCGGGACTTCTTGTTTATTGTGCTATCTCCCTGCTTTTATAAGACGGTGATCCGAAGAGGATAGCGGCTTTTTGAGCATTGAAAAATACAATCAGATGCAAGCGAAAAGCGACGCTTATTTGCCTTATAAACCGCATTTGTGCAGAGCTGTGAATCGTATATCCTTGTCCTTTCACACCACTTACAGGCGAAAAGACCTTTGTATTTCAACCCTAAATCGTACACAAATCCATCCTATCCATCTGCGCAGATAAACGCCAAAAAGGGTATGTACCGTTGAGGTACATACCCTTTTTGGCAGCAACCCCTGTCTGGCAACTGCCATAGTATTTGTTTCTCAAAACCTGTTTTATGAACAGTTACCTGATGGGATTGCATTTTTAGCGGTTTTCTGGTATACTACCTGCGAAAAACCCACGGAGGTGTATGCCATGCGTTTACTGATCATTCGTCACGGCGATCCGGATTATGCCGCCGATTCGCTGACCGAAAAGGGCTGGCGGGAGGCCGAGCTGCTGAAAGACCGGTTGGTGCGGGAGGATATCACCGCTTTTTATTGCTCGCCGTTGGGACGGGCGCAGGCCACGGCCCGCCCCACGCTGGAGGCGCTGGGACGGACGGCGGAGACTTGCGATTGGCTGCGGGAATTCCCCGCACAGATCCTTGACCCCCGGACCGGTGCGCCCAGAGGCTGCTGGGATCTGATGCCGTCTCTGGTGGACAGTCAGCCCGCTCTGCTGGATCGGCAGCGGTGGCTGGACACCCCGCTGTATCGCTCCGGCGATGCGGCGGAGGTCTATGAGACGGTGTGCCGCGGGCTGGACGGCCTGCTGGCGCGGCACGGCTATGTGCATGAGGGGTATACCTTCCGGGCGGAGCGTGCCAATACCGATACGGTGGCGTTGTTCTGCCATTTCGGCGTGGAATGTGTGCTGTTGTCCCATCTGCTGGGTATTTCGCCGGTGGCGCTGTGGCAGGGGTTCGTGGCGCTGACCTCCTCGGTGACGACCCTGTATACCGAGGAGCGGGAGCAGGGGATCGCCGCCTGGCGGTGCTGCGGTTTCAGCGATATATCCCACCTGTATGCCGGGGCGGAGCCGCCCTCTTTTCAGGCGCGGTTCTGCGAGACGTACGATAATATGGAGCAGCGGCATTAGACATTCTTCGGGAATGGACGCTGGGGCGTGGTATGCGCCCGGTGTGTTTTTCCGGTGCATCCGCGCTGTTTCGGATGCAGGGAGGACGACCGACGATTCGCCGCGCCGCAGCGTCCGTTTTTCGGCGCGGCGCGGGACCGTGCAGCGGAAAATTTTCTTGACAATCCCGGTGGTTTATGGTATAGTCTCTTCGGCACATTGGGCTGTAGTCTAGCGGTAGGACACGTGACTTTGACTCACGCCGTGGTGGTTCAACTCCACCCAGCCCAGCCATCAAGAGGCTACAAAATAGATGTAGCCGGTGAAAACCCCGATAAAATCGGGGTTTTCACCGTTTATACGGCAAAATTTCCGCAAACCGTTTTGACAGATATAAAAATGATGTTTTCCCTTTGTTGGATGTCTTGAACTCTCACACAACCGAATAATGATACGCAAGGCAGATAGAAATCAAAAATCTATCTGCCTTTTTTATTACCCTCAAAAAAGGAGAAAACAGATATGCTACAGAAAGAATTAGCCAAACGGCTCAGGGCTCGGTACGACACCAAGATGGACGGCAACGAATGGATGGAAGTGTCCTCGGACGGCATCCCCCTCTGCCGGATAAAATACAACGGTCAATTTCTAAGCAATGCCGACAAAAATCTCTCGGATGAATACCGCAGTAAAATTGCAGATATTCAGGATGAAATCTCTACGGTGCGTGAATATGTAGGACTGTATGAACACGCACCGCAGATGAAAGCCGACGGCGTCTCTGATTACAGACAGCTTGCCGCCTTCGGAGATACCGTGTTGGCGGCGACCTACAGTGAAAAGAACGGCTTTATGTTCTGCACATGGAAGCAGAATGAAAGTGGCGACTCGGTGTTCTGGGGAGATTACTCACCGAACTATGAATATGTCAAGGAAGCCTTTGCCGTGCGTTCCGGTCTCGTCAGCAAGCCCCGTCTCTTCTCCGAAAAAGAATCGGCAGACCTTTATCGCTGTGTAAACTTTGCAAAAGCCAACTGCGAAATACTGACCTATGAGCAGGAACGGCAGCTGGATAAGCTCCAAGAAAAACTCACGGATGCATATCCCTCCCTCGAAGCCGAGCCACCGACCTTTGAACAGGAATCAGCACTACAACAGAATATGTAATACTATTGATCGCCCTTCGGTTACACAAAAACCGGAGGGCTTTTTCTATTTCACAAGGAGAACCGAAATGACCGTATTTTTAAATAACCCATATGATAGACGCATGGAACGGCTGATGATGACCGTTCCGAATTTTGCACCGAGAGGTGTCGGTGTTCGCTTTTCGGAGTCGCAGATACTCATCACGGTATTCAAGCTGACCGTCCCCGTCCTATGCCCGACCTGCGGTGACCGAATGCGCCGCCGACATGACAGCCGATGCAAATGCCAAGAACGCTGGACTTGTGAGAACAAGGATTGCCGTCTGCGGATCGAGATATCCGATGCCGAACTGCTGACCGCACTTGCCGACCTTCTCGGCACGGTAACCGCCGACAGCATCAAAATGCCTGCCGAAACACCCTACGAACCGAGCACCGAGGTAATACGGCTGAATAACGAGATCAGCCGTATGCTTGACATGACGGAAATAGACAAGGCTGTGTTGCGAAGCAAAATGACGGAGTGCCTCGCCCGGAAATATAAAGAGCTCGGCAACGGGTGCTGCGCCGTACAAAGGCTGAAGGCCGAAGTTGGCAGTACGGCAGACATCGCCGAGCGGCTGAACCGCACGGTCAGTGAAATACGCCTATACACCGATAAAACAGCAGATATCATACTGCTGAACGGACAGATCATACGAAAGGAGAACAGCCATGCAACAGACAACAGCCGCCCCTCAAAGAGTGGTGCGGGTAATCGAACCGACCGTATCGGTCAGAGAGAGCGTGAAAACCCATTACCGAGTCCTGCGGGTGGCGGCATACTGCCGCGTTTCCACTAAGCAGGAGGAACAGCTCAACAGCTATGAAAATCAGGTGCAGCACTATACCGAACGCATCCATTCCGAAAACGGATGGACGCTTGAAGGTATCTACGCCGATAAGGGCATCTCCGGCACAAGCGTGAAAAACCGAGATGAATTCAACCGCATGATCCGCCGATGCAAGCAAGGGAAAATCGACATGATCATCACAAAATCCATTGCAAGGTTCGCGCGGAACACGGTGGACTGCTTGAAGTATGTCCGACTGCTCAATGACCTCGGTGTCGATGTGTACTTCGAGGAACAGGGCATCCACAGCAATCAGCCCGGTGCCGAGTTTTACATCACCATCTACGGCAGCATCGCCCAAAGCGAATCGGAAAATATCAGCGCCAACATTAAATGGGGCAAGGCGCAGGCCGCCCGTGAAGGCAAGGTAGTTTTCAGATACAAGAACTTCCTCGGCTACCGCAAGGGCGAGGACGGACAACCCGAAATCGTCCCCGAAGAAGCCGAAACGATCCGCCTTATATATGACCGCTTCCTCGCAGGCGACAGCTTAAAAGGAATTGCCAAACTACTTGAAGAAAAGGGCATCAAAAGCCCGACGGGAAAAGCAGAGTGGCAGTTTTCCACGATACAGTCCATTCTCTCCAATGAGAGATACAAAGGCGATGCCATCATCAATAAGACCTACATCACCGACTGCATCAGCAAAAAGGTCAGAGTAAACAACGGCGAACGCCCGAAATACTATGTAGAAAACAGCCACCCTGCCATTATCGACTCGGCTACCTTCGGCAGAGTTCAGGAGGAACTTGCAAGGCGCTCCGGCAAACGCAAGATCAGCCGAAAAGCCAAGACCGAGCAAGGCAAATACTCAAGTAAATACGCTCTGACAGAATTGCTCGTCTGCGGCGAATGCAAAACACCTTACCGCCGCTGCACTTGGACGGCAGGCGGCAAAAAGAAAATCGTATGGCGATGCATAAATCGTCTTGACTACGGCAAGAAATACTGCCACAACTCGCCAACCATAGAAGAAAGCATATTGCAAAAGGCTGTTATGACGGCAATCATGGAAACCGCCAACCAAAATGCCGAGGTATTGCGAACACTGAAGCTGCACATCGGCATGGGCTTGGCGGGAGAAAAGAACGAGGATAACAGCATCGACCTACAGATACGGATCGCCGAGATCGACGCAGAATTCAAAAAGATGCTCGACCGAGTGTCCACCGACACCATCGAAGCCTTTGATGAGGAAACCGCAACTCGGCTCATGAATGAAAAAAGCCGCTTGCAACAGCAGCTCGGCAGTATAGCCGACGCAGAGCAGCGGCGAGAAAACGCAAAATCCCGACTCGATGACATCTACACGATACTCAACGGCATAAAAAACCGCCCGATGGAATACGATGACCAAATCGTCCGCCAACTGCTCGAATGTGTAGTGGTGGACTCCAAAGAACAGATTACCGTAATATTCAAAGGCGGTCTTAAATCGGTGCAGCCGCTGACCGAATGACAGCGGCTCACCGCTGCCCCTAACCTTGAAAGTTCAAGATTTTTCGTAAGGGAACAAATACTCCCACAAAAAAGGCGAAAAAATCTATTTTATAGTCCTCCCACAGGGAAAAGGACTTAGCGTACGCTAAGTCCTTTTTTTGGTGAAATTTGCCGTAAAGCGGAATGGTTTATGCTTTGTCGGAATTGTTCCGTATCGCGCAGCGATATTTCATGAGTCAATAACACGCCTGTGTTCAAATGCAGACAGCAAAAACGGAAAACGTCTCTATGGCCTTGCCTTAACAGAAAAATTGAGATGATCCGTGTTGCATCCTTTCAAGTTCAGGCCTCATAAGCGCAAACCGTTTCTGCTGTTCCGGAGATACAAAAACCGGCAGATCTCGTCAGAGGTCTGCCGGTTTTACTGTTTTGCGGTTTCTCACGGCGCTTTTTGTCGGTCATTGGTTTTTCAGAGTTTTGGCAATGCCGGGCGTGGTTTCCCCGTGTTTCGGGTACAATAGTAAAAAACACGCGGAGGAAAAACACCTATGAACGAACACTATGTGACACCGGCGGCCATCGCCGCCTACCGGCAGCATCTGATTCTGGAGGAACGGAGCGGGGCGACGGTCGAAAAATATATGCGGGAGGTGGCGGCTTTTGCGGCGTATGCGCAAAACGGCGCTGTTGCCAAGGAAACCGTCATCGCCTACAAAAAGCACCTGCAGGAAAACTATGCCGCCCGGAGCGTCAATTCCATGCTGGCGGGGCTGAACGGGCTGTTTGCGTTTCTGGGGTGGTACGACCTGAAAGTGAAAGCGCTGAAATGGCAGCAGCCGGCATTCTGTCCCGAGGAAAAGGAACTGACCAGAGCGGAATACACCCGGCTCTGCCGGACCGCAGAGCGCAAGCATAATGAACGGCTCAATCTGATTTTACAAACCATCTGCGGCACGGGTATCCGTGTCAGCGAGCTGCAATATATCACGGTGGAGGCGGCCCGGTGCGGCGAGGCGGCGGTGCGCTGCAAAGGCAAGAGCCGGTCGGTGTTCATCGTAAAGGAACTGAAACAAAAATTGCTCCGCTATGCAGCGGAGCGGGGGATAAGAACCGGTATGATTTTTGTGACCCGCACCGGCAAGCCCATCAGCCGCACCAACGTCTGGCGGGAGATGAAAGCCTTGTGTGCCGAGGCGCAGATCGACCCGCGGAAAGTGTTTCCGCATAACCTGCGGCACCTGTTCGCTCGGGTATTCTATCGTCTCGAAAAGGACATCGCCAAGCTGGCCGATATCCTCGGGCACAGCAGCATCAATACGACCCGCATCTATATCATTTCCACCGGCACGGAGCACCGCCGCCGGATGGAAACCATGCGGCTGATCCTATAAGAAAAGCCGCCGGAATCGGCGGCTGCAACAGAATCCACATTCTGTTGCATCAGAACGGCGGATTTCCGAGACGCAGGCATCTTTACATAGCGCATTGTATCATGGGGCGGCGGAAATGTAAAGCCTTTCGGTCAAAAAATGTGCCAACAAAGAAAATGGATCAAAAAAAGGGCAGGGCGGTAAGGCCTTTTTCGTTCTGCAATTTTTTGCGGAGGAAAAAGGCCTGATTTTCCGTGTCCGACCGGCTTTTTGACGACTGGCGACGGAGCGACGGACGCGATTACTGCAACAGAATGTGGATTCAGTTGCAGCGGACGCATGGCAGTGGGATATTCTGTGCGCATCGCCCTCGATGCGTCGAAAAAACCGGGTGGTTTTGCGCGGAAATACGGAGCCGTTTTGACGATCTGCCCCGCTTGCTGCGGTGTCGGCAGAAATGAATCACGGCAAAGAAAAAGCGCTTGCTTACGAATTGGGTATTTTTACCAATTTTTCGGCGCGCAATCGGCAAAAATGTCCGTCGAAAATGCGAATGGATATTGCATTTTGGCAGATTCCATGCTAAAATATGTGTGCTTATTGGGTGGAGTGGCGCGCGCGGTAGGAAACGCCGGGCGAAAGCCGCCGCCGGAAGCCCGCATTATGCCGAGGATAAGTGGGCACTTTTTCGGGATCGACATAAGCAAACACTTTTTAAGGAGATGTAAAACTATGCTTCCGCAAGAAGTAAAGAACCAAGCCGTGCAGCGGGAGTTGATCAACGGAGCGATTAAAACCGTTGCGGCGATGGGGCTTGAAAACACCACGACCAGCGCCATTTGCAAAATGAGCGGGATTAACGTTGCGTACATCTATCATTTCTTCGAGAGCAAGGAGGATTTGATCGCGGCGTCTTTCGCAGTGGCCGATGAAGAATTTCTGGATGTGATCCTGAAGAATTTTACGGTATTGCACTATGAGAGCATTGATTATGAGTCCCGCTGCCGTGTGCTGTTTATGAAATGCTGGGATTATCTGATGGCGCATCCGGATGTGCTGACATTCTATGTCCGCTACTATTATTCGGCGTCTTTCCAGCGGTATGCCAGCCGGGAACACACGGAGCGGTATCGGGGTCTGTTGGAACAGATGAAAACGGCGTTTCCGAAAACGACGGATGTGCGCGCGGTGATGCACCATATTCTCGACACTTTGCTGGGCGAGGCTATGAAGCAGATAAACGATCCGCAAAAGGACAGCAGTGTCGCGGCAACGCTCAGTTTCCGGCTGATCTTCAGCGTGGTCAGAAGCTACGTTCGGCAGGACAAGCTGGAGGAACAACGATAAAAACCGTTTTGGAAGGGAGTTAATTCGGGTGGAGCAAAAGAAGAAAGTTAAGATTGTCATTATAGTATTGGCCGTGCTGCTGGGCGTCAGCCTGTTGGCGCTGGGCGGGACACTCCTGTACAACCGGTTGGCCAACAGCACGCCGGCCACCGTCACGGTGCCGGACAACCTCATCACGCCGGATGCGGACAGCTCCGATGGCAGCGATGGGGCGGGCGGCACCGGCGAGGACGCGGCCTCCGGCGCACAGGGGACGGCTGCGGCCACCAAAAAGGCGGCCACCATCGAGTTGTACAACAAGCAGCCGGAGGAGAATACGCCGTTTCAGGTCGGCAATATGTTCCCCGGTGACAGCGAGACGAAGTATTTTCGCGTGCGGGTGTCCTATCACGATAAAGTTACCGTACATTACCGCGCCACCGTGCGCCCCGGTTTTGAAAAGCTGGCCGAGGTGTTGCAGGTGCGGGTGAAGCTGCTCACCACGGGTGAGACCCTGTACGACGGGCTGATGCGGGATATGCCCGAGAGCGTGACCCACGCGCTGGCATCGACCAAAAACACCACCGACGAGCTGTATTACGAGATCACGGCCTATCTGGATACGAGCGTCGGCAATGCATATCAGAATAAAGACCTGATCGCCGATTTCAGATGGTGGGTGGAGGAGACCGGCAATCTGGACGACGCGCCGCGGACGGGAGATACCACCAATGTTGTGCTGTGGGTGGTGCTGGCCGCCTGCTCCGGCGGCATTCTGATCCTGCTGCTGGTTACGCGCAAACGCAAGGAGGAGGACAAACATGACTGAAACGAAAACCAAAACCGCGAAAAAGCTGACCGGCGGCATCGTCGCCATCATTGTGCTGGCCGCTTGTCTGGTGATCACCACTTTCGCGCTGGTGTACGCTTCCGTCTCGGTGGAGAACAATCTGTTCCACACGGGCACGGTCAAGATCAATCTCAATGACGGCAAGCCGGTGATTCAGGAGCACGAATTCATTTTTGAGCCGGGCATGACCGTGGTGAAGGACTTTTTTATCGAGAACGAGAGCACCTGGGATGTGTATTATCGCCTGTATCTGGACAATGTGACCGGCGGGCTGGCCGATGTGCTGACCGTCACCGTAAAGGACGGCGATAAGGTTCTCTATTCCGGCACGGCCAGCGAGCTGGCGCAGGAGAATGCCGTTGCCGCCGACGATATGCTGAAGATCGGTCAGCGCCGTAATCTGACCGCCACCTTCTATTTCCCGGCGGAGCGGGGCAACGAGACGCAGAATCTGGATCTCACCTTTACCATGTGTGCCGAGGCGACACAGACCAAGAACAACCCGAATAAGGCGTTCTCCTAACGGGAAAAGTGATCCCGCCGCCCGGTAACCGTATCCGGGGCGGTGACCGGCTCTGGGGCAGCGACCCCGCCGCCCATGTGAACCGGGCCGATTCGATCTTCTGTAACCTCATATATGAGCAATACCGCGCGGCGCTTTGCGGCGGCTGCCGGGTGCAGCTGTCCGGGACGCCCTGCGCGGGGTGCTTCAAATAAAATAATCTGTTTAGGAAGTGAGCGAGTGAAAGCATTACGTGTGATCCGCAGCGTGTTGGTATGGGTGATGGTCATCCTTGCCGCCGGAATGATGGTGTTCACCATCGTGTCGGTGTCCACCTTTGACCGCGCCGACCGTAATCTGTTCGGCTATAAGGCGTTTATCGTCCTGTCCGACTCCATGAGCAAGACCGATTTTGACGCGGGAGATCTGGTGTTGGTGAAGGAAGTGGAGCCGTCCACTCTGAAAGAGGGCGACATCATCGCCTACACCTCCCAGAATACCGCCAACTATGGGGAGACCGTCACCCACAAGATCCGGCGGTTGACCACCGATGCCAGCGGCCAGCCGGGGTTTGTCACCTACGGTACGACCACCGACACGGACGACGAGATCGTCGTCACCTACCCGTACGTGCTGGGCAAATACCAGAGCCGTATTCCGAAGGTCGGCCGGTTCTTCCAGTTCCTCAAGACCACGCCCGGCTATATCGTGTGTATTCTGGTGCCGTTTCTGGCGCTCATTGTGCTGGAGGGTATCCGGTGCATCCGTTTGTTCCGTCAGTATAAGGCGGAGCAGCAGGCGGAATTGCAGGCGGAGCGGGATAAGATCGAGGCCGAGCGCGCCGAGACCCAGCGCATGATGCAGGAGCTGCTGGCGATGAAAGCCCAGATGGCACAGACCCCGCAACCGGCACAGACCCCGCAGGCCGTACAGCCTGCGCCGGAGGGCGGCGCGGCGACGCCGCAGGACGAAACGTCGTCCGACACCGCCACTACGGTGTGACCGCGGATAAACCCGCGTTTGCATATGGCCGCCGAATCGTTCGGAATGCTGAGATCATGAGAGAAGAGGAAATCCGTATGACAATCTGCACAATCGGCAATCTGCACCACGGGGGGGGGGCTAAACGCCCTCGATTAGTCATTTTGACTAACTCGCCGGGCTACA
>ERZ808240.4768-NODE-4768-length-11641-cov-7.095978_pt1 | contig 11641 bp, 3 predicted proteins | sample MGYA00521084_ERZ808240 | MGnify/ENA primary metagenome ERZ808240 (study PRJEB31516, sample SAMN03275571) | gut metagenome | biome: mammalia-associated habitat; material: feces | host: Papio cynocephalus | place: Kenya | collected 2012-08-06 ... | reverse complement strand
TCTATCTCTATTGAGATAGACATGGAATCCGGGGAAGTCTATTCGGCATTTTACGGTTCCAGATGTAAAGGACTGAACTATAAGTCTGATGATGCAGATGGATATCTGACCATGCAGAAGAGAGACTATGACAGCAGAAGTAAAAGACTACTTGGATATTATTCGACAGAAGATACTGTGAATACAGTAGACCTGAAGACAAAGCGTCTCCGTATCACAACCATCAACCTGGCTAACAGTGAGAAGCTTTCTCTTGACTGGTCAAGTAATGCAGGAACGGATCTCGGAGTAGAATATAAGATTGCATTCTATAAAAAAGATAATAAAGAGAAATTATTTGAACTCAGAGTGTCTCCATTTGACATGCGTACGCAGGGATGGGATGGAAGCAGTGCTTCAAAGACAGGAATGGCATCGCTGGATATAACAAAGAAAGATGGAACGAAGGATACGTTGTGGAACTTCCCTGTTACCTATAGCGATAATAAATATTCACTGGTTCTGGATGCGATGATGTCTGCAAAGACACAGGCAGTGCTGGATAGCCAGAAAGATGAGGCATCTAAGAGCAATCTGGAGAAGAGCATCAGCACAAGTATTACCCGGCTTGCAGATATCTCAGAGGTACTGGCCAAGCCGCAGAATATCTATGCAACAGTAACAGCAGCGGCATATTCCGGAACAGCAGACAGGAATACGAGCCAGGAATATCGTAACAGTGAGGAAGTTGCATCCAATACAGCCAATACAATGTTCGGAGATGATACGAATGGTACCGATATACAGGTGTCAGCATTCCGTCATCTTTCTAATATGCGCTATTACGAGAAGAACCATAAAGATACGAAGACAACATTTACCCTTTCTAATAAGAACATGGACTGGGCTTCTGTAGGTACCGGAGTCTATGATCTTAAGAAAGAAGAAGGAAGCAGCGTAGAGAAGCTTAACTGGGAAGAGAATACGAAGACACAGACGGTAGGTTTCCCTGCAATTGGGACACTTCCGGCAAATTATATATTAAAAGGTGACGCTAAGGACACACTGGTATCGAATTTACATCTGAATGAAGAATCTGTAGCAGATGATGATACTGCGGATAAGCTTAAGACATCCAGAACAGAATTCTTAGGAATGTTCCAAGAATTAAAAGGAACGGTAAAAGATGTGACATTCCGTGATCCTGTACTTGAGATCGGACAGAAGGATAACAAAGAGACAAAGAGACAATGCCAGTCACTGAAGGGAATCGGAATCCTCGCCGGACGAAGTGAAGGAAGTCTTCAAAATGTCGCAATCATATCATCCGGAAAAAGCCGGGATGACAGCCGGATCGTGAAGGTAAATGCGGATAATAATACATCAGGCTCTCTTGGAGTCGGAGCGGTTGCAGGAGTGATCGCAGGATACAAAGACGGCCGGTTTGATGTGGCAGCATCCGGAAAGGTATCAGGACTCTCTGTAGAAGGAAAGATAGAAGCATCACTTCCGGATGCGGCAAAAGAAAATGAAGCATATGGAATCGGTGGAATTGCCGGTTATGCAAAGCTTGAGAATAAAGACGGTGCTGTAAAGATTGAAAATTGCGAGAACCATGCGGACATCTCCGGTAATATGAGTACCGGCGGAATTGTAGGAAGAGTAGACGGAACATTAGATTACAATGCAGGAACCGTATACAATGCAGAACGTCTTAAGAAAGAAGCGAACATTCTTAACAGCACAAGTGATGGTCTGATCTTGTGTACAACAGATGAAAATGATAGTAGTACTACAAAGGGCAACTACTTTGGAGGCATCACAGGCTACAGCGATCATGCACTTATCTACAAGGCATCCAGTGCATCCGGACGTGCAGGGAACTTCAGCTATAGTAAGGAAAAAGAAAATCTGCTCCTTGGAACTTACGTCGGCGGAATTACTGGTTATGGAAAGTACACATTGCTTGCCAACTGCTCTACGGAAAAGAACGGATACATTCTTGGTGAGAATTATGTGGGCGGAATTGCCGGCGGATTCGGAGAAGGAGTATCCGAAGCAATCCAGGCATCCACAGATGCAGGCGCCAGTGTAACGACGAATGCAAGTAATGTAATCGGAAAGAATTACGTCGGCGGAATCGTCGGAATGAATGCAAAGAATGTAACGTTAAAGAATTGTGTTAACAACGGTGTGACTGCAGGCTATAAAAAATATGTCGGCGGCATTGTCGGATATAATGAAGACGATTCGACGATTCTTGACTGTGCTAGTTACCTGTCAGATTATGACAGCTCCATTTACAACATGATCGTGAAAGACTGGAAAGCAACCGCAGATTATGCAGGCGGAATCGCCGGATACAATGATGGACAGATTAAATTCACGAATGAAAGTGAAGCAGTTACCGTAAAATCAATTTCCAGCATTGTGGTTGGTGATAATTACGTCGGTGGAATTGCCGGATTCAATGATCAGAATGCATCAATCGATGTGCACTATACTCTGATCGGTGGAAGAATCTATGCATACGGCAGTTGTGCCGGAGGTGCATTCGGACTGAATACATCAGAAAAAGTACTGACAAGTGAACTGACGATCAAGCCACAGAGTATACAGGGCAATTATTATGTCGGTGGATGTATCGGAGCTAATGTAGTCGATCTTAATAAAGACACTGCGATGACCAATATCCGTACGGACAATATTCTTGGACGGATTACAGGACAGGCATTCTGCGGTGGTATCATCGGTTACCAGAGAACCTATACGCACAAGCAGCTAGGCTTGAATCCGAATGTAAGTATCAAAGACCAGGCATTATCACTTCTTCCGGAAGTGAATGATAAAAGTGGCGTTCCGAATAAAGTTGCAGAATCAAAGAACGGACATCGTCTGAATATAACGACAACGAACAATATTCCGATCCGTGCCGGATTATATACCGGAGGAATCGTAGGATACTGTGAGAAGAACAGCAGACTTCTGCTGAAAGACTGCTCGAACAAGGGTGACATCGCACTTGCATACACGAACTGGTCGGCAGGGGTACCGCTTGGTGCGTACATCCGAAGTCAAGAGATCGGCAGAGAGAATGTCTCTTCTGATGCAAATCATGTAAATATGCATTTTGCCGGAGGAATCATAAGTGTCAATCTGGAGAACCAGGTAATTGACAACTGCTCTAATACCGGAAATATGTCCGGCTATACCGGAACCGGTGGTGTAGTAGGATTAAATGCAGGTCTGGTATATAATTGCAGCCTGCAGCAGAACTTCGGAAGTGCTGCATTGAATTATATCGGCGGTATCGCCGGAATCAACGTAGGAACAGGAAATGACGGTAAGAAGGATTATGAAGGAAAATCTTATACGGCTGGAACGATAGAGTTGTGCAAGACAGCACAGAATAAGACAATATCCGGAAAAACCAACATTGGAGGAATTGTCGGATGGAACTTAAACGGAGGAATCTTAACAGACAATAAGAGCCTGGCAAATGTATCTGCGTCAGGAAATACTGCAGTCGGCGGAATTGCCGGACGAAATAATGGCAATCTGATTCTGACAAATGATGATTCAGGCGCTTCAAGAAGTGTATCAGGCACGAATGCGAATGGAGTCGGCGGCATAGTCGGAGTGAATGAATCAGGTGGAACACTTACTGTGGCCGGAACTTCGAATGAGATTGCTGCAGTCGGCAATGGAGTATCCGTCATCGGCTTACAAAGAGTCGGCGGCATTGTCGGAGTGAACCGTGGTACAATCGGACATAGCAAAGCTTCGACATCTGAAAAATATCTGGCATCGAAAGCAAAGCTTGTACGTGCATCAAGAGGCTATGCCGGAGGAATTGTCGGAGAAACACACGGAAATATCACTTGTGCAGTGAACTATTCTACATCTGTAACTGCGGACGAAGGCTATGCCGGAGGAATCACAGCAGTTAATAATGCAGGACAGACAATCCGGAAATGCAAGAACTTTGGAAACGTAAGCAGCAGTAAAGGCTATGCATCGGGAATTGCGGCATCCAACATCGGTACGATCACGGATTGCGTAGTAACAGGAACTTCAGGCAGGAAAGCACAGATCCGAAGCATCGGTGTAAATGAGATGGGAGCTATAACTGCAGAGAATAGCGGAACAATCCTTAACAGCAGACCGGAAGGCAATGTTGTCTTGAATGGAAATGCTGCGGTATACGGAGGAGTGACCGGAAGCAACAGCGGAACAATCGGAACATCAGAGAAGAAAGATAGTTACGAAATAACAGAAATCCCGGCAATTGATACAACAAAGGGCAATCTGATCGTCGGTGGTGTCGCAGGACAGAACTATGCGAATGCGACGATAACTAATGTAAAAGTAACTGCAGAAAATGCAGGTACATTTGTAAACTTTACCGGTTATCATTATCTTGGAGGAATCGTTGGAGAAAACAGCGGAAAGGTAACAAAAACAGAATTTACAGGAACAATTACTGAAAAGGCAGGAACTGCAGGAAACTGTTATGGAGCAATCGCTGGAATCAACGAAGCAGGTGCAACATTAAAGGATTGTACTGTCGATAAGATCAGGATGAAGATTACTGGTGTATATTCGGCTGCCAGTACAAGTTCCGCAACGGAAAAAGAAAAGGCAGCAACACATGCCGGAGGAATCGCCGGTAAGAATGAGAAGGACGCGATGATAGATGGCTGCAGCCTGGCAGATAATAAAGAGAGCACACTCACGGCTGAGTATGGTATGCTTGGCGGCGTTACCGGATTCAATAAGGGTACGATTAAGATGTCTGGAAGCAGTATCACGAAAAATGTGATGAATGCTGAAGTGACAGCAGGAACATATGATACAGAAGCTGACAAGATGGCAGCAAAGGCAAAAACACAGGGATTGAAAGAAGATTCGGCATATGTAGACTGGAATGGGTCTTCACAAGTAGAAGACCTGAAGTATAACAGAGGATCCAAAGTATCTGCAGGCCGCCTGCAGATGCTGATGACCAAGAATGGTAATATCGGTGGAATCACTGCCTATAATGGAACAACCGGAGAACTTACAGAATGCGTATCCGGTAACTGGTTCATGGTGAATAAATCTGATGCGATCGGTGTAGGTACCGGCGGAATCATCGGTATGAACGAATCCGAGAAGAATTTAAGTAAGCTGGTGAATGGTGCATTTGTAGGACGTCAGCTTTCGGAAGCAAAGACCAACCGTTTCGCCGGTGGAATCATTGGTAATCAGAATAATTCAACCAGTAAAGAATGGGTAATTGATACTTGCATTAACTTCGGCACAGTATATTGCTTTAATTCACATTATTCCGGCGGAATTATTGGACAGTGGACAGGATCTGGCGGTAATATCGAGAACTGTCAGAATTATGGAAATTTACAGACAACATTTCAGGCAGATTGGGTTGGAGCATCCGGCGGCATTGTAGCACAGCTATATCATGCATATGAGAATAATGAATATAATATTATCGGATGTGGAAACTTTGGAAATATCTATGGACGGGCCGGAGATAGTAGAGAGAATTGTGCAAATGACAGTGCAGGAATTCTGGGAAATGTAACGACCTATGAAGTAAATGATGCAAGTAAAGCACAGAAATATACAATCAGAGTACTGGACTGTGTGAATGGTCCGGGTGTAAAGATACATTCAGGCTCCATGGCATCAGGTATTGTCGGCTTTTTATCGACGGATAATGTAGAGAAGATAGCTGATCAGAAAACGGCGGCAGATACTGTTGAAAGATGCACGGGAAATGTTAAAGTGCAAATAGACAGATGTCAGAATTATGCAGAAGGTTTATCTGGTTCATTTGTTTCCGGAATATTTGGAGACAGATATGGAAAGACAGGCTGCAATAATTTAACAGTAACAAATTGCTATTCTGTGAATAATAGTCACCAAAATCCTATTTATGCATTTGAAGGAACTCTCGGAGATTCGAATACGACTTATATGAAAGCGGCTAACAGGGTAAATAATTTCTTCATACAGGCGAAGAATACAGGAGACGGAAGTTTTCCAAATCAGATGAGAATTAATAATAAAAAAACTGGTGGACAGGATACTACAGGAAGTGGAAAAGTAGAAAATACATTGGACGATACTGGCTTAATGGGAAATAAAAAAGCACAGTATGCACAATATGAGTACATTATGCAGGATTATTCAGATCCTGGAAATGTGAAATGGTTTGTTGCTTCAGTTAATCCAAAAGAAACGGTTAACGGACAATGGGCTTATATCAATGAGTCAAATGCTCAAAAATATATCCGCTCAAAAGACAAAGATGTAAGAGTTGGACAGGTACTGTTCTATCTGGATCATGAATATCCAGACATCAATGCGATTGTTGTAAAAGGCAGTGGTTTTTATAAATGTGCCCGGGAAAGCTATCGCAGAATTGAAGGAATAAAAGATAATAAATTGATTGCACCAAAAGCAGCAACAGCAACGGTTCAAAATGGTAAAGTCAACTTAAGCATTACTACAGAGGATCTTCCAGGATCAGAGAAAAATGAAAAATGTGATCCATTTAAATACAAGATCCATATCACAGATTCAACCGGAAAGACCGCGGACCGAATCATATACAGTGAAAATGAAAGCTTCGATATCCCATCAAGATTATCCGGAGACTTAAAAATTACAGTACAGGCATCGAGCATGTATCCAGATGTCCAAGATTCCGATGCATGCAAAGCAGAAGTAAAACAGGTTGCGAAAGTATTACCGGAACCGGATGTCCGTGCAGAATTAATTCTTGCGGACAAGGCTTCTTCAAGTGGCCAGCAGGATTACCGCTATCAGTTCTCACTAAGCAATATTGATGACTATAAGGATTATCCTGGATGGCAGGTTGAGATAAGCCTGAAGGGTTATGACCAGAAGGTTGTGCTGAGTGAAGACAATAAGACGGATTATCTGAAGCTGAATCTGTCAGGTATGCGTGACAATAAGAAGAACACATATCAGATCAATGCAAAAGCTATGACAAAAGATGCGGATAAGCATTATGAAGACTCGCCGCTTGTGTCAACATCCGCATATATGCCGTATTATCAGGCATTTATCGGATTAAGAAAACCGGCAGGCAGCAATAACGATCAATTGAAGAACATAGCAACACCGACTGCAGAGATGACAGGAAACACCTTGGATGACCTGACGGTTAATATCAAGCTTGATAACAGCAGATCCAATGAACTTCTGGAAGTAACACCAATCTACAGGGCAGAACTGATCGGTAACTGGAAAGACAGCAGTGAGACGGTTGTATTTGCCAAGACAGATATTATGACAGTATCAAAAGGTGTAGCGACAGCAAGTTTCCATAACCTGCCGGATTATCTGAAGGATGCTAAGAATTTAAGAGTACGTCTCTGGTATGCGCAGACAGGTCTCGGACCGGTGTATCTGTATCATGAGATTAACTCGTCGGAAGAAGTATCTGCTACAAAGGGTAATGGAGTAATCAAAGAACTGACAGATGTGAAAAATGGTCAGGAACAATGGGCTTATGAATATAGTCTGACGCTGAAAAATCCATGGAATGATTTTTATCCATATACTTACGAATCAGGCATCTTACTCGATAAATTCCTGGAACCAGTTATGGACCTGAAAGACGGCTCTACACTGGAACCACGCATCGATGAAGAAACCGGAAAATTACAGTACAAGTTCTCATGGGACAAAAATGTAAAGAATGGAAAATATAAGATTACACTGACTGGTATTGATCAGGACGGTAAAGAAGTCATCATTAATACAGACACTTATGATGGAAGCAATTCTTACACAGCGGATGCAGATGACTGGAATTACAAACAGGTAAAACTGAAAGTGACCAGAATCGGTGAAGGTAAGGAAGTCGGCGTATCGACAGAAGCAACTTATAATATTGCCAACCGTCTGGAACGCCCGTCACAGCCATCAGTTGAGATTGACAGTGAAAATGAATTGTTATATAACCTTTCATGGGCACCGATCACATCCGAAGAAGGATGCAGCGGCTACCAGGCATACATCCGTGTATATGATGACAACGGTGAACTTGGTAAAGAAAAAGCAATCGGCAAGCTGATTAAACCGGAGCAAAAGAAAGATGGTTCTTATGCAGAACAGATAGATCTGGAAAAATACGCCGGAAAACGAGTGGTCATTTATCTGAAAGCAATTGCAGATAAGAACAGTGAATATCTGGACAGTGTATCCGGAATATCCTACGAACTTGACATTCCAAAAAGACTGGCAAAACCAAATGTCACATGGTCCAATAACTGGAAATATAATCCGTCTGACAGCATAGAAGCTAAGAAATTCGAAGACGGAGCTATGAAGATCAGCTTAAAAGCAGACGATGGCAGTATCCCGCCTGGAGGAAGTGCATATCTTCTGAGAGCATATGTATATGACAGCGAAAAGGCGGCTAATGCAGCGACGGAGACGGATCCGGGTACTTATATCAAGAACTATCCGGAAGATACATCCGTTGTACAGATGGATGCAAAAGATGCACATAACTATTCGCATGAGTTAAAGAATCTGTCAATTGAATATGCCGGAAAATGGATCGTATTCTATACAAGAATTTCATCCGGCGGTGGTAATATCAGTTCCGAATGGGCGAAATCAGATGCTTACCGCCTGCCATATGTGAAGCTGGAGTCACCACAGGTAACATCCGGACAGGAAGACTATGAATTTAAGGCAGATGTAACAGAGACACCGGATGTGCCGGGAGAAGAAAAGACCTGGACAGCCAAACGTACGGCACTCACCTGGAGCAGTATCAAATGCGCAGATTTATTTACACTGGATCTGAATGGAATTGTTATGGATGGAACAGATAAGAATGAACTCCGTAAGAACTTCCGGATCAGACAGACAGAGGATGGAATCACGGTAGAAGCTTACAGACTTGTTGATGTCGAAAAACTTGTAAATGGCAAGAAAGAGATCAGCAAAGAATGGAAGTGGCAGAAGATTACAGAAAATGCGCAGGATTATCCGGAAGGAACGCCGGAAAAAGATATCCACCATGTATTTAATCTAAGCGATTACAGCGTGACAATCGAGTCAACCTATAAGGCAGAAAATGGCGGTACACCTACATATAGTATAGAACTAGGTACAGAGCTTGACGTAGTGAAGAATGAAGACGGAACCTACAGTTATACACTGAGACTTCCGGACATCTCTAATGTGACAACACATGATGGATGCGATGTTACACATAACAACTTCAATATCTCACAGACAGCCGTATTTACTGCTAATGTGACAGAGAATATCGTAGACGATAAAGAAGTGCAGAAGAGCGCAGCTTATATTAAGTCGGACGAGACAAAGATCGAATGGAAGAAATAATGAAACAACAGACAAAGGAGATAAGACTTTATGAAGTGTAAAGGCTGGCAGCAGTTAAAGGCAAATGCAAAAAACGGAATATCGATGGCGGTAGTGCTGTGCGTATCTGCATTTTTTATTGCATTTGCTGCTGCTATCCTGTACACCGCAGGTCTTGTGACAGCACAGTCAAATCAGAGATTAAAAGAAGAGCGGTGTTACCAGCTGGCGAAAAGTTATGCAGGAGTACTGACAGACGAACTGAAAAAATACGATACCAAATACGACACACAGGGAAATGTGACAGGAAGCGGCACGTTTTATGCATTTGCCAATAAATTCCTTGATGATGAAAAATACCTGGAGTATAATTCAGACTATAAAGACAGCACACAGTACCATTTTGTTGTAAATGCTTCGGATCTGTCGGACCTGTCAAAAGGAACGCTGTCAGATAAAAATTATGGGAATCTTTCTGTGACATTAAAGAAAGAGCAGAATACCGATGAGGATATGGATCCGATCACCAAAGGCGGTAATATAAATGTAACCGATTCCAACAGCGGGGATTATACAAATACCATTCAGTTGCTTGAAAATACAACAGTCAGGCAATATATCCTTACGGTAGAAGTGACCGCTTATTATGAGGATGAGTCTTATACATATACGACAGAGTACACAAGAGCAGAAAGATATCCTGTCAGCTTTACATGTGAGGGTCAGACGATTGTCTGGGACAGCTCATCAAGAAGCTGGAAAGAAGGCAACAGCGGAGGAAGCGTATTTGACGTTCCGGAAGGTGCAAATATTGCGTACAAGTATATGAAATCATCACCGACACTTTGTAAGTTCGAAGAGAGCAATATGAATCAGGAAGGAGATGATACCGGTGCAGCAGATTAAAAAGACCAGAGCCAATGCAGGCGAGACACTGGTGGAAGTTGTAGCAAGCATCTTTATATTCCTGATCTTGATGGGAATCCTTCAAGGAGCGATCAGTTATAGCAGTAATGCACTCAGCGAGAATAAAAAGATCCGCAAAGATAATGCGAAAGTAATAGAAGCACTGCAAAGTGCGGGGACGACCTCTGTGAAAAAGGGAGAAAGCATAGCTTTTGTGGCAACCAATACCAACATGACGGTACTTGGTTCACAGGTATTTACAACCAACACGGATCTGGCGAAAAAAGTTGTAAACTATCAGGGAAGCGACGGAAGTGGGAAGCAGATGTCATTCTATCTGTACCAGAGTCCGGAGACGTCCAAGGTACCGGCTACAGGTCAGTCATCTTCTGACGGAGGTGATACGCCGTGAGGATAGCAGAGAAGCTCATAGAGAAATATAGGACAATAAGAGATACACATATAAAAAATAGTAAAAAAGGTACGACACTGGTAGAGACGGTCGTTACACTTCTGCTCATCAGTATTATGATGACGATGGCTGCCGCATCATTAAGTTCAGCGGCAAAGATATTCGTCCGGGTGCAGAAGACACAGTATGCACAGTCGATATTGGATACGACCATGACAGAACTTAGGACGATCACAAAGGATGCATCCGGATATGTGAAGATATATCCCGGTGGAACAGGGTTTTTCCCAGGGGCATCCGGATATACATCCGGACGGTATCTGGAATTCCTGAATCCTGATGGTTATGTGGAGCTTGTCTCTACAGATGGTTGTGGCGAGACCCAGATCTATATCGGGGACAACAATAATGGCTCCGCAAAAGCAGTGGAAAAAGGCCAGCTTCTGACCAGATACTATTCCCGCAATAGCTCTACGGGAGAATATATATACCAGAAGAATGGGAATCTCGTTGCAAGAGCAGTCGCCACAGCATTTGGCAAGGGCTTTTATATGGGTAACTATTTGAGAATAGAATATTCGGTTCCATCCGGAACAACCACAGGAACAAAAGTAAGCAGTATAGTGGCAAAAGTCACATTATACAGCGATAAAGACAGAAAACAGGTGGTAGCGACAGATACCGAGATCCTTGAACTTCGGAATCCGCTGCCGTACACGGATGCGATTACCGCATCAAAGTAGATGGTATGAACCATCGAAAATTAATATAATATTGGTATAGACGTTCGCACCGAGACGTTTATATATAGATTTCACTTAAGAGAATAAAGAAAAGAGGAGAGAAAAGATGTTAAAGAAGATGAAGAACAATAAGAAGAAAGGTTTTACATTAGTAGAGCTGATCGTTGTATTAGTAATTCTGGCAATCCTTGCTGCATTGTTGATTCCTGCTTTGACTGGATATATT
>ERZ808240.4766-NODE-4766-length-11647-cov-12.797101_pt1 | contig 11647 bp, 12 predicted proteins | sample MGYA00521084_ERZ808240 | MGnify/ENA primary metagenome ERZ808240 (study PRJEB31516, sample SAMN03275571) | gut metagenome | biome: mammalia-associated habitat; material: feces | host: Papio cynocephalus | place: Kenya | collected 2012-08-06 ... | reverse complement strand
AAGAGTGAAGAGGGAAGAGGGAGAAGTGAAGAAAATAAAAAGCGTGAGGCTTGTACAAATCGTTTTTTATTCGTAAGTTTGCAAAAAAAGAAAGAGAAATGACACAAGAAGAAAAGACAAAGATAGAAGAACGCATCGTGGACGTGCTCAAGACGGTTTACGACCCGGAAATACCTGTAAATATTTACGACCTTGGCATGATCTACAAGATAGACCTCCACGATGACGGCACGCTCAACGTGGACATGACGTTCACGGCTCCATCATGCCCCGCCGCCGACTACATACTCGAGGACGTGCGCTCCAAGCTCGACAGCGTGGACGGGGTGAAGACTGCCAACGTGAACCTCGTGTTTGAGCCGGCGTGGGACCAAAGCATGATGTCGGAGGAGGCTCGCGTGGAATTGGGTTTTGAATGATATAAGGACAAAGTCCTGTTCAAAGGAAGGCTTATGCGAAAGACGGTTTATTTCCTTTCAGACGCGCATCTCGGCTCGCTTGCGGTACCACACCGCAGGATGCAGGAACGCAGGCTTGTGCGATTTCTCGACTCCATCAAGGACAAGGCGGCTGCCGTTTATCTCCTTGGCGACATGTTCGATTTCTGGTATGAATATAAATATGTGGTGCCAAAGGGCTTTACACGTTTTCTCGGCAAACTGTCGGAGCTGACCGACATGGGCGTTGAGGTTCACTTCTTCACTGGCAACCACGACATTTGGGCATACCACTATCTTGAGGAGGAATGCGGCGTGACGATGCACTATCAGCCCCTCACCACCGAGATCTATGGCAAGGTGTTTCATCTTGCCCACGGCGACGGTCTGGGCGACAACAGCGGCTCATTCAAGTTGTTGCGATGGATTTTCCACAACCACGTTTGTCAAGTGCTCTTCTCCGCCATTCATCCCCGTTGGGGCATGCAGCTCGGCCTTGAATGGGCAAAGCATAGCCGGCTGAAACGCGTGGACGGCAAGGAGCCACCTTTCATGGGCGAGAACAAGGAGAACCTCGTGCTGTGGACGAAAGAATATGAGAAGCATCATCCAAACATAGACTATTACATCTATGGTCATCGCCACATAGAACTTGACCTGAACCTGCCTCGCGTGGACGGTCATACGCCACGCATGCTCATCCTTGGCGACTGGATAAGCCAGTTCACTTATGCCGTCTTTGATGGCGAGCACCTCTTCCTTGAAGAGTATGTGGAAGGGGAAAGCAAGTTGTAGACAAGAAACAATAGCGTGAGAACTTAGGAAAACGGATAAGGGCGGCTCAAAAAAGAGCCGCCCTTAAAATATATTTGTGTATGCCTAAAAACGTGTCGTCCAAGACTTAAATCTCAGGCTCGCGACCCTCGACGAGAGCAAGTGTGTCGCGTGCGATTACTATTTCTTCATCGGTAGGAATCATCACGACCTTCACCTTGGAATCATCAGCAGAGAGAATCTGCTCCTTTGAGCGCACGTGGTTGCGCTCCTTGTCCATCTTTACTCCGAGGTATTCAAGACCCTGACAGCTGTCCCAACGCACACCTTCCTGGTTCTCACCTACGCCTGCCGTCCACACGATGATGTCTACGCCGTTCATGGCCGCGGCATAGGCACCGATGTACTTCTTTATGCGATAGTTGTACATTGCCAGTGCGAGGTGAGCCATCTTGTCGCCCTCGTTGTCAGCGTTCTCGTTGTCGCGCATGTCGCTTGATATGCCAGCCACGCCGAGCACGCCGCTCTTCTTGTTGAGATACTCAGACATCTCGTGAGGAGTCATGCCGCTCTTCTCCATCATGTAGCACACGGCAGATGGGTCGATGTCGCCGCAGCGGGAACCCATCATCAGGCCGGCCAGAGGTGTGAGACCCATGGAGGTGTCGATGACCTTGCCATACTTGATGGCTGCTACCGACGCGCCGTTGCCAATGTGGCAAGTGATGATCTTCTGCTTGTGGATGTCCACGCCGAGGAACTCGCACACGCGACGAGACACGTAGCGGTGAGACGTGCCATGGAAGCCATAGCGACGCACATGGTATTTCTTGTACCACTCGTAAGGGATGGCATAGAGGTAAGCGTAGTCGGGCATGGTGGAGTGGAAGGCGTTGTCGAACACCGTCACCTGAGGCACGTTGGGCATGAGCTCGTCCACGGCCTTGATGCCAGCCAAATGGCCCTTGTTGTGTACGGGCGCGAGGTCTATGAGGCTCTCGATGCCTTCCTCAACCTTCGGCGTGACGATGCAGCTCTTCTCGAAGAGGTCGCCGCCCTGCACGACGCGATGGCCCACGGCTCCGATTTCGTCGAGGCTCTTGATGGCTCCGAACTCAGGGTCGAGGAGGCACTTGAAGACGAGCTGCACGCCCTCTTTGTGGGTGGGCAGGTCTGCCATGATCTTCTTCTTATCGCCATTGGGGAGCTTCACCTTGATGAAGGCGTCGTTGATGCCGATGCGTTCCACGCCGCCTTGGGCGAGCACGGCCTCGTTGGTCATGTCGTAGAGCTTATACTTAATGCTGCTGCTGCCGCAGTTCAATACAAGAATGTTCATGTTGATTTTACAGTTACTTGTTGGTGATTATTTCTTTGCGTCTTGCGCTTGGCAACTCGTGATGGCCACCATATAGTAGATGTCGTCTACAGAGCAGCCGCGGCTGAGATCGTTGACAGGACGGGCAATGCCCTGGAGGATCGGGCCAATGGCCGTGGCTCCGCCCAGACGTTCCACGAGCTTGTAGCCGATGTTTCCCACTTCGAGGTTGGGCACCACGAGCACATTGGCGCGCCCGGCTATGTTGCTCTGTGGGGCTTTCTTCCTTCCCACGGCCGGCACGAGAGCGGCGTCGGCCTGTAGTTCACCGTCGACCTGCAGGTCGGGGAATTTCTCGCGTGCTATCTTCACGGCATCGACAACCTTGTCGATGACATAAACGCTCTTGCCAGTGGCCTTGTCGATGGCATCCTTTGCCGAGCCCTTTGTGGAATAGCTTAGCATGGCTACGTGTGGCTCCTGGATTCCGGCTATGCTCTTGGCAGTTTCTGCCGTGGTGTAGGCAATCTGGGCCATCTGGTCTGCCGTGGGGTTAGGTGTCACGGCCACGTCGCCCATCACCACGATGCCGTCCTTGCCATATTGCGACTTGGTGACGAGCAGCATGGCGCCGCTCACGCAGGTGATGCCTGGTGCGCACTTGATGATTTGAAGGGCTGGACGCAGGGTGTCGCCAGTGGTACTCAAGGCTCCGCTGATCTGACCGTCGGCGTCACCGCTCTTGATGATCATGCAACCAAGATACAGGTTGTTGTGGGTGACGAGCTCACGGGCCTGATCTATGGTCATGCCCTTCTTCTTGCGGAGCTCTGCGAGCTTCTCGGCATACTCCTCGGTCTTGTCGAAGTGTAGAGGGTCGATTATAGTGGCCTTTTCAATGTTTTTCAAGCCCCACTCCTCAGCCTCTTGCTTGATGTGGGATGGGTTGCCAATGAGGATAATGTCGGCGATATCGTCGGCAAGCACATGGTCGGCTGCTTTCAATGTGCGCTCTTCCTCAGCCTCAGGAAGAACGATGCGCTGCTTGTTAGCTTTGGCGCGTGCCACAATTTCTTCTAATAAGCTCATTTTGAAATGGATTTATAATATGTTGTTGTCTATGCAATGTAAGCTTTGCAAAATTACAAAAAAAATATCCTTATGTAGCTTGTACACAAGGATATTTTTCAATCTATGGTCATTTCCTTTGTCAGTAGACTTTCCAAATCCTCTGCCGACAGGCGCAGCCTGAAGTTGCCCTTTATGGCCACGCTTATGCGCCCTGTCTCTTCGGATACCACCACGGCTATGGCATCGCAAGCCTGTGATATGCCAAGGGCGGCGCGGTGGCGCAAGCCGAGCTCCTTTGGTATGTCCATGTTGTGGCTTACGGGCAGTATGCAGCCGGCAGCCTTTATTCGTCGTTTGGATATCACCATGGCACCATCGTGGAGAGGTGAGTTCTTGAAAAATATGTTTTCTATGAGCAACTTGTTCACATTGGCATCGATAATCTCGCCTGTCTGAACAATGTCATCGAGAGGTGTGGCGCGCTCAATCACGATCAATGCGCCGACCTTGCCTTTCGACATGTCCATGCACGCCCACACGATTGGCATTATGGCCTCCTTGTCGGCCTGCTGCACGTTGTCGCGGTGGAAGAAAAGATTGATGAACTTTCTTGCGCGCTGGCGCTCGCCAATTTCATAGAGAAACTTTCGTATTTCATCTTTGAAGAGCACTATGAGACCGATGACGCCCACCGATACGAGCTTGTCCATGATGCTTCCCAAAAGGCGCATCTCCAGCACCTGTGATACGAAGAGCCATGTTATGACAAAGACGATGATGCCCGTAAACACGTTCAGCGACCGGCTCTCTTTCATGAGTCGGTAGAAATAGTAGAGCAGCAGGGCTACCGTCACTATGTCTATGATGTCTTTTATGCCAAAGGAGAAAAACATCTTTTTTTATTAAAGTGTTGAATGTTTAGGATTGACGTTTTGCATTAGCTTTACGGCTTGGACGGCTTCTTTGACATCGTGCACCCTGAGTATGTTGGCACCATTGGCCAATGCAATGGTGTTGACCACCGTGGTGCCGTTGAGGGCCTCGTCGGCCGTTACTCCGAGGGTCTTCCATATTAGCCGTTTGCGCGACAGCCCGGCAAGTATGGGCAAGCCAAGCACTTCCAACTTGCGCTGGTCGCGCAGAATGTCGAAGTTTTCTTCTATTGTCTTCCCAAAACCGTAGCCAGGGTCGAGGATTATGTCTTTCACATGAAGGTCGCGCAGTTGCTGTACCTCTTTTGCGAAATTAATAATCATGTCGTGCAAGTTCCCCTGCACAGACATCAGTATGTAGGGCACCTTTAGCTTCCCCATCATGCGGAATATGGCGGGATACGATGCGAAATTGCCATCGTCATCAACGGTGTAGCTCTCTTCAAGAGGCTTGTCAACAATGCCCGTGATGCCACCCTCCGACACGTCATTGATAATGTCTGCGCCATATTCCTCCACGGCCATCTTGGCTACGTCAGGACGGTAGGTGTCCACGGACAAGGCCATGCCAGGTTGTTCGCGCGTCACTATTGGCAGGGCATGGCGCAGGCGTCTCATTTCCTCCTCTTGGCTTACCTCTGAGGCACCAGGGCGGGTAGAGAATGCCCCAACGTCTATTATGGAGCCACCCTCGGCCACGATTTGGTTGGCGCGGTCGGCAATGTCTTTCTCCGTCTGCTTGCGACTTCCAGCGAAGAAACTGTCGGGAGTGCAATTGAGAATGCCCATTACGATAGGGTCGGAGAGAGATAGCAACTGTCCCTTTATGTTGAGAGAATAGTCCATGTCGTTGATATTTTTGGCAAATGTACTAATTAATTTCGTGTTACACTTTGCCGTGCAGATAAATTATACTATTTTTGCAAAGAAATTAAGGTTATACACTAATAAGAAATGAGATTTGCCCATCGGATATCGCGACTGTTCATGTTGCCCTTGCTTGAGAACGGATTGTTCTTCTTGACCATGTATGTTCTCGGCATAATGTGTGCCTATCTCACGCTGCCCGATGGCAAGGGTCAGGAGGTCTACGACAACTTGTGGCTGGAACTTTTCCTTGATGTCTATGTGGTGTGTGCTTTGCTCACCGTTATGCCAAAGAGGGTGAGGCGTTGGGTTCGCTTGGCTTTTTACATTGTCTTGTATGGTGTCGCTATTACCGACGTGTTTTGTTTTTGGAAGTTTGGCTCTGTAATTTCGCCATCCATGCTCATGCTTGTTGGCGAGACTGACAGTAGGGAGGCTGGCGAGTTCTTGTCCACCTACCTTAGCCTTGACGTGCTATCCTCACCAGTGGCTTTGATATTGCTGCTTATGATGCTCCATGTGACAGTGAACCTGCGCAGGCCCATTTGCAAGTTGGCGAAAGTGGATTATGACAAGCTTCGCGCCACTGTGGATTTTGGCTTTCTCCGCTTCTTCCATCGCTACCTGCTCTATCCTGAGTGTGGCGTGGTGGTGCTTGCCCTGCTTGTGTGGAGCATGGCAACGAGCTGGAACAACAAGCGAGGAATGACACAACTCATGACGGCGGACACCATAGGGTCGATAGAGCACATTCTTACAAATCCAGACCATGGCAACTTCTATCTGCCCGTGTACCGGCTTGCTTTCTCTATATACAGCAATCATCTTGCCTCGCAGCAGGTAGACAAGTGTGTGGAGGCATCGCGTCGCGTCAGCGTGGATTCGTGCTCATTCCGTTCGCCCACGATAGTGCTGATTATAGGTGAAAGCTACAGCAAGGCTCACTGCCAGCTCTATGGCTATCCACAGAAAGACACTCCAAGGCAAAAGAGGCTTGAGCGTAGTGGATGGATGACAAAGTTCAACGACGTGGTGTCGTGCTGGAACCTCACGAGCTTCGTGTTCAAGAACGTGCTCTCAATGCACGTTGTGGGCGAGAAAGGGGAATGGTGCGACTATCCGCTTTTCCCCGAGCTTTTCCGAAAAGCGGGTTACAAGGTGACGTTTCTCACAAATCAGTTCTTGCTTGCGGCCGGACAAGCCGTGTACGATTTCTCTGGAGGCTTCTTCCTCAACGACCCGGTATTGAGCAAGGCTCAGTTTGACTTGCGCAATACAAGTCTTCACCGCTTCGACGAAGGACTGCTTGCCGACTACGATAACTTCCTCAAAGACGGCAAGATTGACCTCAAAGGCAACAACCTCATAATATTCCATCTCATAGGCCAGCACGTGAGCTACAACACGCGTTATCCCAGTGACCGCGCCAAGTGGCACGCCGACGACTACAAGGAGCTCCGCCCCGACCTTGCCGGTGACCACTATCGCCGTCGCATGATAGCCGCCTACGACAATGCTTGCCTTTACAACGACTCCATAGTGACACAGATAGTGAAGCGCTTTGAGAACAAGGATGCCATCGTGGTCTATATGCCAGACCATGGTGAGGAAATCTTTGAGCCTGGTCGCGACATCATTTGCCGCAACCATTCGGCGGCAGTGGATTGGCCTTTGGCTCACTATGAGTTTGAGGTGCCATTCTGGATATGGTGCTCACGCAAATATGCCCACCGTGAACCGCAGGTGTTCAAGGCTATAAAGGATGCCAAGAACCGAAGGTTCATGACCGACGCGTTGCCGCACATGATGGTGTGGCTCGCCGGGATAAGTTCGAAAGACTATCACGACAAATACAACTTGCTGTCGCCAAATTATGATGAAGACAGGCCGCGAATATTGAAAAACAGTGTCGATTATGACAAACTGAGAGACTCGGCTCGCGAAAATGACAATAAACAAGGAAAATGACGCAAATAAGCATAGGAAGCAAAGAAAATGCAGTGGTTGCGCATGGCAGCGGGCTGCTCACGAGGGCTGAATGCAACGCCCTGCGTGGACTGGCCATCCTCGGAATCTTTCTTCACAACTTCTGCCACTGGCTCAACCCGATAGTGAAGGAAAACGAGTACCAGTATTTCCAGCGCAATGTCGACTGGTTCGCACAGTGCGCAGCCCGTGTCAACGAGCTTTTCCCAGCCCATGTCATCTCTTTCTTTGGCCACTACGGTGTGCCAGTGTTTCTCTTTCTCAGCGCTTACGGCTTGGAGATGAAATACGGCAACGGCCAAGGCAAGACTCCCGATGCGCGGCGCGTGGGCATGGTGCCTTTCGTGCGTTATCATTATCTCAAGTTGTTCAAGATGATGATAGTGGGGTTCATCTGCTTCACCATAATCGATGCCATGACCGCTGGCTCGTGGCATTATAATATAGGTCAAATCATTGGGCAACTGCTCATGATAAACAATTTCTATGACCAGCCCGACCGTAACATCTGGCCAGGACCTTTCTGGTTTTTCGGCTTGATGCTGCAGTTGTATGTTGTCTATCGCCTGTTGCTTTATCGTCGCCATTGGGGTTGGACAGTGGGTTTGATGGTGGTTTGCACTGGCGTTCAACTACTGATGAATCCAGAAGGAGAATTGCTCAATTATTGGCGATACAATTTTATGGGAGGCATGCTGCCTTTTGGCTTGGGCTTGCTTTTCGCCCGTTATGGCAACAAGATAATGCTTGTGAATCTCAATTTCGGCTCGTTTCTCATGAGTTGGGTGGTGTGCTCCTTCTTCATAGTGTCAGCCTCAGGGTCGTTCTACACGTGGGCCATCGTACCGGCCCTCGTCTGTTATGCCTCTGTCTATCTCATCAAGACCATATCGACCATTCCCTTGTCGTGGTTGCGTGATTGTGTTGGCTTCGTGCTTGGGTGGTTGGGCAATGTGTCCGCGGCGTTGTTCGTGATTCATCCTGCCATCAGAAAAGTGTTTATCACTGTATCTCGTCAAGGCGACATATATACCGGTCTCTTGCTCTATGTCATAGCCAGCCTTGGCGCGGCGTGGCTTGTCATGAAGCTGATGCGTCACATCCCGAATCCTAAACTTTGATTTCCATGCGGATTCCTGACATAGAACTTGCCAATATCTCGCGCTTCCGCGGTGCGCTTATGGGCATTGCCATGCTCATCATCATCCTTTTCCATGTCGACCTCGCGCGCTCCGACATTTTTTTCGGGCTTCGTCGCATGGGCAACCTTGGCGTGGACATGTTCCTCTTCCTTAGCGGCGTAGGCTTGTGGTTCTCTTGGATGAAGACTCCAAGCTGTCGTCATTTCTATTTTCGTCGGCTCGTACGCATCTATCCGGCTTGGCTCATCATTGCCTGTCTCTACTATATACCACGCCTTCATGTCCATGACGCTGCATCGCTTGTCAATCTCGTTGGCGAGATAGGCTTCAACTGGAACTTCTGGCTCCACGATGAGCTCAGCTTCTGGTACATACCTGCCATCATGATGCTTTATCTATTTGCCCCGCCATACATGAAGCTGATAGGCTGCCATCCCGTATACCGTTGGTTGCCCGTGGTCATGATCATGTGGTGCATACTGGTGGAGTGGGTCACGCCCATTCATCACGCTGTGGGGCACCTTGAGATATTCTGGAGCCGCGTGCCAATATTCTTCATAGGCATCAACATGGGCGAGATGGTTCGCCAGAAACGCACAATAGATGGTCAAGGCATTTGGATGCTGATAATCATGTTTGTGATGACATCCGTCTCCTGTTTCTTTCTGGAGCAGGAACGCCACGGCCAGTTCCCGCTCTTCGTGGAGCGAATGCTCTACATCCCTCTTACTATTACCTTTATACTCCTATGCAACAGGGTGTTGCGGCGCACGCCACGTTGGGTAAACGCCTCGTTGGCCTTCGTTGGAGCTTTGAGTTTGGAGTGTTATCTCATACACCTTCATTTCGTGCTCGACTATCTGCCAAAGTCGTGGAGCTATTGGCCGACGTTCCTTGCTTGCGTCGTGGCAACGCTCCCATTGGCATGGGTGCTGAGCAAGATCGTGGACCGGATAGCCAAGACTATTATAGATTTGCATGAGAAATGGACAAAATGACACATACAGAGGCGTTGGTACGACTGCTACGCCCATCACAGTGGATAAAAAACTTCTTCGTGTTCGCCCCCATAATTTTTGGTGGTGCCCTGTTCGAAATCAGTGCGCTCATTAGTGGCCTTGTCGCGTTCTTCGCCTTCAGTTTCGCGGCATCGAGCATCTATTGTTTCAACGACATCCACGACGTTGCCGACGACCGCCGTCATCCTGAGAAATGTCATCGCCCCATTGCCAGTGGCGCGGTGAGCGTGAGGCAGGGTTATGCGCTCATGGCGTTGATGTTCTTGTTGAGCTTGACTGTATGCTGCGGAGCCGGAGATGCTCTCAGTGTGGTGGGGCTCGCATCTGTAATCGTCTTCTATTGGCTTCTCAACCTCGCCTATTGCGCGCGGTTGAAGCAATATGCCATTGTCGATGTTTGCGTAGTGGCCTTTGGCTTCGTTCTCCGCATGTGCGCGGGTGGCGTGGCCACGGGCATAGTCTTGAGCAAGTGGATAGTGCTCATGACATTCTTGATAACGCTCTTCATGAGCTTTGCCAAGCGCCGCGACGACGTGTTGCGAATGGAAAAGACTGGTGAGGCACCGCGCCGGAACACCAGTCGCTACAACTCCACCTTTATCAACCAGGCACTCACCATCACAGCCTCGGTCACGCTCGTGTGCTACATCATGTACACCGTGAGCCCGGAGACGGCGGAGCACTTCCACTCGGAATATCTTTACCTGACGAGCGTTTACGTGCTCTTGGGGCTGCTGCGTTACCTGCAGATTGCCGTTGTCGACAAGAAGAGCGGCAACCCGACAAAGGTTATCATCCACGACCGCTTCATACAACTCGACGTACTGGCTTGGCTCGTGACATTTGTGCTTATCATTTATGTTGGATAAAAAGATTTACGTTTTCGATTTCGACGGCACTCTCACCACTCGCGACACGCTCATCGACTTCATACGCTTTGCCCGTGGCACGGCTTGGCTTGTGCGTTGCCTTGTCTTGCTCTTGCCGCGCCTCGTGTTGATGAAGCTTGGCATAGTAGACAATGGGCAGACCAAGCAGCGGCTTTTTGCAATGTGCTTCAAGGATATGCCAACTGCCGATTTCGATGAACTTTGCCATCGTTTCGCCGCCGAGAGCCAAAATCTCAAGCGACAAGCCACGTGGAGCGTGATGGAGAGAGCCATGGCCAACGGCACTCCCGTCTTTGTGGTAAGCGCGAGTGTTGACAATTGGGTGTCGCCGTTCTTCTCTGGCTCCGTCACGGTGATAGGCACAAAGGTGGAGAGCGCGAACGGTAGGCTAACTGGACGCTTCCTCACGCCAAACTGCTATGGGGCTGAAAAGGTGCGTCGTCTAAAGGAGACATTGCCTTGTCTTGTCAGCGACCGTTCACATTATTATGTCATAGCCTATGGCGACAGCCGTGGCGACAAGGAAATGTTTGCTTATGCGGATGAAAGTCATTATGTCGGGTAAGATAGGTGAGGTGGTGCGCTTCGCCATTGTCGGAGCCACAGCCACGTTGTTGCAATATGCCATCTATTATGGCTTGATACAACTCATAGGCGCGGATGCGTCAAAAGCCGGCTCTCATTTGTGGTCTACGGTGGCAATGACCGTGGGCTACGTGTTGAGCTTCGTGTTCAATTTCATTGCCTCAACGCGTTTCACCTTCCGTGTGAAGGCTAACGCGCGCCGTGGCGCGGGGTTCCTGTTCAGTCATGTGGTCAACTACACTTTGCAGATGCTCACGCTGAATCTATTTCTTTGGCTCGGTTTGTCAAAGCAAGTGGCACCAATACCAATGTTTTGCATCTGCGTGCCGATCAACTTCATTCTCGTGCGCTTCTTCTTGAAACGCTGATATGCTTTGAATTATAAGTCATAAAAATGCCGCACCGTGATATTTACTATACCATGGCACGGCAATGTTGTTTTTTTTCCCTTAGGTCTTGCCTTCTTGCGTGAAACTTTCGGCACGGCCTCTTACACATTGCGTTTCTCGCAATACTTATTTAGTAACTAACCTTCACGCCCACATAGTAGCTGCGTGGAAGGGAAGGACCGTAGATGTAATTGGAATCTCGGTTCCATCCCTTGTCGAAGTCCTTCTGATAAGCAT
>ERZ808240.4765-NODE-4765-length-11648-cov-5.505132_pt1 | contig 11648 bp, 10 predicted proteins | sample MGYA00521084_ERZ808240 | MGnify/ENA primary metagenome ERZ808240 (study PRJEB31516, sample SAMN03275571) | gut metagenome | biome: mammalia-associated habitat; material: feces | host: Papio cynocephalus | place: Kenya | collected 2012-08-06 ... | reverse complement strand
CCTTACCGGCGGCCGATGCGAGGCGTTGCATCGGTAAAACCAGTCTCCAGTTTATCGCTCAGACCAAGGCTCATCGCCGTGCCCAGCGCAACGCAGTTGACCGGGTCGGGCGAAACTGTGACTTCAACTTTCAGTTCCTGACTCAGGTACTCCGTCAGACCGTGGAGCTGTGCGCCGCCGCCAGTCAGAACAACACCGTTGCGGTAGATATCGCCAGCCAGTTCCGGCGGAGTTTTTTCCAGAACCTGATGTGCCGCGGTGCCAATCTGCTCACTCAGCATCATGACCGGCTCATACAGATCGTTAGTGGAGACATTGACACGGACAGGCAGGCCGGTCAGCAGACTGCGGCCCTTGATCTCCATCGTTTCATTGAAATCGGCCTTCTGAGGGCAGCAGGCAACATTCTTCTTCAGCTCCTCAGCGGTGCGCTGACCGATCGCGATGCTGAACTTGTTGCGGACATGCTTCAGGATCTCGTCATCGTAGTGGTTGCCCGCCACACGGACACTGGTTGCCTTGACTTTGCCGCCCAGAGACAGAACAGCGATATCAGTCGTGCCGCCGCCGATGTCGATGATCATCCGGCCATCCGGGACTGTGATGTCGATGCCGGAACCCAGCGCGGCAGCGATCGGCTCATCAATGAGGTAGACCTGACGCGCACCAGCGGCAACGACTGCTTCCACAACAGCGTCGCTCTCGATACCGGTGATCGCCGCAGGCACACAGACTGCCACGCGAGGTTTGACCATATGGGAGCTGTAAACCTGATTGACAAAGCGGCAGATCAGTTCCCGGGTCATTGCGTGGTCGCTGATAACGCCGTCTTTCAGCGGAAAAATCGCCGAGATGTAGTTCGGGGTACGGCCCACCATTGCCAGTGCCTTGTCGCCGACCTCCAACACGGAGTTCTTCCGGGTATCCACTGCTACGACGCTGGGCTGATTCAGAACAACGCCCTGCCCCTCCTGCGCGATGATGATGGTCGTTGTGCCCAGATCAATACCGATATCATTCTGTGCCATAAATCTCCAGTTCCTTTCTCTCCAGCCCTGTTTTGTTCTTATTAAGATGCCCCCCGGCAGAGCTTCCGCCCGGGCGAGGAGAACATATCAATTCAATTTTATAGTATAGCATAAATCGCAGATGCTGACAAGCAAGCAGACCCCATCATTTGCGGTTTCCTGCATAAGCATTCAGCCTTCCTTCGAAAGGACCTCCTGTTCCGGCGGAAGTTCTTCTTTCAGCAGCTCGCTCAGACCGCTATACCGGAGATTCTGTCGAACATTCGACATCATCCGGTTGACGACATCCCGGCGTCCAGTCACGATGCAGAGCTTTCTTGCACGGGTAACACCGGTGTAGAACAGGTTCCGATAACAGAGCCGCGGCGGAACCTGCGCCACCGGCAGGATCACCGCCGGGAACTCGCTGCCCTGACTCTTGTGTACCGTAATGGCGTAGGCAATTTCCAATTCATGGAGGTTCTCTGCCGGATAGAGCAGCCGCCGGTCATCCATCCGGACGATCATCGACCGGTCACGCATATTGATAGACTCGACGATGCCGATATCACCGTTGTATGCTCCAACACCCTGTTCCCCACCGATACGCTGCCAGATGATCTCATAATTGTTGCGCACCTGCATCACTTTATCTCCCACACGGAAGACCCGAGCCGCACTCTGGAGCTGTGGCTTTCCCTTCTGAGGTGGGTTGAGCAGGTTCTGCAGCTCAACATTCAACGCCTGCGTTCCGGTCGGGCCGAGCTTGGTGGGGCAAAGCACCTGAATATCCCGGATGGGGTCGAACCCATAGCTGCGCGGCAGACGGGTCGTCACAAGGTCGCAGACCAGTTTCTGCGCCGCCTCGCCGTCCGATTCCAGAAAGAAGAAATCATCCGTTTTGCCGCCTTTTTGAAGCGGTTCATTCGAGATGATGTGATGGGCGTTCTCTACGATGAGGCTCCGCTCAGCCTGCCGGAAGATCTCATTCAGGCAGACCGTCGGGATCAGGCCGGAACGGATGACCTCGCCCAGAATGTTGCCCGGGCCGACGCTCGGCAGCTGGTCGGCATCGCCTACCATAATGATGCGGCAGCTGTATCGCAATGCCACAATAAGAGCCTGAAACAGCCGGACATCCACCATACTCATCTCATCGAGGATGACGACATCACATTTCAGGAGATTTTTATCATTATGGATGAAGCTGACGACTCCGCCGGAATAATCCACTTCCAACAGACGGTGGATGGTACTGGCTTTCCGACCGGTCAGCTCACTCAGACGCTTTGCAGCCCGACCGGTCGGGGCACAGAGGGCAACTCGTTCGGCCTGCTGTTCCAGCAGCTGCAAAATCGCATTGACGGTCGTTGTTTTGCCAGTGCCTGGGCCACCGGTCAGAACAAGGCAGTTCTCAGTCATGGCCTTTCGGATAGCTTCCCGTTGGAGCGGCGCATAAGCAAAGCCCTGCGCCAATTCCAGCATCTGAATATTTTTATCAAGGTCACGGGCAGTCTGCTTTCCTCTCCGGGCCAGAATCGCCAGACGGTGCGCAATGTCCTGTTCCGCCGCCAGCAGGTCGGGCAGATAGATATACTGCGTTCCCTCGAACACCTTGACTCCCAGCTCTTCTTTATCAAGACAGCGGTTCAGAATCTCGCCCAGCTTCTCAGGCGGCTGATGGATAAAATTCGACGCTGTGCCAATGAGCTGGTTTCTTGGAAGGCAGGTGTGGCCGTTGTTGGCATTGTGGCGCAGAGTGCGCAGAAGAGCCGCTTCGAGCCGCTGGGAACAGTCGCCCTCCATCTTATAGTATTGGGCGATGCTGTCCGCATGGCGGAAATCCAGCTGAAGCGGCTCCCCACAGAGCAGATAGGGGTTCTGGGAGATGGCCTGCATTGCGCCCGGGCCAAACACCCGGAAGACCTCCATCGCCCGACGGGGGCTGATCTCAAACTGCGCCAGATAAGCGATGAGTTCACGCATCCCGAACATCCGTTTGAACTCCTGCTGAATGCGGTCAGCTTTGTCCGCCGTAATACCGGGGATGCTCGTCAGCTGCGCCGGGTCATTGGCAATAACATCCAATGCGTGTGCGCCGAATTGGTTGATGATCTTTTCGGCGGTCTTGGCTCCAATGTAGGGCAGAGATTTGCTGGCAAGGAAAGCATAGACAGCTTCGAGGTCTTTCGGCATATCCGTCTCGCACTCCTGCACATGGAACTGCCGGCCATAGGTCGCGTGATTCTCATATTTTCCCCGGCAGATGACGCTGACACCGGCGTGCAACTCTCCGACGATACCGCAGACGACCGTGATGACACCACCGCCCGACACCTCAAAGACCACATAACCGTTGTCCGGGTTCTCGTATATGATGTCCTCGACCGTGCCTTCCAGCTGTTCCAGCTCTTGCTCTTTCTCCATTTCCTCACCGCCTTTTTCTGACAGAATCAGATATAGTATAGCCTTTTTTGTAAGATTTGTAAATCGTGAATCAAGACCGCAAGGCCCGGAATCTTCCTCTATAACAAAAAACCTGACCGACATGCCAATGGCTCGCCCTTTGGGAGAGCTGGCAATGCCGTCAGGCATTGACTGAGAGGGTTATTATATTGCTGCGTGTCCCATCTCTTTCTCCTTCATCAGGCGGCGGTGGACTGCAAAGTACGCCGGAATGAGGAAGAAGCAGGCGAAGAACCACGCTACCGGGTTGGCGATGCAAGCTGCAAAGTAACCCCAGAGCGGCACGAACAGGAAGCCGACCAGCGCACGCGCGATCATCTCAGCGACACCGGCAAACATGGCAAGTCCAGAGTAGCCCAGACCCTGAATGGTATACCGATAGATAATAAGGACAGCCAGCGGAATATAAAAGACGCTGTTCCAGAAAATAAAGCTCTGAGCATTTGCCATGATCTCCGTTTCGCCGCTGTCGAGGAACAGGCCGATGAGGGGCTTATCCAGCACCCGGAGGATGAGGAACGATGCGATGCTGTACACACAGCCGATGCCAAGGGCAGTATTCACACCACGGTCAACACGTTTGAGGTCATGCGCACCGATATTCTGGCTGGCGTAAGTCGTCATGGCCGTACCGATGCTTTCCAGCGGCACCGACAGGAACTGTGCTGCCTTGCTGCCAGCGGTCTGCGCCGCAACGATATCGCTGCCCAGACCATTGACGGCACCCTGCAGAACGACCGAACCGATAGCCGTGATGCTGCACTGCAATCCCATCGGGATGCCCATATTGCAAAGCTTCAGGCAATGCGTACCGCTGAGTTTTCCTTCTTCTTTCGACCAGCGAAGCTCATGATAATGGCGGACGATATAGATCAGGCTGCCGATACCGGCCACCGCCTGACTGAACACCGTCGCAAAAGCTGCTCCAAACGCGCCCATCTTGAAGACAATGATGCAAACGAGGTCAAGACCGATATTCAGCACACTTGCTACCAGCAGAAAATACAGCGGACGCTTGCTGTCGCCCAAAGCACGCATCAGCGCGCTTGTCATGTTGTACAGCAGCGTGAACGGGATACCCCAGAAGATCGTCCGGATGTAGATGTCTGCCAAGTCGATGATGTTTTCCGGCGTATTGGTCCAGACCAGGATCGACCGGGTCAGGGCAACGGTCACGACCGTCAGCACCGCTGCAAAGCCAATCGACAGCCAGACCGCATTTGCGGTGTAGCGGCGCATCTCACTGTAATCCTTTGCGCCGAACGTCCATGAAATTGGGATCGAAAATCCACAGGCAATGCCGTTGACGAAGCCAAGAACCAGATAGTTCAGGCCGCCGACGCTGCCGACTGCCGCCAGTGCCTCGACACCCACGAACCGACCCACGATGATAGTATCGGCCAGATTGTAAAACTGCTGGAACAAACTTCCCAGCATCAGCGGCACCGCAAACGCCAGCAGCAGTTTGAGCGGACTGCCCTGGGTCATATCTTTTGTCATACTGGAACCCCCTCCTACGGGTGGCTGTTTTCCTCAAAATTTTTCTCATTTTTCCCGACAAAAACGCCCTGCCGGAAAGTGGGCAGGACGTTTTTGTTTCATGAGTGGTATTATAATCGGGTTACAGTCATTTTTCAAGATAGTTCTTTTTATAAGGATATCCAGCATTTTACCGTAAAAATTAGTGATTCTGCGCAAAAGACTCAGCATGCCAGTCGACGAGCTTTTCGTTCACTATTTTTCTCTGACAATCCCAATGTAATATTCCTTCGCCAAAACCGCAACCGACCGGTGGTAGAATGGACGGTAAAACATAAAAAAGAGCCTTGATTTATGCTGTCACACAAATCAAGACTCTTTATCTCTTTATTCCGAATAATGTGCAAGGAACTGTTTGGTACGCTCCTCCTGCGGATGGTCGATGACCTGTTTCGCCGGGCCTTCCTCGACGACAACACCGCCATCCATAAACAGGATGCGGTCGGCCACGTCACGAGCAAAGTGCATCTCGTGGGTAACGATAATCATCGTGGTCTTCCGGTCGGCAAGGTCACGCAGAACACGGAGGACTTCACCGGTCAGCTCCGGGTCAAGGGCACTGGTCGGCTCGTCAAAGCAAAGGATGTCTGGATGGAGTGCCAGCGCACGGGCAATCGCAACACGCTGCTGCTGACCGCCGGACAACTGGTGCGGATAGTGACCGGCACGCTCCGATAAGCCCATCTGTGCCAGAAGCTCTCTCGCCTGCTCTTCCAGCTCGGCATGGATTTTTTTCTTGTTCGCTTTGTAATCCGGGCGTTCCTTCGCCAGCAGTTCTCCAGCCAGCATGACGTTCTGCAGAGCAGTGTACTGTGGGAACAGGTTGAAGTTCTGGAACACCAGACCAAAGTGAAGACGCTTTTTGCGGATCTCACTTTCCTTCTGGGTCGCAGGATCTGCCGCATCCCACATCACTTCGCCGCCGACCTTGATAACGCCGGTATCCGGCCGCTCAAGGAAGTTCAGGCAGCGCAGCAACGTCGTTTTGCCTGAACCGGATGAACCGATGATGGCCAGTGCTTCACCCTGTTCCAGATTGAGCGAAATATCTTTCAGAACGTGAGTATCTCCGAAATTCTTACCGATGCCGGAGGCTTCCAACAATGCCATAATTCATTTCTCCTCTCAGCAGCGGAAGTAGTCCATCTTCTTTTCGGCCCAGTTGAACAGGATCGTCAGCGCACCGACAAAGACGAGGAAGAAGATTGCGGTCGAGAACAGCGGCCAGATAAGACCCTTTGCGCTGTACTCCTTGGCCATCATGATGATCTCTTTATTGGCGATGGTGTTCGCCAGCGAGGTATCCTTGACAAGGGTGATGATCTCATTGCCCATCGGGGGCAGGATGCGCTTGATGACCTGAAGCAGCGTGACCTTGAAGAAGATCTGCGTTTTCGTCATGCCCAGCACCTGACCGGCTTCGGTCTGGCCTTTCGGCACAGCTTCGATGCCGCCGCGATAAATTTCCGAGAAATAGCAGGCGTAATTGATGGCGAATGCCACGACTGCTGCGACCATGCGTCCGCTGGAACCCGACGGCCACGGATTCGTCATTCCCATCAGGCCGGGGCCAAGGTAGATAACGATGATCTGCAGCATCAGCGGCGTACCACGGATGATCCAGACAAAGGTCTTGACGATTCCGCTCAGCGGCTTGCACCGGCTCATGGAACCGAATGCCACCACCAGACCCAGCGGAAGCGCAAACACCAGCGTCAGAACAAATAATTCACAGTTGAGCAAAAATGCGCCGGACAGACGCCCTATAATTACACCCACAAAAATACACCCGTTTTAATTTTCGCCTTACGGCTCAGTGATGGCTCAGTCTGCCAGAGCCAAATCGTACTTGTCAGCCAGAGCCTGCATGGTGCCGTCTGCCTTCAGCTCATCGAAAGCCTCATTGACAGCCTCAGCAGCATCGCTGCCCTTGCGGAAAGCCACGCCATATTCCTCAGCGTTCAGCTCGTCCACGATCTTCAGGTTTGCGTAGTCGGTACCCTCGCCGATCATGGCATTTGCCAGAGTCAGGTCAAGGACAGCAGCATCAGCGGTGCCGGCAGCAACTTCCATCAGGCAGTCGGTCTGAACACTCTTGGAAACATAATCCGCCTGTGCCAGATTCTCGTCGCCCTCAATGGCACTCTCACCGGCGGAACCAGCCTCTGCGACGACGGTCTTGCCGACCAGATCAGCGGTAGAAGAATAATCGGTGCCATCCTTCACGACAACGACCTGTGCATTCTTTGCGTATGCCTTGGTGCAGGCTGCGTTCTGCTGGATCTCATCGGTCAGGGTCATGCCGTTCCAGATGCAGTCAATGCTCTTTGCATCCAGCTCAACAATTTTAGTATCCCAGTTGATCTCAACGAACTCCGGCTCAACGCCCAGCTTCTCACAGACGGCGGTTGCCAGCTCGGTATCAAAACCGGTAAAGTTGCCGTCGGCGTCGGTGTAGTTCATCGGCTCGTAAACAGTGTAGCCGATGGTCATCTTGCCCTTATTTTTAATGTAAGCGAGGTCGCTGTCGGAGCTTTCGGAGACAGCCGAGCCAGATGCCGCCGCACTGGATGCGGTGGAAGAAGCTGCCGTGCTGGATGCTGCGCCGCCGCAGGCCGCAAGGCTCAGAGCCATTGCACCTGCCAGGAACATAGATACGATACGTTTCATAATACTTTCCCTCCTGCGAAAGCGGTTTTGTTTTACCGCTTTACCATGCTAAATTGTTAAATCGCACCCATAGAATACCGCGTTTGACGCCCGTTTGCAAGAGGAAAGCGCAAAGTTTTTGCAAAAAGTGTATTTGTGACAGTTTTATTCCGTTTTTTTTGTCGATTTTGTGAAATAAGTTCTTCCGGTTAGAAGGCTCCGTATGGTATACTGAGGGCAGGAGTCCCACCACACAAACAGGAGGTATTTTCTATGGACTGGAACATCGGTTATACGTTGTGGATGTTTTTTGCTGCTGTGCTAACCGGATGGCATGTTGCAGTCGTTCTGTTCCAGAAAAAGCAATTCAACTGCAAACTTGCTTTCTTTGCTCTGCTCTGTTTTTCCATTGCGCTTTTGGAAGAACTGAGAATGTTTGCCCAATGGCTCGACCACGGCGAAACAAAAATGCTGGAAAACGGCCTGCAAACGCTTCCACCCTATTTCAACTACTGTTTTCTCGCAATGGTTCTGCAAGATATCATCCTGCTTGCTGTCGATTGGTGGCGGAACCGCAGGGATAAAAAATGATGTCTATTCGATGCAGAGGAGAATTTTATGAAAGTATCGGTCAACGACTATTTTAAAAAGAACGGACTGCGGCTGCTGTTCTTTGTGCTTTTCACGGCCTGTGTGTCCTTTTTTGCACCGCTGAAAAGCTTCCAGCTCAAGTGGCTCATCGACTCCAAATCCAAAGAGGAAGCCTTCGGGTATCTTGGGCTGGTGTTCGCCATTACGCATGACGTTTCAGGTGCATTTATGCAAGGCTTCGACAAAATTTATCATGTCCGCTCCGGTGTTGTCACTGCCGAGTAAATATTTGTAACCTGATACAAAAAAGTTCCATGCTCAGCCGTCGTGGTGACGTCAGCATGGAACTTTTTTCGTTTGCTTTATCGGTCTTCCAGTGCCTTTCCTGCTGCTTTTTGCAGATCTTCTACTGAGATGGTGCAGAGTGCTGCAAGGTCAGCGTCGGAGCCGTCGGTCGGGATGTTTGCGATTTCCGCCGCAGTCTTGCCTTTGAGGTAGTCGCAGAAGCCCTCGCTGTGTTCGTACCATTCTTTACCCAGCTTGGACGCCTGCCGCATCCCATATTCATCGCCCTGCTCCAACTTAGAGCGGACGGAATCCGGTGCGCTCACACCGCCGTCGGCGGAAACCGTCATTGCCGGTTCGGTCATGTCTCCCACTGCGCTGGTAACTCGTCCGTCGGAATCCACGGTCAGAGCAACGGCTGTGAAGTCCAGCTGTGCGTTCACGTCCTTGTCGTCGGTAGCGGTCAGGCTGGAAGAACCATTTTCCGCCTCAATGCCGAGGGTCAGGCTGTCTCCCTTTGCTGCGCCCAGAATCTCGGCGTTAGCACAGGCTTTTTCGATAGCATCCCGGTAACGGTCAACAGCAATAGTGCAGCCGGACAGCAGATCGGCATCTTTGGGCTTGCCGTCTTCATCCGTTTCCAGTTTGGACAGCTGTTCGGGCGTCATCCCCTTCAGGTAGTCAGCAAAGGCATCCGCCTGCTCCGCCCAGCCCTTTTTCAGTGAAGACACCGCCGCCAGCGGATAGTCCTCTCCACGCTGACGCTTGGTGCGGTAGTCGGTCGGCATCGAGACGACACCGTTCCCGTCGGCGGAAATGTTGACTTCCAGCTCATCCAGCCGGACATCGACCAATTTTCCTTCGGCATCCAGCAGGACAGCCGCCGCAATGGTGTTGATCTTTCCGGTCCGGTCTTCGTCGACCGTCTCAGTCAGGATACCAAGGCCGGTGCGCCACGCTGCCGTCTGGCTGTCGCTGACACTGCTGGAACTCCCGGAACCGCTCATGCTCTCGGACATGCTGCCCGATGAACCGGAGTCCGGCTTTTTTCCACAGGCGGACAAAAACAGCGCAGCGGCGACGGCTGCGCCAAGGAGTGCCTGATATTTTTTTCTCATGGATCTACGCTCCCTTTCCAATGGCTTTGGGAGTAGTATATCCAGCACAAAACGGATTATTACATGAGAGGACTCAGCAATCTCAGCACACTATCCAGCAGGGTTCCGGGCAGACTGGTGCGGCAGTCGGAAAGCTGCACTTCCCGGCAGCAGGTCAGGGTGTGCCGAACATCATCACGCAGGGCGGCGACCTGACTATTGTGCATCAGGAGCGTGCCGCACTCAAAATGGAGGAACAAACTCCGGTAATCCATATTGATGCTGCCGACCACAGCAACTTTATCATCACTGACATAGCACTTTGCGTGGAGAAAACCCGGCGTGAACTCGTAGATTTTCACGCCTGCCCGGATCAGCGGTACATAGTAGGAACGAGTCAACCGATAAATAAGCTTTTTGTCCGGGATGCCCGGCACCACCAGCCGGACGTCCACACCTCGCTTTGCCGCCATTTTGAGGGCATCCAGCATCTCCTCACCCACAGCCAGATAGGGCGTATAAATATAAACATAGTCCTGTGCCTGCGACAGGATATCCATATAGACCGTCTCTGCAAGAGATTCCTCATCCAGCGGACTATCGGCATAGGGCTGAACCACGCCGTCCTGCGCTTTCGGAAAGGCCGCCGGGTTCGGCGCAAATACTTTGTAGTCTGTTTCACTGGGGCGGAACGAGTTCCAGAAATTCAGGAACATGACCGTAAAATTCCAGACCGCTGCTCCTTCCAGCCGGATGGCTGCATCCTTCCAATAGCCAAAGCGTTTTTCCTCGTTGATATACTCGTCTGCGAGGTTGACACCGCCGGTATAACCGACATTGCCATCCACTACCACGATCTTTCGGTGGTCACGATGGTTCATGACGATGGACACCAACGGAACGACCGGGTTGAACGGGATGCACCGGATATGATGCCGCTCCATCCGCACCACGAAATCGCTCGGCAGTCCCAACAGGCTTCCGAAATCATCGTAAATAAGCCGGACATCAACGCCCTGCGCAGCTTTGCGCACAAGGATTTCTTCGATGCTGCTCCACATCTTGCCTTCGCTGACAATAAAAAATTCCAGAAAGATGAACTTTTCCGCCTTTTCGAGGTCGGCCAGCAGGTGCGGATACATCGCTTCACCGCAGGGGTAATATTCGGCGGCGGTATTTTTCCATGCCGGGTAAGAGCCGTAATTCGAGACGTAACGGCTAAGGCTCCTGCTTCGGGCTTCCAACGTTTCCGACTGACCTTCCGGCTGTTTTAAATCGTCAAGATGTTGTTTTTCGACCTCCTGCATCCGCAGACGCATCCGTTTTGCCGGGGCTTTGTTGCCGAACAGCAGGTAGAGCGCACCACCCAACAGCGGCAGCGTGCCGATCAATACGATCCAGATGATTTTATAGGCACTGTTCTCATCTTTGCGCACCAGATACAGCACGATAACGACGCTCAGCGCACGCAATGCCGCATTGACCCAGACGCGCCCAGTCGTGAGCGAGAAAAACGCCCAGAGCAGCCATGCCACCTGAATTGCAACCAGAATGACCGTAATTACGACACGGTTGAGGACCTTATTGAAGAATCTTACGATCGGCAGCCGAAAAAACATAGATTCCCTCCCGGAATGGATTTGCCGCAGCGCATCCTTTGATGAGAAGTAGTATAGCGCAGTTTCACATTTTTTTCAAGATTTCAGGTTAGAGATGCAAAACAAAACGCTCCACGGAAGTTTTTCCTTCCGCAGAGCGTCATTTTTACGTCATTTCTGAAACCTTATCAGGCTTCGTCATCCTCATAACCGACCATCAGACCGCCCAGCTCGGCGTAGTAGCTGCACAGGCCGCCGCACTCGGTGATGCGGACCTGGGCCCCGCCGAAGATCGTCTCGATCATATGCTTCAGGCGCTCGGCCGCGGCGATGTTACCGCAGTGGGAAATGATCACCTGACCGTTGGTGTAGCCGTGCTCCTTGAGCTCAAGCACGATCCGCTCCAGCGCGCCATG
>ERZ808240.4764-NODE-4764-length-11653-cov-3.135885_pt1 | contig 11653 bp, 6 predicted proteins | sample MGYA00521084_ERZ808240 | MGnify/ENA primary metagenome ERZ808240 (study PRJEB31516, sample SAMN03275571) | gut metagenome | biome: mammalia-associated habitat; material: feces | host: Papio cynocephalus | place: Kenya | collected 2012-08-06 ... | reverse complement strand
GGCCAGAAGGGACAGGGCAACGATGTCGCCCTGCTGCAACAGGAGGCCAACCGCCTGGGCTTCCTCATAACCAACTACTATGGCAACGCCCAGGTTGTAGGCTCCGACATAGCCCATTACCAGTCGCTGTTCTACGCCTTGCCGGACAAGGCCGACATAGAGGTGTACTGGGAGACGGCCGACACACGCATAGCCCTGGTACGCAACCACGATGAACTGCAGGCGCAGAACAACTACTACTATATCCATGCCGAGCCGAAGCGCTAAGCACCCCAGCCAAGAAGCGCCCATCATGGAGAAAGGGCGAGAAGGCCGTTAGGGAGATTACCGCAACGGCTGCGCGCAAGCACGAATAAACTGCGCGCGCTGAAACCACAGTATAAGCGTAAAATAAAAAAACTAACCGGTAAAAAGTGACGGTTGCGCGCTGCCCCACATAAGCAACGCGCGCTGTAGGCGCAAAAGTATACAGCCTGGGGCAACGCCCCAGGTGCATAATTACCAAACTATTCGCGCGCTACAGGCGCAACAGTAGCCGTAGGCGTTATTCCTACAAGTATTTCTACAGTAGAGAAAATGACTATTGGGGCAATGGAGACTATGGATGCTATTCCCGTTGAATAACGCCTACGGCTACTGTTGCGCCTGTAGCGCGCTTTCCTTATGTGGGGGCCATACCTGGGGCGTTGCCCCAGGCTGTATACTTTTGCGCCTACGGCGCGCCATGCACCACGAGTACTCGTCATTCATGGCATGGCCATTCCGCCCTTTCCTATTATAAACCACAAAATATCCATAGATGGCAGCCAGCAGCCCCACTACCCCTCCGGGCTCCATCCGAAGACACGGGATGCTGGTCGCGTGGTTTAGGATGTGCATCCCACAGCCCCGAATGTACATCCTAAACCTCTGGACAGAGGCCGTAACCGACAACAGAAAAATTTGATATAGAAAAGCAGCACCCTCCGAGCGACATGAAGTGGCCCGGAGGGCCGCGGCCACGCCTGTTTATACCAAGACGAGTGTGCCCGAAACGGCTCAGCCACTGAGGGCTGAGGTCTGCGTTTCGGGCACACTCGTTATATAGAGGCTGTCGGCCGCGTGGGCTACCTTACGGGCAGCAGCCAGAAGGTGGCGGCATAGTCGCCGTAAGGCATCTGGTACTTAGGCAGGGCCTCGCCACGCTTAGACCACGTGTCTACGCCGCCTACGCCAGCCTGGCGCAGGTCTATGCACAACTCGGTGTACTTAGACTTAGGCACCTGAGGCGAGTGGCGCTGGTGTTTCTTGTCGCCCTCGTCCAGGTCGGCTATGTTGTAGTGCAGGGCCGAGGCCGAGAAAGCATCGCCGCCCACGATGCGCAGGCCCTTGCCCTGGGCTGTGGTCTGCTGCCACCAGCGTATGCCGGTCTTGGTACCCGTCTCCTGCGGACGGATATAGGGGAAGAACTGCTCATCGGCCGTCTGGCTGTATATGCCAAGTCGCTGCGACGAGCAGCGGTCGGTGTAGTTCTCGTTGGGGCCCAGGCCGTAGAACTGGCTCCTGTCCATGTCGTAGGGCAAGTCGAGCTTGATGCCGAAGCGCATCAGGTTGCCCACCTTGGCACCCTGGGTAGCCTTGAAGGTCTGGCTGACGCGCACCTGGCCATCGGGGGCTATGTCGTAACGCAGGGTGAGCTGGCCCTGGACCTCGGGCATATCGTACACAGCCTCGACGGTGGCCCGGCTCTTGTCGCGGCTGGCCACGAGGCTCTTCAGGTTGATGACGGGGTTGCGCCATGCCTTGTAGCGGCGCTGCACGGTGGCCCCCATGTCGTTGTCGGTAACGGCGCGCCAGAAGTTGGGGCGGAGCTGGCCGCCCTGGCCCAGCAGGTCGACGCCGCCCACGGTGTAGCGGGTCATGTAGCCCGTGGCGCGGTCGAAGTCTATGCCGAAGTCGGCCCCCTCGACGGTAACCAGCGGCTCCTTGCGCTTGTCGGTCACCTTGACTTTGCCCGTGGGGGTGCCCACGAAACCAGCCGCGGTGGTGGCGGGGCGTGCGCTCTGGGTGGCTATGGGCAGCTGCGCGTAGGCCATGGTCTGGCCGGCGGCTATGAGCGGCTCGGCAGCCTTGGTACGTATGTCTATGTTGAGCATCACCTCGGCCTTGGGGTCTATGCCGCTGAGCGAGTAAGGCAGGGTAAACTCGGCCGACTGCTGGGGCTGCAGGCTGATGTCGTCCAGCTGTCCGCGCTGCACCTCGCGGCCGTCGGCCAGCAGTGTCCAGCAGAGCTTGTAGTTAGCTATGTCGCGGAAGAAGTACTCGTTGAAGAGCCTGATGCGGCCCCGGGACAGGTCAACGGGTGTGGCCCACACGTTCTGATGCTGATAGCCCACCTCGTAGGCGTGGGGGTTGAGCTGGCGGTCGGGACCTATGAAGCCGTTGCTGTTAAAGTTCTTGTCATCGTCGCTGTCCCAGTTGTTGTAGTCGCCGGCATACGCGTAGATGCGGCGGCCCTGGTCGTCGGTCTTGTGCAGGGCCTGGTCTACGAAGTCCCAGATGAAGCCGCCCTGGTACTTAGGATACTTGCGGATAAGGTCCCAGTACTCCTTGAAGCCACCCTGGCTGTTGCCCATAGCGTGGGCATACTCGCACTGGAAGAAGGGCTTGCGGGCCTGGTCGTCGGTACGCAGGCAGTACGCCTCGCTGTCCTTGTGGGTGGCGTACATGGGGCAGTAGAAGTCGGAGTCGAAGTTCCAGCGGCCGCGCTCCCAGTGCACGGGGCGACTGGGGTCCTGCTGCTTAACCCACTTGTAGGCGTTCTCGAAGTTAACGCTCTCGGCAGTCTCATTGCCCAGCGACCAGATGATGATACTGGGGTGGTTGTAGTACATACGCACGTTGTGCTGGTTGCGCTCCATAATCTGACGGGCATAGGCGGGCGTGCGGCTGAAGGCCGAATCCTCGTAGCCCAGTCCGTGGCTCTCCTGGTTAGCCTCGGATATGAGGTAGATGCCATACTCGTCGCAGAGGTCGTACCAGCGCGGGTCGTCGGGGTAGTGGCAGGTGCGCACGGCGTTGATGTTGAGCCGCTTCATTATCTGGATGTCCTGGCGCATACGGTCTACGCTCACCACGTAGCCTCCGTCGGGGTCCATCTCGTGGCGGTTGGCGCCCTTGATGAGGATAGGCTGGCCGTTGACGAGCATCTGCGAGTTCTTGATCTCTATCTTGCGGAAACCCACCCGCTGGGTGAGCACCTCGGCCACCTGGGCACCGCTCCTGACCGTGGCCACGAGGGTGAAGAGGTAGGGGGTCTCGGCCGTCCACTTCTTCACGTTGCGCAGGACAAAACGTATGGTTCCTACGGCATGGCGCTTGAAGTCGGCCGTGTTGCGGGCCACCACGACGCCATTGGCATTGAGCAGCTCGAAGTCTATGACAGGGCGGCCCGACACGTTGACCTGAACCTCGAGGCTGCCGTCGCGGTAGTCGTTGGTAAGGTCGGGGGTAATCTTGATGTCATCGACATGCACCTTGGCATCGCGGCAGTAGAGGTAGCTCTCGCGGGCCACGCCGCTGAGCCGCCAGAAGTCCTGGTCTTCAGAGTAAGTGCCGTCGCACCAGCGGAAGGTCTGGAAGGAGATAAGGTTGTCGCCCTTGTGGATGTAAGGGGTGATGTCGAACTCAGCAGCCACCTTGCTGTCCTCAGCGTAGCCCACGAAATGGCCGTTAACGTAGAGGTATATATTAGAGGTGACCGAGCCGAAGTGAGCTATAACCTGGCGGCCGTCCCAGCTGTCGGGTATGCGGACGGTGCGGCGGTACGAGCCCACGTGGTTGCGCTCGTTGGGCACGTAGGGGGGATTGTTCTTAAAGTGGCCACGCCAGGCATAGCCCACATTGACATAGACGGGGTCGGCGTAGCCGTTGAGCTCCCAGTTGCCAGGCACGTTGATGGTGCCCCACGACGAGTCGTCAAGGTCGGTACGGTAGAAATCGGCAGGGCGCTGGTCGGCGTTCTCGACAAACCGGAACTTCCACTTACCGTCGAGCGACAGGAAGTTGGCCGAGCGGGTCTTGTCGCCCGCCAGGGCCGCGCTGCGGGACTCGAAGGCGAAGAACTGGGTGTGCAGGGGAAAACGGTTGACCTCATTGACTTGCAGGTCTTGCCACTCGGTATAAGTGGGAACCACATCGGCCGCCATGGCCGGTGTCATGGCAGCAAGGGCCATCACTAAGAATAGTTTTCTCATGAAATTATTATTAAATAATGATTACTTTCAGGATTGACATTACAAAGATAAGGAAAAACAATGGTAACTTTGCACTAAAAATCATAAAAAATGGCAAATCCATATATCACCACTTACCCCGACGTGATGAGGGGCAAGAAAATAATGTATGTACACGGCTTTATGTCGTCGGCCCAGAGCGGCACGGTTACCCTGCTGCAGACCCTGCTGCCCAGTGCCACGGTGGTGGCCGAGGACATTCCCGTACACCCGGCCGAGGCCATGGACATGCTGACCCGCATGGCCGAACGCGAGCAGCCCGACCTGATTATAGGAACCTCGATGGGCGGCATGTACACAGAAATGCTGCGCGGGTACGACCGCATTGTGGTAAACCCAGCCTTTGAGATGGGGCAGACCATGGCCAAGAGCAACATGATAGGGCGCATGACGTTTCAGAACCCACGCAAGGACGGCGTGGAGGAACTGGTGGTAACCAAGGCGCTGGTCAAGGAGTATGCCGAGATGACCCACCACTGCTTCGCGGGGATTACGCCCGAGGAGCAGCGCCGTGTGTACGGCCTCTTCGGCGACAACGACCCGCAGGTTCACACCTTCGACATCTTCCATGAGCACTATCCGCAGGCCATCTACTTCCACGGTGAGCACCGGCTGGTCGAAAAGGTGGTGTACAGGTACCTGATACCCATCGTGCGATGGATAGACGACCGCCAGGAGGGGCGCGAGCGGCCCGTAGTGCTGATGGGCATAGACACGCTGCGCGACAGCTACGGCAAGCAGACTTCATCCATGCGCAAGGCGTTCGAGCGCCTCATCGAGCAGTACGACGTACACATCGTGGCAACGGCTCCCACCAACGACCCGGCAGCCATCAGCGCCGACGGGGCATGGGTGGCCGACAACCTGTCGGCTCCGGCCTGGAACAGGGTCATCTATACCAACACGCCGCAGCTGCTCTGCGCCGACTATCTCATCACGGCACAGCCCGCAGAGGGTTTTATGGGTACCGTGATAGACTTTGGCAGCGACAAGTTCAAGACCTGGGAGGAGATTATCAATTATTTCGACCTGTTAGGGGGCCAGTAGACTGGCAGGACGCCTCGCCGCCGGCTCAGTACTCGGTCTTGGTAGTGCTGTCGGCCCACGCCCGGAAAGCGCCCTTGGCCTCGTCGGGCAGCAGCAGGTCCATGGGCTTGTGCCGATGGGCCGGACTGAGGGCCAACTCCTGATAGATAAAGTCGTCGTCGAAACCTATGGCGGCCGCGTCCTTACGGTCGTTGGCGTAGTAGATGTGGTCCAGATGGGCCCAGTAGATGGCACCCAGGCACATGGGGCAAGGCTCGCACGAAGTGTAAATCTCGCATCCGCTCAGGTCGAACGTGCCCAGCCGCAGGGCGGCGGCGCGTATGGCACTCACCTCGGCATGGGCCGTGGGGTCGGTGTCCAGGGTCACCCTGTTGGCGGCCTCGGCCACGATGACCCCGCCGCGGGCTATCACGGCACCAAAGGGGCCGCCGCCCTTGCGCACGCTGTCCTCGCTCAGGGCGATGGCGCGGCGCATCAGTTCTTCTTTAGTCATAATGAGTATCGTTAGATTTGCCTGCAAACTTATTCTTTTTTCGCGAGACGGCAAATCATTCCAAGCTAAAAAACGCTAAAAACACCGCTGTCATCAGAACAGTACGGCGAGCGACAGGCCGGCCACCAGGGTGTGCAGATGGCTGTCGCCCTGACGGCTGAGGGCGGGCTGCAGGGTGTAGTCGGCGAAGAGACGGACTGCACTATGGGGCTGGATGCGGTAGGTAAGCGACAGGCCGGTACCTACGTTCAGGCCGCCACGGGCAGGGAGGGTCTGGTGGCTCAGGCTGAGGGCCTGGTAGTGGGTATAGCCGCCTAACAGCTTGCTGCCCAGCAGCCAACGGGCTGTAAGGGGATAAGACAGGTAGGCACCGGCGCTGGCCGAGAGGGCTTCCAGCCGGTCGTCCTCGGCCTGGGTGCGCTGCGTTATCACGGCTGTATTGGCCAGGGTTACCCGTCCGCCTACACCCACATAGGGCGAGAGGAAGTAGGCCCCCTCGGCTCCGACTGACGACCCTGCCGAGGTACGCATAGTGGTCTGACCATCCAGGGCGTAGGCCGACAGGGGGATGTTGAGCCCTACACTCAGGGCGGCAAACGACGGGCTGTCATCGCGGGAGTAGACCTGTGGGGCCGAATGGGGTTCGCCCTGCGCGCGGCCGGCCAGGCGGCCAGCCAGCCAGTAGCCCACATTGGCAGAGAACACTCCGATAGTGGCTCCCGTGCTTATGGCCGCGTACACGGAGCAGTCCTGTAGCGGTGGCCAACGTGTAAGCGCCCACACCGACCCATGGACTGTGGTGTCCATACTCATGGGTAAGCATCGTAGCGGTCATAAAGGCGGTAGCCGTGTGGCCCGAGGGAAACGAGTGGCGGTCGCTGCCATCGGGGCGGGTCACCCGGGTAGTGCGCTTCAGTCCCTCGGTGGCCGATGCCATGACAAGGGTAGACGCCGCTCCGGCCACTGCCAGCTGCGCCCACGTGCTACGGCTCTCCACCCCAGCCGTCTTGAGTCCCACCAGCACCAAGGCCGGCAACAGCTGCATACCGTTTCCGGCATAGCCGTGGCGCTCGGCCAAAGGCTCATGGCGCAGGTCACGGTAGTGGGCATCCTGTCCGCGTACCACCATACCGAGTGCCAGCAGCGGCACCCTCATATACAACATCTGGTTCACCTTGACTGATGTACGCACCATCGCCGGCACGCCCAAGGTATCTGCGGCCTCGCCCGCAGTCTGCGCGCTGGCAGACGCAGCAACAGCCATCCCCATAAATAGCAGTATCTTCCTTATTGTCATATCCTTTCTTATTCTAAGAGCCTTCATTTCCCAGGGCAGTGCTTATACATATACCTAAGTTGTCCATCACCCCAAAAGCACCGCTTCTATTCACGACACGAAATGGCATCCTAACGGTATCAGCTATGATTGATAGTTTATTGGTAAGAAACCTTTCTTATCCAATTCTTTAAGAATACTTCTCAACAAATAGTTGTTACTAAATGCAATGACATACTTTCTCGCATTTTCATATACTGGCTTCAACATTCCTTTATCTATAAGTCCCTTTATCTTCCGTGAGCGTTCTGATGCAGATAACATTGGGAATAGTGTTGACAAATCAGAAGATTGTAAAGTTTGCTCTGTCTTGAATATTGTATTCTTTAATATTGCATATTCACCCTCTTTAATGTATGAATTGTCCTTCGCGTCCAGCAAAGCAGGAACAAGGATGTTATTACGTAAATAACTATAATTAGATAGCCTATCTATTTTTTCTATCTCGATACGTAGACCATTTAGCATATATTCTGCCCAAGATATAAGACCAGCATCCGTGCCCGTATCCGCCTTGGCCAAATTTGAATAATAGGCATTTCTATCAGAGCAAAATACCGCTGTCGGATTAATAATTCTAACTGCACTTTTTTTGAATACAAACTTTAGCAATAAAGCATACGTAAACAAACGGACTACTCGCCCATTGCCATTCTCAAATGGGTGAATCCAAACAAACCGATGATGAGCTATGGCTATTTTGAGCAAATCATACTTGTGTGCATCCTTCTTATTGATAAAATCAATTAACTCTTGCATCATACCATCCACTTGGGTATAATCCGGTGGAGTATGGGCAGAACCACCAATCACTACATTTTGCATACGGTAGGTTCCTGGATGTAACGCGCCCTCCTTCCGGTAGCTTAATCCCTTAACTGCAAGTTGGTGTAGTTCTCTTATAAACATAGAAGAAATAGGTATATCCTGTATGTTGTCTTCTATATACCTCATGGCGTTCTCTATATTCTGGATTTCCATAATACGCTCTTGCGGAGAGAATGTTGAGGGCTCTTTTTGTATCTTTGTATTCTCTACATAATCCATTATAGTTGTATTATTACCCTCTATTCTTGAAGAGCCAATACTTTCCAATGTTTGGAATAGTTGTTTAATTTGCTGGAAGACCAAAGGGTGAGTATCGCCTTCGAGAATTTGATAACGCATCTTTTCCAACTCCATAATAAGGTCTGTTATGGGCATGTCAAAATCAATGTTCGGCAACCTTAATTCTTGTTTCTTCATTTGCGCAATTCATTTTTAATATTTGCAACCACACCTTTCAACATTTGCATATTTGACATTCATTACGACTGATACACAAAACATTGCAAAAATAGCAATTTTATTCGGATTTGCAAAATACCAAAAGAACATTTTGCATTTCTCCTAAAATTATTGGGGGAACTGCAGCTTGGAACGTGAGGATAAGGAGCAGGATAGGATGTATGGCGAAAAAAACGGGCGATGGTCTTGGTGGTTTGCCTGCTGGTGGCTATCTTTGCAGAGGGTATCGGCACTGAGGGGCTGACTACCGGCACAACAGAGCTGATTATCGGCCGATGGAGCACGGAGGCCGTGGTGCCCGCAGAGGCCACGGGCCGCCACCTAATAATATTGACCATGCAAGAAGATACGACATTTGCCCCCGACAACCGCCCACGCTGCCGATGGTGCCGCGGTGGCAACCAACGCTACATAGACTACCACGACCACGAATGGGGCGTGGCTGTACACGACGACCGGCGGCTGTTTGAGCTGCTGCTCCTGGAGTCGTTCCAGGCAGGGCTCTCGTGGGCCTGCGTGCTCAACAAGCGCGATGCCTTCAGGCGCGCCTTTGACGGGTTCGACTACCGCAAGATAGCCCAGTACGACGAGGCGCGGATAGAGGCTCTGGGCCAGGATGCCGCGATTATACGCCACCGGCTCAAGATACGCGCAGCCGTCACCAATGCCCGCATCTTCATGCAGATACAGGCCCAGGCAGGGTCGTTCGACCGCTATATCTGGCAGTTCACCCACGGCACCACCCTCCGGGAGACGGGCCTTACCACCTCGGCCCTCTCCGACCGCATATCGGCCGACCTGCGTCAGCGGGGCATGCGCTTCGTGGGGTCTACCATCATATACAGCTACCTGCAGGCCATCGGCATTATCAACAGTCACGAACCCGACTGTTACCTATATCCCGGCCCCAGTCCTGACAGCCTGTAAGCATCTGAGGGAGAGAGCTACGCATACACTGCCGACCCGCTACGTACAGGCCGCGAGCCCTGCGCCCTGACAGCCGTGAGTGCCACCGCCATCACGGTGTTCGCAACCTTTATTGAGGGCATTATCGCTATTTTATTCAAAAAGTCTAACAATCTTTTTAATAATGTGAAAAAAATGACTATCTTTGCACGACATTGTCACGACTACAATTTAAATAATTATAAAAACAATGCAAAACAAAGGAATCGTAATTTTTACGGCCGTCCTGCTGACTCTTGCCAGCATTTTCTACCTCTCGTTCTCGGTAGCTACCCGCTACTATGACACCGAGGCAGCAAAACTGAAGGACCCAGTGGCCCAGCAGGATTACAAGGACTCGGTTAAGTATCTCGGCATTTACTCTTATCAGAAATGTCTTGAGACCCAAATCGGACTTGGCCTTGACCTGAAAGGCGGAATGAACGTTATTCTTGAGATTTCGGTCCCCGACGTGGTAGACAACCTTGCCGACCACAAGACTGACGTCGCCTACACCAAGGCGATGAAGGAGGCCCGCGTCCAGGAGGAAACCAGTCAGACCGACTTCATCACTCTGTTCATCAACGCCTACCACAAGATTGCACCGGGCCACCGCCTGGCCGAAATCTTTGCCACCCAGCAGCTGCAGGGCAAGGTTAGCCCGCAGAGTAGCGACAGCGAGGTCGAGAAGGTACTGCGCAGCGAGGTGCAGCTGGCCATCGACAACTCGTTCAACGTAGTGCGTAACCGTATCGACAAGTTTGGCGTAGTCCAGCCCAACATCCAGAAACTGGAAGGACAGGATGGCCGCATCATGGTCGAGATGCCGGGTGTCAAGGAGCCCGAGCGTATGCGTAAACTGCTGCAGGGTAGCGCCAACCTGGAGTTCTGGGAGACTTACAGCTCTGACGAGATTGTTCCTTACCTCATCCAGCTGGATCAGCGACTGGCCAACAACACCAGCAACGACACCGCCAGCGTGAAGAAGGACAAAGAGGCCAAGGAGAAAGAGGTCGCCAAGGCTGACAAGCCCAAGTTCGAGCTGAAGAAAGACAACGCCAAGAAGGCTGCCGCAGCCAAACTGAGCGACGAGGCACAGGTGCAGGCCCTGAAGAAGCAGCACCCCCTCACCTCGATGCTGCAGACCACGGGCAACGGACAGCTCAGCATCGTAGGCCTGGCCAGCGTTCGCGATACAGCAGCCATCAACCGGCTGATAACATCCAACGCAGCCAAGCAGGTGCTGCCCTCTGACCTGAAACTGCTGTGGAGCGCCACACCTACAGACATGTATGGCGAGCAGGTGAAGAACGTCTTCGAGCTCCACGCCATCAAGGTTACCTCATCTAACGGCCGCGCTCCGCTGGAGGGCGACGTGGTAACCGACGCCAGCGACGAGTTCAACAATATGACCGGCGCCCCGGAGGTAAGCATGAAGATGAATCCCGAGGGAGCCCGCCGCTGGGCTTCGCTCACCAAGGCCAACATCGGCAAGGCCATCGCCATCGTACTGGACAACTCCGTATACTCAGCCCCGCGTGTAAGCTCTGAGATAGACGGCGGCCAGTCGTCTATATCGGGTAACTTCACCGTTGAGATGACCAAGGACTTGGCCAACACGCTGAAGTCCGGACGTATGCCCGCCCCTGCCCGTATCGTACAGGAAGAGGTGGTAGGTCCTACGCTGGGTGCCCAGTCTATCCAGCAGGGTATCATTTCGTTCGTCATAGCCTTTGTACTGCTTATCATCTACATGATGCTGATGTACAACGTCATCCCTGGTATGATAGCTAACCTGGCCCTGATAGTCAACGTATTCTTCACACTCGGCATACTTACCTCGTTCCAGGCAGCCCTCACCATGAGCGGTATCGCCGGTATGGTGCTGTCGTTGGGTACTGCGGTAGATGCCAACGTGCTTATCTACGAGCGTATCAAGGAAGAGCTGCGCGCCGGAAAGATGATGAAGGAAGCCATCAAGGCAGGTTACAGCAACGCGTTCAGCGCCATCTTCGACTCTAACCTCACCTCACTCATCACAGGTATCATCCTGCTGGCCTTCGGTACCGGCCCCATCCAGGGCTTTGCCACCACATGGATTATCGGTATCTTCTGCTCGTTCTTCACAGCCGTGTTCCTCACACGTATCGTCTATGAGCGCCAGCTGAGCCACGACAAGTGGATGCACCTGAAGTTCTGGACCGGCGTGTCCAAGAACCTGGCCCAGGGAACCAACATCAAGTTCATGCCCATTCACAAGGGCACCTTCAT
>ERZ808240.4763-NODE-4763-length-11654-cov-7.219933_pt1 | contig 11654 bp, 9 predicted proteins | sample MGYA00521084_ERZ808240 | MGnify/ENA primary metagenome ERZ808240 (study PRJEB31516, sample SAMN03275571) | gut metagenome | biome: mammalia-associated habitat; material: feces | host: Papio cynocephalus | place: Kenya | collected 2012-08-06 ... | reverse complement strand
GGCGGGATCGCGGGGGCCGGCATCAACCGGAAGCGTTACCGGCGAGCACGCCCGCATCAGGCGACGGCACCCTCGGTGCGGGACAGCTTCACCAGCAAGATGAAGCCGATGACCAAAAGCACGCCGATGGAGAGCACACCGAGCGACGGATCGCCGGTGAGCGACGTCACGAGCGAGACCAAAAACGTGCCCATGACGCTGGCGTAACGGCCGAAGATATCGAAGAATCCGTAGTACTCGTTGGACTTCTCCTTGGGGATGATACGGCCGAAGTAGCTACGCGAAAGCGCCTGGATGCCGCCTTGGAAAAGCCCGACCAGAATGGCGAGGATCCAGAACTCCGCCGCCGTCTTGAGGAAGAACGCCGCAAAGAGCACGATGCCCATATAGGCGGCCACCGCGACAAGGATCATGCGCAACGTGCCGACCTTGCCCGCAAGCTTGCCGTAGACGATAGCGGAGGGGAACGCGACGAACTGAGTGACGAGCAGCGCCAACACGAGCTGCGTCGAATCGATACCGAGCGCCGAGCCGTAGCTCGTGGCCATGGAGATGACCGTGTGCACGCCATCGATGTAGAAGAAGAACGCGACCATGTAGATGAGCACGGCGCGGTTGCGGACGATCTCGCGCATGGTGTGCGCGACCTCGGAGAACACGCCGCCGACGATGTGTCCGAGCGTGTCCTCGGGCCCGCGCTCGCGCCCGTATTTCTGCTTATAGGTACGGATCAGCGGCAACGTGAAGATGAGCCACCAGGCACCGGTGATGAGAAACGACAGGCGCGTGGCGACCATGGTGGGAACGCCGATGGCGGGGCCGCCCATAATAAGTGCCAGGCAGACGATGAACGGCACCGTGGAACCGATATAGCCCCAAGCGTAGCCGGAGCTCGAGACGGCATCCATGCGCTCGTCGGTCGTGATGTCGGGAAGCATCGCGTCGTAGAACGTCATGGACGAGTTGAGACCGATAGTGCACAGCACGTAGACGGCGAGAAACGCCATGGCGGACATCGGGATCGCCTGGGCCAGGCACAGCACGAGGCCCGTGAAGAAGAAACCCAGGAAGAACTTGATCTTGTTGCCGGCATAGTCGGCAAGGGCACCCAAGATGGGCATGAGCAGCGCGATGACAAGCGAGGCGATGGTCTGGGCGTTGCCCCACGCCACCACTAGGTCGGCAGAAGAGGCCCCGGTGTTGATGGCGTTGAAATAGATGGGGACCACCGACGTGTTCAGCAGCACGAGTGCCGAGTTGCCCACGTCGTACATGACCCAGTTGCGCTCGAGCTTGGTGAATTTCATGCAGTACCTCCTGTCAGTTTCCCGTCAATGGTAAACGACAGGGCCCAGCCGCAACGTAAGGATTCGGTCAAGGGCGGGCCGGCAGCCCCTCGAATCATCCAAGGCGAGGCACGGGTAGCGAAACGCCCCAAGGTGAGCAAGGTGATGCGATGCATCAGATTGCCACCCCAGGGCGTTGCGGTGCCAACAGGTCGCGCGGCTTACAAAACCGCGCGACTATCCGTTACTCCTCGGTATCCCACTCCTCGGACTCGTCGAGCACGCGCCCGGAGTAGTTGACGTGACGCGTGGCACCGGCGAGATCGGAGCCCTCGATAAAGCAGGCTGCCGTCGTCACGTAGTCATCGAGCGCCCGATCGAACACCTCGGGGAAGCTCTCTTGGGAACCGACACCGGTAAACGGGTTCTTCCAGCTCAGGTGCCCCAGATTGCCGGTCCGGGCGGGGGCTTCGGCCGTCACCGGGTGGGCAAGCGACTCCAGCAGCGAATACCTCCCGGCGAGTCCCTCGACCGCTCCCAGAGCGCGCACGCCGATCGACCCGGCGGGCTCGATCGTGCGGTACAGCAGCTGCATGTCCGCCACCGCGCCGCCGTACTCGCCCACCGGCACATCGAGCCCGTACACGCTCGATGCGATGAAGCTCATGAGAGCCCCCGCCACCCGGTCGACGCGCTCGGTCGTGACGATCTCCGCAGCAGGAGGGAACGTGGCGCAGGTGGCCCCGTCGCGCTTCAGCTGCAGCATGAGCACGTCCAGGTCGCTCTCGATCACCGCGTGCACCTGGCTCCCGGCATCGTCGAGCTCGGGATCGGCCTCCATGATGCCGAACTGCTGCTCGTAGACGAAGGGGTGCGCGTTGCGGTCGAGCACGTAATGCGACAGCAGGCCGAGCGCGAACGCGCGGCCCAGGCCCGCATCACTCGGCTGCAGGTGCGAGACGCCGTCGCGCAGCGCCTCGAGCTGACGCGTCATGCGCGAGCGATGCATGACCTGGGCCAAGTGCATGCAGTTCTTGATATAGGGTGTCCGAAACCGGAAGAAGAAGGGATCGGGCCCTTGGTTGCCCAAGATGAACGCGATGCGCTCCTCCTCGGAGGAGACGATCCCCCCAGGCAGACGGTCTACGCTCTCCTCGCCGAACAGATGATGGGTTATAAGCGCGGGCATGGCAGCATCCTTTCGAAATCAGGTCATGCTTCCCATTATGCCCAAATCAAGCAAGGCCGAGACGCCGCTTGACCTCGGCCATGCGTCGGCGCGACACGGGCACCGTCTGGGACACACGTTCCATCTTGAGCTCCATAAGGCCACCGCGTGACACCTCGATATCGTGCACATCGTCGAGATTGACCAGGTACGAACGATGAACGCGCACGAACCCCTCGTCGGCGAGGCGCGCTTCGAGCGATGAGATAGACTCGTTCACCAAGCAGGTGCCGGAAGCGCATACCACGCTCGAATAATCCGCTTTCGCCTCGATATAGCTCACGTCGCCCACGGGGATAAACGCCTTCTTACCGCCGCGCTCAACCGCCAGGCGCAAAGGACGCCTAGGGCCATCCACGCGCTGTCGCGCCGAAAGCACCGCCTCAACCTTGTCCATGGCCTTTTCCAGGCGACCGGTCTCAACCGGCTTGAGCACGTAGTCGACGGCGTCAAGGTCATATGCGTCGGCGGCATATTCCGCAAACGCCGTCACGAACACCACGGCGGGCGGGTTTTTGAGGTTCTGGAGCGTGGCCGCCAGCTCCGTTCCCGAGCGCCCGGGCATCTGGATGTCCAAAAACAGCACGTTCGGTCGATCGACCAGCACGCGCTCCGTCGCCTCGGCGACGTTTCCCGCCTCTGACACCGCACCCACGCGCGGATCCCCCTCCAGCAGATACCGCAGTTCCGATCGAATCGGTGGCTCATCGTCGACGATCAGCACCTTCCACGGATCACGACCCATTTCATCCCCCTCTTTCGTCATATGTTCACGCTCCGCCTGCTCACGCCGTCATGGGCGCGGGCTCATGGGGCTCCCCAACCAGCTCGACCGTCACGACCGTGCCCACGCCCTCCTGCGAGTCGACGCGAATGCCCGATTCGTCACCGAAAAAGAAATGGATACGCTGCAGCACGTTCGTCAGCGCCAAGCCGCATCCCCGTTTGATCGATCCATCCGCCGTCAGACTCTCGGGCTCCTCGATCCGATGCTGTTCGAACAGGTGCGCGCGAACTTCGGCGGACATGCCGATACCGTCGTCCTCGACACGGATCTCGATGCCGTCATCGGTCTCGTATGCCATGAGCCTGATGGAAAGCGGCTCCGTCTCGCGTTGGGCATGTTTGATGCAGTTCTCCAGCAGCGGCTGCAGGATAAACGGCGGCACCAGGCTATCCCGCACGTCGTCATCGACCTCGACATCGACCCTGAGCCGGCCATCGCCGTAGCGGGCCTGCATGAGGTTGATGTAGCGGGTTCCCTGGGCCAGCTCGCGCTCGAGCGTCGTCAGCGTCTCCGAATCGGACAGGGTCTGCCGATAGTAGTTGGAAAAGTCGATCAGCAACGAGCGCGCCTTCTCGGGTTCGGTGCGCACGAGCGAGACGATGGTCCCGATGGTGTTGAACAAGAAATGCGGATCGACCTGCGACTGCAGCGCCCGCAGCTCGACACGGGCGGTCAGCTCGTCCTGCCGCTCGAGCTCGAAGCTCGCCAACTGCGTGGAGATGAGGTCGGCAAAGCCCTTGGCCAGCGCCATCTGACGCATGTCGAGATTGCTATAACGCGGATAGTACAGCTCCAGCGTGCCGACCGAGCGGCCGCGCACGGTCAGAGGGGCGACGATGCCGGCGCGCAACCGGGGAAAATAATGCTCCCTGGAAAACAAGCCGCCGTCGCGCGCGAACGCGCTCGGTTCACCGGTCCTCATGACGCTCAGCGTGGTCTCGAGCGTCACAGCCGTGCCGGCCGGACAATGCTTGGAATCCTCGCCCCACGAGGCGAGCACCTGCTTACCGTCGGTAAAGCAGATGGCCGAGGCGAACGTCTCGGCCAGAATGATCTTGGAAGCGCCAAGCGCCGCCTCGGGCGTGAGGCCGTTGCGCGTGTACATGAAGATCTTGGACGCGATGCTGAGCGTACGATCGGTGGAAGTCGACGTCAGGTCGTCGGGAACCACAAACACGTACGAGAAGAAGAAACACAACATGACGATACCGGCGATGACCACGATGCTCGGCACGGGATTGGGGTTGCCGCTCATGTCCCACGCAAGCAGCACCAAAAGAAGCGGAACGCACACAAAGAGCAAAAGCCCCTGCACGATCCGCTGAACCGAGCGGAAGACCTTTGTCGAGTTCCACCGCCCCGACCAGCGGGGAGTCCTCAGGTCCATGCTACCCCCATCCGATCCCTACTCTTCGAGCTCTCATGACCCTGCCTCATTATGAAGCGAATTATTACATCCCCCATCAAGGCATCGGTAAACGGTAAGCGCTTATTGCATGCGGCGTTTTGTCTTACAAGAATCATGAACCCAATTAACAAAAAGCCCCCTGGGAAGCACCACGCCATCGGACGGAGATGCTCCCAAGGGGCCTTTGCTATGCGGTTAGACCGGTGCGATCACGCAGGTGCGCTACTCGGAGAAACGATTGCGGTTGCCGAAGGTGCCGGAAACGACGATCTCGCCGTCCTTCATGATAACGTCCATGTTCTCGGGCGTGAGGTCATGGATGTTCGCAGCCGGATCACCGTTGACGATCAGCAGGTCGGCAAACTTGCCGGCCTCGAGCGAACCGGTCTCGTCCTCGCAATGGGCCATCTTGGCGCCGTTGATGGTGGCGCAGGTAATGGTCTCGAGCGGGGAGAAGCCCACCTTGTCCACGAAATCGTACATCTCGTCGATGGTGACGTAGCCGTAGGGCGTCACGAAGCTGAAGGAATCCGAGCCAATGGTCATGACCACACCGCGCTTCTTCGCCTCGCGCAGGCAGTCGTAATTGCGTTGCAGCTCCTTCTCGACCAGCGTGCCCTCGTACCTGTCATGCAGCTCGGGGACGTAGACCGGCGGATACGTTGCATACCAGGTGGGAAGGAAGCCGATGGTGGGCGTGAAGAACGTGCCCTGTTCGGCCATGAGGTCCATGGTGCGCTCGTCGATATCGAAGCCGTGGATGAGCTGCTCGCAGCCGAAGCGCACGGAATCGTAGGCAGCGGAATGGGAGTTGTAGCAATGGCTCCATACCGGGATGCCGACCATCTTGGCCTCGTCGATCACGGCCTTGATCTCCTCAGCGCAGTAGTGCTGGTCGCGGCCAGAATCCCAGCGCCAGATGCCGCCGCCCGTCGCCCAGATCTTGATGGCGTCGGGGTTTTCGCGCAGACGCTGGCGAACGGCCTTACGCAGATCCCACGGGCCGTCGACCTGGTCGCCCCACGGGTGGCTCTGTTTGTTCTCGAGCTGGCTGCAATGATGCGAGTCGCCGTGACCGGCCGTGCGGCAGAAGCCCAGACCCGTTGCGTAGATGCGCGGGCCCTTGAAGACGCCGTTGTTCACGCAGTCGCGCACGTGGATACCGAAGCGGCCGATCTCGCACACCGTGGTAAGACCATGGGTGAGGCAGTCATAGGCCTGCTTGACGGCGACCGCCTGCTTCTCCAGCAACGGCTGCATGACCCAGTCGGTATCATCATCGGTCAGGTTGCCCGAGAAGTGCAGATGCGTGTCGATCAGACCGGGCATGACGGTCTTGCCCGAAGCGTCGATAACCTCATATCCCTCGTCGGCGGGCACGTCCTCGTGCTTGCCAGCGTAGGCGATCTTGCCGTTCTCGTCCACCAGAACGAGCGAGTTCTCGACCGGGGTGCCACCCAGGCCATCAACGAGCTTGCCACCGACGATTGCGTACTTCTTACTCATGGCTCCTCCTTATGGATTCCATGTTGCGGTGCGATCGGGTTCATGCCCGGTCGCTGACTTCTGATAGGAGTGAGGGCGGGCGGCCACGGGGGAAGCAGCCGCCCTGGGGCATATGGGCGCTACTTGGCGCGCGTCTTGGTGACGAACATCAACACCAGACCGATCGCCAGCCAGCCGAGCACGATACCCCATTCCACCAAGTTGAGGGAGGCAGGGCTGAACGGCAACACGAGCAGGCCGATGATGACGCAGCCGGCAGCGCAGGCGAGCACGATACCGAACTTTCCGCCGGGCACCTTGTAGGGACGCGGCAGATCCGGCTCGGTGAAGCGCATGCGCAGACAGGCGAACGCGACCATCGTGCAGGAGAAGATAAAGGCGAGGGCGCTCACGTTGGTCAGAGGCATGAGCATGTTCTTGCCCAAGAACGGGCCGACGACCGTGATGATGGCGAGCACCACGCAAGCGAGCTTGGGAGCACCGGACTCGGCGTCGACTTCGGCGAACTTATCGGGCAGCTGCCCCTTGCGGCCCATGGCGAGCATGATGCGGCTCGTGGCTCCGTAGAACGAATTCATAGGACCCATGGGTCCAAGTGTCGCGATGATGAGCATCACCACGTACAGAATCATGTTGATGTGCTTCAGGCAGGCCAGCGCCGGAACGGGGCTCTCGACGAACTCGTGCCAAGGCAGAATCGTTCCGAACGAGTAGATGCAGACGATGTAGAAGCCACCGGCTGCAAGCAGCGCGAGCGAGATGATCTTGCCGAACTTGTTCCAGTTGAGGCCCTCGGCCGCCTCCTCGGCCTGCTGGGGAATGGTGTCGAAGCCCGCATAGAAGAACGGGGTCAGCACGAGCACCGACACGATGCCGGCGAGCAGATTGCCCGACTCGGTTGCCGGTTCACCGCCGCCGGCATTGGTGACCTGGGAGAACACAGGCATCGCGTTCTCCGGGGAGCCGGTGACGAGCGAGACGCCCATGGCAAGCAGCATGCCGCACAGCAGAGCCTTGGTGAGGAAGGCCTGAAGCTTTGCCGCAGAACTCGCACCGCGGAAGTTGAGGTATATCACGTAGCAAGCAAAACCGAGCGCGATGATCGTGGGAAACAGATACACGTCGGCTCCGAGGATGGTGTAGAGCTTCACGGCGCGCAGCCAACCCAGTCCAGGCAAACTGCCGAACATGTCGCTTACGAGCGTGGAGATGGCGATAGCCTCCCAAGGGCACAGGATGCCGTTACCCAACGCAAGCAGCCATCCCGTGATATATGAGAGCGTCCTGCCAAAGCTGCGGTCGACATACTCGACGATTCCGCCCGAGATGGGGATGGCAGCCGTCAACTCGCCGAACACCGCTCCGATGGGAACCAGGAAAATGGCCCCGATGAGGAATGCGATCATAGCGGGAACGGGACCGCCGCCAACGACCATCCAGTCGCCCACCTGCAAGACCCAGCCGGTGCCGATAATCGCACCGAATCCGATGGTGAAGAAGTTCCAGAGCGAAAGCGTCTTCTTCATTCCGCCTTTGTCAGCCGCTGGAACCTCTGCCGTCTTTTCCGCCATTTCTCTCCCTCCTTTCCTGCTACGGGTCTCATGACCCATCTTCTGTGACGCCCAGGCGCCTTTCCTTGACACCACCATACGGGCAGACCGGCCCTCTCCTCCCTACATACCGACGACGGGAGGGGCTCGCGGATGAACGGTGTCGAATCATCGACAAGCGGTCGGGATCGCGTCCGAACGCATCGTTATCCGGTAGGATGGTCCCGAGTTGCAGTCTTTGGGAGGGGGCCGCGTGTCCTTGAGTCCATATGATGACGGGCGCCCGACCCGTCACATCAGGTTGGCAGGACGAAACAGGCCGGCAGAACAACCCGAACCGCGACGCCGTGCTTCTTTCGATTCGTCGCTTTCACACAGTCGAAAACCCCGATCGCCACACGTCCGCCGCGCAGCCGCTCGTACGGCACCGTATGTGGATCCGCGTACGGTATCCATGCGGCCAACTACGGTCTTGGCCTGCTTGGTCCTTATGCTGCTCATGACCACGGCGAGCCTTTTCATCTCACATGGACATGCCGGCATGAGCCCCCAGAGCGAATCCGATATCCTCGACGTCGATCCGCAGCCCATCTCGACCATGGCGTTTTCCACTCCCATCTCAAAATGGAAGCGTGGGGAGATGCCGCATATCTACCAGATCGACCCCGCCTGGTCGGAGGCCCCCTACGCCGGCGGGACCGTGCGCGAAAACGGCTGCGGCCCGACCTGCCTCACCATGGTGTACGTCTTCAAGACGGGAAAGACTGACATGACGCCGGCCGGCATGTGCGCGCTTGCCGATGCCGGCGGCTACGCTCCCACCGGGGCCACCGAGTGGTCGTTCATGACCCGGGGCGCGGCGAAGCTCGGACTATCCTCCCGCTCCGTGGGAACCACGCGCTCGGAGCTCTCGCGTGCGCTGCGCGCAGGCTACGCCGTGATCGCGAGCGTCCGTCCCGGGACGTTCACCAACGTGGGTCACTATATTGTTCTCTATGGTATCGATGGCGCTTCGAACATCAGCGTCTATGACCCCAACTCCTCCATGCGCAGCGCACGGAGATGGGGCATCGTGGAGGTCCTCGACCAGATCAACGCCGCCTGGGCGTATTAGCGAACACGCCCACGAAATCGGGCCAATCATCCACCGTCCGCCGAGGGGCTGGCCCGCCCAGCGGCCTTCGTATTCTCCGCGTAAACCCCGCATCGTTTCAATGTCGGCATTTCGGTATCAGTCGACGGTCCCAAACCGTCTTAGCGCACGGTTCACGCACATGCATGCCTCGAACTACCGACAGCCTCCGCCGCTTTCGGCCGACAGGCGGGATGCCTCGCGGCCACGACGCACAAAAGCCCCGCGGCCGCGAGGCGGCAGCGGGGCTTCCGAAGAGAGGCACATTCGAGCCGTGACCCTGGCTCGGAGGGGTGGTTGGTTTGACCCGCGACGTTACTCGTGGATGCGGGTGCCGGAGAGGCCGGCCATGGTCTCGGCGGCCTTGTCGAGGGCGCCGATGATGCAGACGCGGCCCTTGCGGGAGCGGGCGAACTTGATGGCGGCGCGGACCTTGGGCTCCATGGAGCCCTTGCCGAACTGGCCCTCGTCGGCCAGGCGCTCGGCCTCGTCGGCGGTGAGGTCCTCGAGCTCCTCCTGGTCCGGCTTGCCGAAGTTGATCGCCACGTGCTCGACGGCCGTGAGCAGGAACAGGACGTCGGCGTCGCAGTCCTCGGCGAGCAGCTCGCCGCCCAGGTCCTTGTCGATGACGGCGGGCACGCCCCTGTAGCAGCCCTTGTTCCCGTAGTCGCGCACGACCGGGATGCCGCCGCCGCCGCAGGCGATGACGATGAACTCGTTGTCGAGCAGGTTGAGGATGGAGTCGGCCTCGACGATCTTCTTGGGGTCGGGCGAGGCGACGACGCGGCGCCAGCCGCGGCCGGAGTCCTCGACGAAGACCTTGGAGGGGTCCTCGGCCATGAAGGCCTTGGCCTGCTCCTCGGTGTAGAACGGGCCGATGGGCTTGGTGGGGTTGCTGAACGCCGGGTCGTCCGGGTCGCACTCGATCTGGGTGACGACCGTGGCGGCGTGCCAGCGCTTGTAGCGCTTGTGCATCTCGCGGCCGATGCCCTGCTGCAGGTGGTAGCCGATGTAGCCCTGGGACATGGCGCCGCACTCGGGCAGCGGCATCTCGGGGGTGCCGATGGCGTCGTGGGCGGCGGCGAAGGCGTTCTGGATCATGCCGACCTGCGGGCCGTTGCCGTGGGTGATGATGATCTCGTTGCCCTGCTCGATCAGGCCGAGCAGCGCGTGCGCGGTGTTGTCCACGGCGGCGATCTGCTCGGTGGGGTTGTTGCCGAGGGCGTTGCCGCCGAGGGCGACGACGATGCGGTCGGGCTTGCCGAGAGGCTTAGACATAGCAGTTCCTTTCTTGTAGAACAACGTTGGTTCTTTTATATTCCAGCCCGTACAGAACGACTGGTTTATTCTGGATTATATTCTCTTCTGATAATGCTTTATACATTTTGACAAGCCACACCGGTAAGCGGTCGATATTTGACCTTAAGCGTCATGAGATATCGATAATCTGTGTAATATGCCGTTTACGTGCATCTTTATTAGGGTAGAGCGCGGTTTAGCTTTTCTATGGCAGCCATTCGGTTGTTCTGCATGACAAAAACTTCGACACTTATTTTATACATTTTCCAAGATGTTTTTACGATCAATAACCGCAACGGTTTTTCAACCTTAAGCCCCCATGCATTCTCGCCGTCAGCTTGCCGGAGCATCACCCTGCAACGATTCTTACCGTTTGCCGTTTTCACGTTAAAGAGCAACGGTAGCCATGCTATGTTGGGCGGAACAGCACGGGCTGGGGCATCGAAGATTCGGTGTGAAGTCTGGGTCCGGCGACCCCGTTGCTGTTTTTCCTTATCCGCCAGCGGACCCCTTGAGCGACGGATTGAGGAGGAACCATCTATGACGAAAATGCTCAAGTTGACCCTTGCGGGAGAAACCTATCTCGCGGAGATGCTCTGGGACGAGGCACCGGAAACATGCGCGCTCTTCGAGCGCTCGTGCCCCTGCGAATCCCGCATCTTCTCGGCGAAAATCTGCGACGCCGAGGTCACCTACCCCGTTGCCGGACCCATCGCAAACTACGAGCATATCGAAAACCCGGTCTTCAACGAGCCGGCTGGAGCGGTGAGCTGGTACGGTATGTGGTCTTCGGTCTGCATCTTCTTCGATGAATGCGAGCCCTTCGGCACCTGCAACATGTTCGCGCGCATCTGCGCGAAGGACCGGAAGCGGTTCGCCGCCGCCTGCCGGGACGTCTGGAATACCCCGGGCACGCGCATCCTGAATGAAATCATCGATATCGAAGAGGAGGACTAAGCTATGGAAAACGTCGACACCCTCGTGGCCCTTGGACTCGCCGAGTTTCCGGATGTGCTCGAGAAGCTTGCAGACCAGATGATGCTTGAGGAGCCGCGTGATATCGAGTTCCTGCGCCGCCGCAAGCTCGACACCGGTCGCGAGTTCGCCGTATGGGAGTACACCGTCGGCTACTGCATGAACGCTTCCGACATCCTTTCGCTGCTCCGCGCGCAAGCAACCGACGCAAGTGCACCAACCGATCTATCTACACTGAAAGAGAGCGCGCGACGCGTCTGCGACTGGTATGCCGGTTCGTTCAAGGTCACCGGAGCTATGGATGACGCCGTCACCATCCTCAGCCATTGTCGCGATCTGTACGCCGAGGTCGACAGCATCGAGCAGTTTGCCTCCCTCACGCGCGCCACGGAACGTTACCTCGTCCAGCTGCTCTTTTGGGTAGATCGCCAACTCCCCTGGCCAGCAGTAAGCGACCTCGTCCACGGCTACCGCCTCCGCACC